>Ga0209755_10004968_pt1 | contig 15369 bp, 14 predicted proteins | sample TergutCo191P1_FD_187301 | JGI IMG/M metagenome (GOLD analysis project Ga0209755, IMG submission 187301) | Cornitermes sp. P1 segment gut microbial communities from Petit-Saut dam, French Guiana - Co191P1 (SPAdes) (version 2) | ecosystem: Host-associated > Arthropoda: Insects > Digestive system... | reverse complement strand
CGAAGGGAATGTCTGCGCCTGAACATTTGTGATAATTGAGCCTAGCCCGGCCGAAACCATCATCATACCAAGTGTAGCAATGAAGGGCGGTAACTTGAGCTTAGTTACAAGCAGAGCATTAACTGTCCCGAACGTTGTTCCGATGAGAATCATTATAACCAAGCAGAGCCACAGTGGTACACCAAGTCTAAAAAGAAGTCCCCCAATGACAGCCGCACACATCATAACTGTGCCGATGGAAAGATCTATGCCACCGGTTATGATGACAAAAGTTACGCCGATTGCCAAAAAACCTACAAAATATGAGCGCGACAGAATTGCAAGAGTCATGGGCATTGAATTAAAACCTCTGCCGAAAATTGTGAAAAACACATATAGCAGTATCAGCGCTCCAAGTGCCATTAGCTTCTGTAGCTGAACCTTTTTTACAAAATCGATCATTTGATCTATCCCCTCTACCGATTACTTTTACACTATATTTGTATCAAAAGTGCATATTTCAAAAAAGCGTTATGTTAAGACTAGCTCACCCGGAGTTAGCCAATATTGCGATGTACAAGCTTTGTTGCAAGGGTCATTATTGAGTGCTGATCTGCCTCTTCGATGGGGAGTGTACCTGTGTGGGATCCCTCGCACATGACGAATATTCTGTCACACATTCTAAGAAGTTCTGGGAGTTCAGAGGAAATCATCAGTATGGACTTTCCACTTTCTGCCAAAGTGTTTATGAGCTTATATATTTCGCTCTTTGCACCCACATCAATACCACGGGTGGGCTCATCAAAAATCAATATATCGCAATTTCTAATTAACCACTTGGAGATAACAACCTTTTGCTGATTACCGCCGGATAAGTTTTTAACAAGTTGGTCAACTGACGGGGTCTTAATGTTTACTTTTCCAACATACTCCTCAGAAACACCGTGGATTTTTTTATCATTTATAAATCCCATACTTGAATAATCATCAAGGGAAGCCATAACAGCATTGTCACAAACGCTCATACCAACGGCCAGACCAAATTGCTTTCTATCCTCTGAAAGATAGCCAATTCCACACTTTACAGCATCGCTGGGGGAGTGGATGCTAACCTTGGTGCCGTTGACATAAATGTCTCCGCTCCACTTTTTGTCAGCGCCAAAAAGCAAACGCGCAACCTCAGTTCTGCCTGCACCCATGAGTCCGGCAAAACCAAGTATCTCACCTCTGTGAAGTTCAAAAGCAATATTGTTTACATCCTTTGAATTGAGGTTTTCAACCTTGAGAACAACGGGTGCATCAGGAGCAACGGTGCTTGCCTGTTTAGGTTCCTCATATGTTACTCTTCCTATCATCATGTGAATAACTTCGCTGATGTCAATATCGGAGGTGTTCTTTGTGCCGACAAATTCACCATCACGCAAAACAGTTACCCTATCGGTTATTCGCTGAATTTCGTCCATTCGGTGAGAAATATAGATGATTCCGACACCTTTTTCTCTGAGTTCATTTATAATTTCGAACAGAATATCAATTTCGCTATCTGTCAAAGTAGAAGTTGGTTCATCAAACACTATGATCTTTGCATCCAACGATATTGCTTTTGCTATCTCGACAATTTGTTGCTTGCCGACCGTAAGATTTGAAACCTTTTCTTGAGGGGATATGTTGACCCCAAGGCGATCAAATAATTCGGCGGATTTTTTGTTTATGCTCTTCTCACTGAGGAAAAATCCGTGACCTTCTCTTCCTATAAATATGTTTTGAGCAACTGTCAAGTGATTCATTAAATTTAGTTCTTGATGCACTATTGAAATACCTGCATCTTGCGCATCTCGGGGAGTTTTGAAGTTGACTTTTTTGCCGAAGTATAAAATGTCTCCCATGTCTGCTTTATGAATGCCTGTGAGGATTTTCATCATGGTGGATTTGCCGGCACCGTTTTCACCGACGAGTGCCAGAACTTCTCCACTTTTTAAGTTAAGAGAGCAACCCTTTAGCGCATGCACGCCCTGAAATCTCTTGTCAATGGCAACCATTTCCAAGATATAATCATTACCTGCGGAGCGTTCGGACATTTAAGTGTCACCACCAATCTTTAATGAGGAATCAAAGCTAAGTATTGCATAAAATTATGAGGATTCATATAGTAAAAATTGTTGCAATTACATAACTAATAATTGCTATGTCATTTTTCTCCAAGCAGAGTGTAATCGCGCACTCTCTTACGATATTCGGTCGGAGAAATGTTTTCGCTGTTCTTAAAAACCCGGCTGAAAGTCAATGCATTTTCATATCCAATTTCTCCGGCAACTTCTTTGATAGACTTATCGGTTCTGCCGAGGAGAACCTTAGCAGCCTCCAATCTAACATCGAGCAAATACTTCATAGGAGAGATACCCATGGCCTCTTTGAAAATCCGTATAAAATGATGCTTACTCAAGTGTATGCTTCCCGCTATCGTATCTAAACTAATATCTTGATTAAAGTTATCCTCGATATACTGCTTGGCTTTGTTGCATAAATCAGTTTGATGTGGATTTTCAACTTTAATGTCATATAAGCGAAGAATATAGTAGCAAAACATTGTTGCGATATTTGTGGAAATAGCTTTGTAATGGGCTTCCTTTTGTGTAATTTCGTCCAACATGACAGAAAGAAAGGTCTTGAGCACATCCGCATAGTTACCTGCCTCAATAACGGGACTTGCATCTGTTGGGATAAGGCAACCCTCGGCAAGACCGGGAATATGCAAGTTATCCACGGCGAAAAAAAGGATAGAAAGGTCATCGCCCAAACTCCATTCCTCGTGGAGCACTCCAGAATTATATACAACTATATCTCCGGCTTTGAAAGAATACTGACCGCTCTCTGTATGCGTTGCTCCAGTACCGCTGGTAATGTGCATTATCTCACAAAAATTATGAGCATGCATACCATTAGACCAGTTGCCGCCACAGTTGAGAATACCGGAAAAGACAAAATGCGGACGAAAACTCAAGATCTTTTTATCATCAGGATAAAAATGATGGTGCTCAGCCAAAAACTCTCCCTCCCCTCTAAATAAAGAGCAAACATATTACTACTTTATTAACTAAATTACATATAATTTTAACAAAACAAAGGAGATTTGTCAAAGTGAAATTCGCTATAATGTGTGATTTCATAAAAAATTAACGCTTATCAAAATTTTTCATACCTTTGACAATCTTTAACTTGCATGTTACTCTATGAATCCAGAAAAATTATCGAAAATAGTCAGAGTAAAGGAATCGCATAATGACGCTAAACATTGTTCTCGTTGAGCCGCAAATTCCGCAAAATGCTGGTAGCATAGCGCGCACATGTAGTGTGACAGGTGCAAGATTGCATCTTGTTGGTCCTATGGGCTTTACAGTGGACGATAAAAAGCTAAAAAGGGCGGGGCTGGATTACTGGCATCAGTTGGATATAACATATTATGATGATTTAGCTGCTTTTTTCAGCGCCGTTTCAAATGGGAAATTGAGTGCATGTGATTTTGTGCCAGATACTTCGGCGTTTGACTTTTACTACTTTGAAACAGATGCCGCAAGAATATATACCGAGCCTAAATATGTGGATAATACATATATATTTTTTGGAAGTGAAACTATAGGACTAAAAAAAGAACTACTATATCGCAATCCTCGCCAATGCGTTAGATTTCCAATGAAAAGCGGTGTACGCAGTATGAACTTATCAAATGCAGTAGCCGTAGGTGTTTTTGAAGTTTTGCGTCAATGGGGATTTCCAGAACTGGAACATTTTGGAGTTATGGCAGAGAAAAATGTAGAAACAAATGTGTAATGACAAACCCGCCAAATAGTGATAGGATTTTTTTAGTTGATCACTAGGGGGAACTGTTTTGACAACTCATGAAACTCTTTTTAAATACTTTGGGTATACCTCATTTAGACCTGCACAGGAAACCCTGATTGATGCACAACTATCCGGCAAAGATGTACTGGGAGTTATGCCGACCGGGGCAGGCAAATCAATATGCTTTCAAATTCCGGCACTGATGCTCAGTGGGGTTACTCTAGTAATCTCACCGCTAATCTCACTTATGAAAGATCAGGTTTTTCAGCTACGCAAGGGATATATTCCTGCAGCATTTATAAACTCCTCACTGACAGCAGAGCAATACCGAGAAGTTTTGAGCAGGACAAAGCGGGGCGCGTACAAAATTATTTATGTAGCACCGGAGCGGTTGGAAACAGAACTCTTTCAACGTTTTGCATTGGAGATGGAAATATCTCTAATTGCAGTTGATGAAGCTCACTGTGTGTCCCAGTGGGGACAAGATTTTAGACCAAGTTATCTTCGAATAGATAAATTTGTCAAAAAGTTAAGTAATCGTCCCATAATTGGCGCGTTTACTGCAACGGCCACAGCAGATGTAAAAAAAGATATAATTCGTCTGTTAGGGCTGAATGACCCGCTTAATTTGACGACGGGTTTTGACAGGCCAAATCTTTATTTTGGTATTGAAAAACCAAAGAACAAAGTAAAATATTTTCACGAATTGATTGATCAGCGCACTGAGATGTGTGGTGTTGTCTATTGTTCGACTAGAAAAGCGGTAGACTCACTAACTGCCCAATTACAACGCAAAGGTATCTGTGCATCGAGATATCATGCAGGCCTTGAAGATGAGGAACGCCGGGAAAATCAGGATGACTTCATTCAAAATAAAATCTCTGTCATGGTTGCGACAAACGCTTTTGGAATGGGTATTGATAAACCTGACGTTCGATATGTTATCCACTATAATATACCTAAAAACCTTGAAAGTTATTATCAAGAAGCTGGCAGGGCAGGCAGAGACGGGAAGCCGTCAGAGTGCATTATGCTATTTTCTACTGAGGATATTCGTACTGCAGAGTTTTTTATAAATGGCAGCGGAAACAATTCGGAACTAACAGAGCGCCAGCGCAGGAATGTCTCCTACCGCGATACCGTACGCCTTGACAAGATGATTAAATATTGTGAGGTGGAAAGTTGTTTGCGTGCATATATGCTTGGCTATTTTGGAGAAAGGCAAAAGGGTAGATGCGGAAACTGCAGTAACTGTAATCGCCCGAGTTGGTGGGCGCTCATAAAAAGTAGATTAGGCGAGGGCTTAAGTGGATTTACCCTTGAACTATAATTTATACGGTGTTAATATAATACCTGAAAATTCGATACCAAGATATGGAGGGTTTGCTGTGGTAAAGGTAAATATTGAAGGAACAAGAGGCTTTTTGGACGAAAGTGAACTTAATGTGATTGATGTGCAAAAGCACCTTGATCAGCTAAAGACAATGTACGAAAATGGGTGGATGGATATCCCGGCTAAGTTTACATTGGAAATTTCAGAGGAAATTAAAAATACAGCAAAGCAGATATGTGACCAATCAGAGGTGCTGGTAGTCTTGGGAATAGGCGGCTCATATCTTGGTTCAAGGGCTGCAATTGAATATATAATATCTCCCAATTATAATGTACTAAAAAAGAAAACACCTGATATATATTTTGCCGGAAACAACGCTTCCGGGGAATATTTAGCGCAAATAATTGAAATGATAGGGGAGCGAGATTTTTCTGTTAATGTTGTTTCAAAGTCTGGCTCAACGATTGAAACAGCGATAGCTTTGCGCTTTTTTAAGTCGATGCTTTTGGAACGATATGGAGAGCACGGGATAAAAAGTCGTCTTTATGTGACAACTGACAAGGACTCACTACTTCATAAAATGGCTGAGGACGAAGGGTATAAATATCTCATTATGCCTCCGGAAGTTGGAGGTAGGTACAGTGTGCTGACCGTGGTTGGTCTGTTGCCATGCGCCGTTGCGGGGATTGATATTGATGAGATGATGTCAGGAGCAAAGGAAGAATATGAAAAAGGACTTTCTGAGGCATGTCTTTACGCAAAGGTTCGGCAAGTTCTCTACCGCAAAGGAAGGAAAATAGAGATGTTAGCATGTTTTGAGCCAGCATTTCGCTCTACTGGAGAGTGGTGGAAGCAGCTATATGGTGAGAGCGAAGGGAAGGAAGGCATTGGAATCTTTCCGGCGTATGCAGATTATACAGCAGATCTTCATTCTCTTGGACAGTACATTCAAGAGGGTGAACGAACCCTGATGGAGACCTTTGTATCATTTGAAAATCCTCGTCAAAATCCGCTGATTCCAGACGGCGTAATTCATGCAGATAAGATTGGACATCTAGCAGGGATTGATATGAATACGATTAATCACTCAGCATCACAGGCAGTTATGAAGGCTCATATTGACGGAGGGATTCCTGTGACTGAGTTGTGCGTGCCTAAGCTCTCAGCAGCGTCTTTTGGTGCACTTGCATATTTTTTCAAGCGTTCATGTGCAGTGTCATCGCTAATATCCGGAGTTAACCCATTCGGACAGCCTGGAGTTGAGGCATACAAAAAGAACCTTTATGCGATCTTGGGTTTGTAGTTGTGCGTTTAATTCAAATTTATGTTGAATAGAGCGGCAAAAACTGTTAAAATGGGAGCGAGTTATTTGTAACTCATAATATAATAATGAAAGGGTGTGGTTGGTATGGTTAAGATCTTGATGGGGCTTAAAGGCTCAGGAAAAACCAAGCAACTAATAGAACTCATTCACAATGCAATCGGTGAGGAGCAAGGTGATGTGGTTGTAATTGAAAAGGGAGCTAAACTAACTTATGATATCCCGCACAAAGCCAGACTCGTTGATTCATCACAGTACGATTTTGACGGATATGACTTCTTCAAAGGGTTTATCAGCGGTCTGAATTCGGCCAATTATGATATTACGCACATATTTGTAGCTAGTTTGCTAAAAATAATCGGAAGCACGGAACTTGATGAAAGAATGGAAGAGTTTTTAGCTTGGTGTGATGAATTTGGTAAGCGAGAGAATGTTAAGTTTACGTTTACAGTAAGTGCGGAAGCAAGTCGTGCTTCCGATACAATAAAAAAATATTTTTAAGTTAACAGCAAAACAAATTATAAGAGGCTGTATCAAAGTTAACGGATGACCAGTGGACGCTCCTAACATATGGCAGTGAGCAAATCAATTGCAATCTGTGTAGGTAGGCGTATAGCGTGTCCGGTATTTGGTGCAGCCCTCTGGCAAGGATTGCAGGTGGCGACCATGGCAAAGGCAATACTTTTAAGTGATGTTATTTCTAACATTGAATCATCAAATGAAAGAAAGAAGCTTCTGCTGCATTGTTGCTGTGCACCTTGTGCTAGTCATGTGCTGAAACTTATTGCTCCATACTTCAAAATAACAACGATATACTGTGAGACAAATATAGTTCCTGAATCTGAATACACAAAGCGTGAAAATCAGTTGCGAAAGATGCTCTCTATGGAGGAGTACAGATTTGTTAAGGACAGCGTTTATATTGAATATGATCGTGGCACCTATGACAAGATATCAAAAATCCCGATGGAAAAAGAGGGCGGCTTCAGATGTGTGGAATGTTTTGCTTCAAGATTGAAAGAAGTTGCATTTTGGTCTGTTGTACATGAGCAAGATTATTTTGCGACAACCCTGACAGTGAGTCCGCATAAAAATGCCCAGCTAATTAATATAATTGGCAGTGAAATTTCCAAAGTAGTAAGTGCAGATTATCTTGTTTCCGACTTTAAAAAGCAAGGTGGATTTCAGCGCTCCATAGAAATATCAAAGCGGCTTGGCCTGTACAGGCAATCCTATTGCGGATGTAAGCCAGTCAATTCTTGAAATTATAGCTGAAAACAAATGACTGTGTTAGCCTGGAGGGGTGTTTTTGAACAAAAAGTCGGAAAATTTTGAAAACATTAGAGTTATGTCGCCGCTTCTGATGTATTTGTCGGCGGCATTTGTTGCTGCACTCCTAATCTCAAATGTTATTGCAAACCACATGCTTGTGTTTATTCGCTGGCCCATTGATGCCGGTGCGCTTACATTTCCTATAACATATATCTTATCAGACGTTTTTTCGGAGGTATATGGATATAAGTGGTCTCGTCGTATTGCCTGGACAAGTCTCGCAATTAATGCGGTTTTTGCGCTGATAATAATTCTTATAGTACGCCTTCCGCAACCTGAATGGTATGATGGTACCTATTTTTCCAATGCACTGGGGAATTCCTGGAGAATAGTTGTGGCAAGTCTTGTGGCATATTGTGTAGGAGACTTTGCAGATGACAGGATTTTTAGGCATTTGCGTCAGCGTAGTAATGCAAAACATGCAACTTCAAAAGTTAAGTTATCAAAAAATAAGAGTATGCGTGGATTTGCTTTTAGAGCGCTTATTTCATCTTTGGTCGGGCATATTTTAGATACAAACCTCTTTGTATTTATAGCTTTTGCGTTTATTGTGCCTTGGGATGAATTGCCAGGCATGATTATTCTAGGCATTATAATCAAATGGGCTTATGAATGGGCGGTTATTCCCATAACTTTTAAGGTTGCAAAATGGGTAGGCAAAAAGGAGGACGCATATGCAGATTCTCGTAACGGGAAGCAGTAAAGGTATTGGCCTTGCTACGGTGCGAAAATTTTTAAGCAAAGGACATAATGTTTTTGGCATAGATATTTTGCCCGCTTCTTTTTCAGATGGAAAATACAGCCATTATTTGGCGGATATAAGCAAACCTGAAACACTGCCAGATTTAGACGGAATAGAAGTTCTAATAAACAATGCAGGTGTTCAAGACATGGGCGTAGGGGATATAAGTACCAATCTGCTTGGTGTAATTAATGTGACAGAAAAATATGGATTGCAGCCAAAAATCGTTTCAATTTTAAATGTGGCATCGGCATCTGCACACAGCGGCGCAGAATTTCCGTACTATGCTGCAAGTAAGGGCGGTGTTTTGGCCTATACAAAGCACACAGCACTTGAGCTTGCCAAGTGGGGTGCAACCTGCAACAGCATATCACCCGGAGGTGTGAAAACTACTTTAAATGACCATGTTATGAATGATCCTGAAAAATGGCAGATGATAATGGATGAAACTTTGCTTCGCAAATGGGCATCACCGGAAGAAATTGCCGAGTGGATGTATTTTATTACGATTGTTAGCAAAAGTATGACAGCGCAGGATCTTTTAATAGATAATGGTGAAATGGCAAAGGCCAATTTTGTTTGGTAGCCAAAACGCTAAATTGTGTTTTGATGTGGTTACAACTATAATTTTTTTTGTTTCTAAAAAGTTAATGAAAGGAATACTTTTTAAATGAGAGTTAGAAAAGCAGTTATCCCTGCAGCAGGGCTTGGAACAAGGATGCTTCCGGCGACGAAGACTGTCCCTAAGGAAATGCTGCCGCTTGTTGACAAACCGGCAATTCAGTACATTATTGAAGAGGCCGTTGCGTCAGGCATCGAAGACATATTAATCGTTACAAATCGGGCGAAGAGCGCCATGGATGACTATTTTGACTACGTTCCGGAACTTGAAGATGTTCTCGCACGAGCTGGAAAAACAGCTGAGCAAGATATAATACGCCACCCGGCAGATATGGCAAATATATTTTATGTGCGCCAAAAAGAAACAAAAGGTTTGGGTCATGCGGTTTGGAGGGCAAAAAAATTTGTTGGTGATGAACCTTTTGCAGTATTGTTGGGCGATGATATAATGATGGGGGATGTGCCTGTAACAAAGCAGCTTATAGATGCTGCCGATAAATATGATGCAGCGGCTGTCGGAGTGCAAGCAGTTTCCAACGAGGCTATTTCAAAATACTCATCGGTTGAGATTTCAGAACTTGAAAATCGGATTTTTAAAGTTACAGACATGAATGAAAAGCCGACCCCTAAGCAAGCCTTTTCGAACTTTGCAATTCTTGGGCGTTATGTTTTGACGCCAAGTATTTTTTCCATATTGGAAAATACAGCACCGGGCTATGGTGGAGAGATACAGCTCACAGATGGACTGAAAACACTCTGCAAAATATCGCAAATGGTGGCTGTCGATTTTGATGCTGTACGCTACGACACAGGAAATTTAACAGGATTTCTCGAAGCTACTATCGACTTTGCTCTTAAAGATCAGCAGGTTGGTGATTGGCTAAGGGAATTTCTTATTCAAAAAGTCAAAGAATTTTGATAGTATGCAATAAAAAAGAGCTTTGTACTCGTTTCGGGTACAAAGCTCTTGCGGTCATTATTTAACCCGCTGCAAGGGCTCTTTCGAGCCAGACTGCTGCGACGTCAATTGCTTCAAAAAAACTTGTTTTTTCACTTTTTTTGACTACTCTGTCACGAGATTTTAAATCAGGGTCGGTATATTGTAATTGCACTACAATCCTGGTCGCAAGATTAAGGTCTTCCAAAGGCTTAGTTTCCGTTACTTGTAGCATGATGATATACTTGTCGGACATGCTGCCATAGTAGATTAGATTATCTTTTCTCCTAAGCGGGTGGCCCTTGTACTCTAGTACTTTATTTTTGCCCTTTACTGCCGCTACCATAGCCACTCTCCTCTCCAAAATGTGTAACGAAATTGTAACACATTGAAACCCTTATGTCAACGAAATTAGCTTGTCTATTATGACGAAAAAGGACGCACCACAAAACGAACGGACGGCAAATCACTGACCGCTTTGTGGGTAACGCAGTACTAAAGGGCAGGAGAAACATTGTGGTTAAGGCTCCAGCAAATTTTGTTAGTCATCCAAATAAGATGTAACAAGTTCCTGCAGAAGTTCGTCACGGTCAAGCCTGCAAATAAGACTGCGGGCTCCGTTGTAGTTTGTGATATAGGTAGGGTCTTCCGACAGGATATAGCCCACAATTTGGTTTACGGGATTGTAGCCCTTAATTCTGAGTGCTTCGTAGACTGTAGAAAGCACTTCGCGGGTATCTGTTCCGCCGCTTACTACATTAAATTTTCTTGTGTAATCATCCATTTTCGACCCTCCTAACTTTACGTTGCGCATGAGCGGCTTTGCCACAAATCGCTTGATGACTAATATACATTATAGCAAATTAAAGTGAAGAGTAAAGCGAATTAATATTACAAATAAATGACAAATTTTAAATTGGTATAGGTTTTTGCATAAAAACTATACTTTCCTATAGCTTTGACCCTACAAATTTCCCATATGTTCCTTGCCAAATGACATGGGAAGAAGTGAGGATATGCTATAGCTCACATATCGCCCATCTGCTCGAACGCTTAGTACCTCAAGCTCAGGTGCAAATTCGACCAACATTTGACGGCATGTTCCACAAGGGAAACAATAGAAATTGCCCTCGGATATGATGGCAATTCTCTTGAAATTGCGTTTTCCGGCGCAAACGGCCGCAGACAATGCTGAAGCTTCTGCGCACATTGTTGCGGCGAAGGCAGCATTTTCAATATTGCATCCGGTGAAAACTGTGCCATCTTGACATTCAAGGGCGGCTCCGACCTTGAATCGTGAATAAGGTGAATATGAATTAACCATTATCTCTGCCGCCATATCAATAAGTTTTCTATCAGTCATAATAATTAGCATTCCCTTCGTTTTTATTTAAAATAATTAATTCCACTTTCCATAATTGGCTGATGTTTGTTTCCGTATATATTAATTGCAACATGTTTTCCGTATCTCTCCATATGTCCCATTTTGCCAAAAACTCTGCCATCAGGACTGAATAGACCTTCAAGTGCCATATGTGAGCCATTGGGGTTTATATATGTTGACATGGACGGGTTTCCGTCTATATCAGTATATTGTGTTGCGATCTGGCCATTTTCAATCAACTCTTTTATTGTCTTATCACATGCTGTAAACCTACCTTCTCCGTGGGAAACAGGAACTGAATGAATATCACCAACACTACACAAATTCACCCAAGGAGAATTTACGGAACTGACACGTGTGAATACATACCTAGCTTGATGTCTGCCAATAAAATTTTGTGATAGGGCAGTTGATATTAACTCGGGCGGTGTGATCTCACCATATGGGAGCAAACCTAACTTAATTAGGGACTGGAAACCATTGCAAACACCGAGAATCAAACCATCTTGCACTTTAAGGTGCCTATGGATGGCATCAGTAATTCTTCCATCACGGAAAAATAGGTTAATAAACTTTGCGGATCCATCGGGCTCATCACCTAAGGAAGAACCGCCGGGGAGTAGGATTATTTGACTGCGAGCTATTTCTTGCCTGGCTAACTCAATAGACTCGTTGAGTAAATCAGCGGACATATTTCTTACAACTAATGTGTTTACTATACCACCAGCACGTTTAACAGCACGGGCAGTATCAAGCTCACTGTTTGTTCCGGGAAAAGCCAGTATGAGCGCACGTGGTTTTGCAAAGCTTTCGCTGGCGTAAAAAACAGGACGCTTGTTATACTCTGCTCTTGGTACTTCTACTTCTGCAATTTTTACATTTGTCGGGAAAACAGATTCAAGTTTATTTTCCCAATCCGACTTGAGTTCTGCAATGGACACAGATTCTACACCTAGCTTAATTATGGAGTGTGGAATTGTCTGACCGACTGTTATTGCGCCATCTACAGGAGCGATAACCTCTGCGATAATTGAAGCCGGTGCAGTGGTAAACAACTCTTTTGGGTTGAGCTGTGAGCTAGTTTCAAATCCGATTTCATTTCCGAGCGACATTTTGAATATTCCGTCAATTGCACCGCCATCGCTTACGGCCCATGCGGAAACAATAATTTTTTCTTCTATGAGCTTGCGTATATACTTCCAAGTTTCCTTTAATTTTGCCAGATTGTCACTTGTATCAAATACAACAACATCATGCCCGGCACTTTTGAATTCCGGAGTAATAACAACTTGCGCATCATTTGGAGCGATAGCAAATGACACCAGCGTTGGTGGGACATCTAGCTCACCAAATGAACCTGACATGCTATCCTTGCCGCCGATAGCACCAATAGACAAGCCCATCTGAGCCTGAAATGCACCAAGCAGGGCAGAAAAAGGTTTACCCCATCTAGTCGGCTCACCCCTTAGTCGCTCAAAATATTCTTGAAAACTAAGATATACTGTATCAGGGTCGCATCCTGAGGCCACGAGTTTGGCTACAGATGTAACGACAGCACAGCGTGCTCCCATAAACGGGTTCTTTTCTAAAAGATTCGGGTCAAACCCATAAGCCATGACTGAGCATGTTGTAGTCTCAGAGTCATAGCTAACCGGAAGCAGGGCTACCATGGATTGAGCTGGCGTTGACTGAGTTTTACCACCAAGCTTCATAACAACGCCATTAGCACCGATAGTTCCGTCGAACATTTCATAAAGCCCTCTTTGAGAACAAAAGCGCAAATCTTTCACATGCTCTTTAAGTGCCGCAGTGGGCGATGATATCTTAGCAGTGCAATTACTTACAGGCGGCAAATGAGGAACATGCACAGAAGTATATTTAACGGCTCCGTTTGTCGATAGAAATTCACGGGAGATATCTACGATGATATTACCTTCAAAGCGCATAACCATGCGGCCTGTATCTGTAACATCTGCTATGGCATATGCTTCGAGATTTTCAGCTTTTGCTTTTTCGATAAATGTTTGGACATTCTCTGCTGCTAAAACGATTGCCATGCGCTCTTGTGATTCAGATATTGCAACTTCAGTACCATCAAGCCCATTATACTTTGTGCGCACAAGCGATAAATCGATATCCAGCCCATCAGCGAGTTCGCCGACAGCGACAGATACGCCTCCTGCGCCGAAGTCGTTACACTTTTTAATCATTTTGGTTACTTCAGGGTCGAGAAATAATCTCTGAATTTTGCGCTCTTCAACGGCATCGCCCTTTTGAACCTCGGCGGCCATGGTGATAAGTGACTCTACTGTTTGGCTTTTTGATGAACCTGTAGCTCCGCCAATACCATCACGACCGGTTCTGCCACCAAGCAAAATAATTTTATCGCCAGGAACAGGTGTTTCGCGAATGACATTGTCCGCTTTTACTGCACCCACAACTGCTCCCAATTCCATGCGTTTTGCGATATATCCAGGATGATAAATTTCGTGAACATGACCTGCGGATAAGCCAATTTGATTGCCATAGGAAGAATTACCCTGTGCCGCGGTAATTGTAAGTTTTCTCTGCGGTAATTTGTTTGGTATAGTCATATTTATTGCCGAAAGGGGATCACCCGCTCCGGTAACACGCATTGCCTGATATACATATGCTCTTCCTGAAAGCGGATCTCTAATTGCCCCGCCGACACAGGTTGAGGCACCGCCGAAGGGTTCAACCTCCGTTGGGTGGTTGTGAGTTTCGTTTTTAAACATCAGAAGCCAGTCTTCGCTTTTGCCGTCAACGGTTGCGTCTATATGAATTGAACAAGCGTTAACCTCATCAGAAATTTCTAAATTTGAAAGCTTTCCACGTGAGCGCAGGGTTTTTGCAGCAATAGTAGCAATATCCATGAGCGTTTGTGGACGGGTGTCTGCTTCGATGCCATAAGTTTCTTGCCTTACCATAAGGTATGCATCGTATGCTGATTTTACATCGGGGTCATCAATGGTTATATCAGTTATGTGAGTGAAAAAGGTTGTGTGGCGGCAGTGGTCTGACCAATATGTGTCAAGCACACGTAGCTCTGTGACAGTGGGGTTTCGCTTTTCTGTATCTTTAAAATATGTCTTGAGCATTTGAATATCTGAAATGTCCATCGCCAAGGAAAAATCTGTTATGAAATCATTCAATCCTTGCTCATCTGTATCTATAAATCCTTCTATTATTTCTACTGGAGCCGGAGCTTTATAATCCAGGACAAGTGTTTCTGGTTTTTTGCTAGACGCGGCACGAGATTCTACTGAATTTATGAGATAGTTTTGTATTTTGCTCATATCATCGTCACTTATAGAACCGTAAAAAACATAGCCTTTTGCAGTTCTTACAACCGGGCGGGGTGGGTATAGTGAACTTTGCCTTTTTAGTCCTTGGTCAGTTTCAAGGCTCAGAGCGAGCAGCTGGAGACATTGTTCACAGGAATCTGCTCTTTGATCATATTGACCCGGCAGAGCTTCAATTACAAGTATGCGAGCGTTTTCGCCTAAGTCCGGAGCAGTATCGTCATAAATTAAATCTAATGGAGGGTGGGCAAATACATTAAAACGGGCGGCAGTATAAATTTCGTCAGTAATTCCTTGGATATCGTATCTATTCAAAATGCGTACTGAGTCAATAGAACTTACACCTAAATAGTCACGAAGCTGACCTAACATCTCTTTTGCTTCAATGTCAAAGCCGTCTTTTTTCTCCGTGTAACACCTGTAAACTTTCATGTAAATGTACCCTCCATATACAATGAACGACACGGTTTTGCGTCGTAATTATTCACCCTCGCCTTTGTCATCATCCTTGCCTTGCGACAGCAAGGCTGCGTCTTCTTCCGCGGCGAGAATGAAAA
>Ga0209755_10004967_pt1 | contig 15372 bp, 8 predicted proteins | sample TergutCo191P1_FD_187301 | JGI IMG/M metagenome (GOLD analysis project Ga0209755, IMG submission 187301) | Cornitermes sp. P1 segment gut microbial communities from Petit-Saut dam, French Guiana - Co191P1 (SPAdes) (version 2) | ecosystem: Host-associated > Arthropoda: Insects > Digestive system >... | reverse complement strand
GTTATGTGCATGGCGTTGCACAACAGCAAGCCTTCTTTTATGCCGCTCTCTCGCAAACATTCTTCCACATCCGGAGTGATGTTGATAAACTCCCGGCGGTGCGGCGTTTTGAAAGTTAGCTCTTTTCGATAGGATTTCATAGCGTTTCTCCTTTTTCAGCGTGAAAATGTGGTTACTAATCACACCAGCGTTGGCACATCCAAGAACACAGTTTTTACATTGAACTTCTCGCTCAAGAATTTGCCAAGCGCTTGCACTCCGGGTTTTTCCGTGTGATAATGGCCGCCGTAAATTACATTCAAGTTGCCCTCTAATGCAGCGTGATGATTTTCGTGAGCAGATTCTCCTGTCACAAACAAATCTATTTTCTTTTCTACAGCTTCGGGAATTGATGCCGATCCACGTCCGGAAACTACGGCCACTCGCAATATTTTCTGCGGACCAAAAGGCAATGAAGATACGGGACCGCCGAAATTCTTTTTTACCAACTCCGATATGGACTTGACTGTCGCCGCTTTTGGCAAGCGACCTTCGAACCCCAAGAGCAAACCATTTTTGTAAATGCCAAAGGGCTGAAGGTTTTTGAGGCTCAAAATTTTCGCTATCTGCGCATTGTTGCCAAGCGTTGGGTGGATGTCAAGCGGCAGGTGCGAAGCGTAGAGATTTATGTTATTTTTTATCAAAAACTCAATTTGCCTGTGCATTGGGCCGGTTATGCTTTTTATGCCATCCCATATTATGCCGTGATGAACGATAACCATTTGGCAACCGTTTTTCTGCGCCAGTTTGTATGTTTCCATGCTCGCATCCACTGCCAAGCCGATTTTGCTTATATTCGCTGCGCCTTCTACCTGCAAGCCATTGACTGAATAATCGCTGATTTCTGATGTTCTCAGGGTTTTATTCAAGAATGAGACTATTGCATCTCTAGATGTTTCTAAAACTTTTGCCATTTTGATTCTCCTTTGAACATGGTTAAATTCCTAAGGCACTTCGGCAATCACCTCTATTTCAACCAATGCGCCTTTAGGCAATTTAGAAACCTCTACGCAAGAACGAGCCGGTCGGCTGGCAAAGTGTTTTTCATACACTTGATTGAATGCCGCAAAGTCATTCATGCTTTGCAAGAAGCAAGTTGTTTTTATAACATTTTCAAAACTGCTTCCGCCCGCTTCCAATATCGCAGCGATGTTGCGGATAACCTGCTCGGTTTGTTCGGTAACATCTTTGCCGACAATCTCTCCGCTTTGAGGGCTAAGCGGGATTTGCCCAGATAAAAACAGCAAGCCATTTGAGGTCATCGCTTGTGAATACGGCCCAATCGCCGCAGGAGCATTCTGAGTTTGGATTTTTTTGAGCATGGGTGGAATTTAGGAAATTTTAGGGGGAGGGGTTGGATTTTTCTAATTTACGCCTATGCAATTAAGAGCAGGAGAGAAGAAGCAATGCTGATAAATAGCAAAGAATATTTTGAGATTTTGAAAAATATTAAGGAGCAAATCAAAACAGCCCAGTATAAAGCCGTTTTGGGAGCTAACAAAGAGCTCATGGAGTTATATTGGAATATCGGAAATACTATCATTACAAATACAAAATATGGAACGAATTTTGTTGAGAATCTTTCAAGAGATATTTTGTCGGAATTTCCAAATATTCAAGGTTTTTCTGTGCGAAATTTGAAATATATGCGTAAATTTGCCGAAATTTACCCGGATTTCCAAAAAGTGCAACGGGGTGTTGCACTTTTGCCATGGCGTAATAACTTGACCTTACTTTCAAAAATTAAAGACGAAACAGAACGGCAATGGTATATTGAGAAAAACCTAGAAAATGGCTGGAATAATACGGTTTTGATGCATCAAATTGAAATTAAACTGTATCAAAGGCAGGCAATCGCCGAAAAAACAACGAATTATGAGCGATTATTGCCGTCTCCGTTTAGCGAGTTGGCGGAAGAATCGCTAAAAAGCCCTTATATTTTTGATTTTGTTGAAAAACGCAAAGGAATCATTGAGCGTGAAATTGAGCAGGAATTGGTAGCCAATATCGCGAAGACCATTATGGAACTTGGCACAGGGTTTGCCTTTGTCGGTAATCAGTATCATATTGAAATTAGCGAGAAGGACTATTATATTGATCTTTTATTTTATAATATAAAGTTACGTTGTTTTGTTGTAATTGAGTTAAAAAATACTGAGTTTAAGCCTGAGTATGCAGGAAAGATGAATTTCTATTTATCTGCCATTGATGATATTTTGAAACACGAAACCGACAATCCAACTATCGGAATTATGCTTTGCAAAACGAAGGATAGGTTAACTGCGGAATATGCGTTGAAAGACATAAACAAGCCTATCGGCGTAAGCGAATACAAGCTATCTGATTTTGTTCCAAAGGAGTTGATAGATACATTGCCGAGTGCAGAAGATATAGAAAAGCGTGTGAAATTGAAGTTTGATGTTGAGGATGGGGTTTAGAGATTTTTCAAGTCTTTGGGGCAGGGTCTGTGTTGAAATATGATAAAAAGGGGGAAACAAATCCCCCACGCTACAACCGCCAGTGGCGTTTTCCGCTGCCCCCAGAACGGGGTTGGTTCGCGATGCTCCCTAACACCCCGTAACGCCCCGAGTACGGAGTTTAATCCTTTTTGTCTGAATCAGAATTGGCCAGAATTTTTCGGATTAACAGAATTATGTTAGCTTGGTTTTCTGGGAAATCGGAAAGCTATCTTTTGCCTTTATTATTACTTTTGGTTGTGTCTGGTGGTGTTATTGAATATAACAGTCTAATCTAAATCCACTTTCTTATTCATTCTTCAAGTAAAATCCAGGCGGCTTTGCTTTAAAAACTTTATTAGGATCAATTTCTGATGTTGAACTTTGCGCTTCATATAACGATTTAACAGGTAAGTTTAATATTTGAGTGGTAAATAACTTTCCTCCCTCATGCTTATAAATATAACGCTTATATTCTTCTGAATAAGGCGAAAAAATAAGACTTCCTCCGTAATATCCAGTGTTGCATATTACAACATTACAATATACAAGACGTGAAATGGCCTCTGCCAAAAAATAATATGACTTAATATCTTTATTATACGCAATTACAAACATATGCTGAATAGCCCCTTTGTAAATCAAAAAACGTTCTATATCAAAAAAATCAGAACAAATTGCAACACCTATTTTTCCATAATCACCAGCATCCAAGATATACATTGCTGACCACGGCTTTCCGGCTTTTCCTTTGTTCTTAAAATAGTCCTTTTCTTCATATGAAAAAAAAGTTTTCCCAAAATAGAATTTATTTACACTTCCATAGGATGGTGTTTGGGGCCACGATTTAGGAACAATAACTACGGCTTTATTTTCAATTTGCCCATTATAATAATTAAAGTCTAAACCAGCAATAATTACAGCCCCAATTTTGCTGGCAATTCTTTGAAGCTCAATTTCTCTTGATAAAGGAATAGTCAATTCTGGTAAAATTACAATATGAGGTCTATTATTTTCAGGTTCTGCTTTCAAATAACTAAATCCTTTCTTAATTTCATTCCAAATACGCAATTCTTCTCTATGAGACATAGTAATTGGTACATTTGAACTTAGATTAGAATTTGTATTCGAGCTTGAATCCCACGCCAAACTTTGATCAAGAGATGTTAGAATTAATCCAATCCTTAAAAAATCATTTTCAATATTTTTAACCAATTTTTTAGTATCATCAAAAGGGTTGTTTTTTATTGAAAATGGCTCTAAACTTATTGGCAAAAGTTGCCTTGCCATATTATTCTCCATCGATAAATGATACTTTTCTAAAAAGCCTTTTGCTTTATTTATATATTTTTTTAATGTATAAACATCATTTACAGGAGGAATATCTTTAGTAGCATCAATTTTCATTCCTTTAAAATAACTTTTTAACTTAAATGATTCTCTATTTTTTGAAGAAAAACATGCCTGTAAAATCAGCATAGTATAAGAAGAAAGCGGTGTATATTGTATTTTCTTGTAAAATACATTTTCATAAGTCAAACTTTTATCAGTACTATTCCATATCCAAGGAAAATCAGTTCTATGAGTTACCAATTGCAATAACATAATTCCAAACGCATGTACTTTTGCTTGTTCTCCAGTATGTTGCTCAGATTTTAACAATCCTTTCGTTGTATATCGTTCGTCTGAGATTTGGGAAGTCGAGATTATTATCTCATTCTCTTGCATTTTTCTTTTCCAGTCAATCCAGCTACTATTTTCATTTTCTAATAGTTTTTCGGATAGATAAAAATTAGCCAAATGTAGTTTAGTATCTAGCTTACTAGAAAAAAAGCTATCTGCAGTTGTTTCTGTTTTTTCTATAATTTGTAAAAGTAACATTAATGCAGTCCATTCGGATAAACGTGGATCGAAATATTTATTGAATGCTTCTATTTCATTTTTGCGATTTTGTAACAATTCTTTTTGCTGCCATTGAATGAAATCCCAAAGACTCATTTCTTTAGAAAAAATATTATTGTACAATTTTATGTATTTTTCTTTTAACTTAACTTTTATATCTTGACTTATCTTTTCTTTTTCAGTTTTGAATATTTCATAAATCCAACCTTCATCAAAATTTTTATTTAAAATAAATTCAAGAAAATTATCGTTGTTTTGCGGAATATCATTAAAATCTGGAAAAGGTAGTATCAAAGCCTTACAAGTTGGAGTTAAAAAATCAATATATGGTTGTAGCTGCTTCCAAAAATTAAGAGGATTACTTGAAGATTTGTCATGAGTTTTCCACAGCAACCAATATAGCCATGAGTTAATATCTTTCAATTGAGTATTCTCTATCCATCGTCTTGGATTACTGGACCAATCTATGAGTTTGTATCGTTTAATTAAATTTCTAGCTTTGTCAATGGACAAAAATGTATTCTCTAAAGCGAAAATGACAGAACCCAAAACGAATCTAAAAAAATCACAGGTTTTTCTGCAATATACCTTATCTTTAAATTTTTCTTTACTAAATATGTCATCAAGAAAATCCTCATTAAATATAGTTTCTATAAAATGTTTGGCTGCTATTTTTTCTTTTTGAGATACAATATGATCATTTACCACATTAAATATAACTCGCATAAGTCTATCGGCAATAACATTCATAAAGAGAGTTTGAAGATATGAGGCAGACAATTCATGTATATTCTTATTCTGCTTTATAAGTATATACGCTTCCTTAATATCACATTCGCCACTTTTTTTACAATAATCAATAACTCTCGTCCAAATTCTCACTTTTTCTGGATTTTCAGAAATGGCTTTTTTTAATAATTTATATACACGAAGTTTTCGTTCTTTCCTATGTTTTTTTATATTTTCTTCTAATTTAATTTCATATTCTTTCTCTTTTTTAATATTGTTAATTATTTCAGTAGCTTTTTCTTTGTCATTTATTATACCAGCTTCTTTTATCTCATTATCCCATTTCGCAAAATAATCTTTGGCATCTATATTCTCACTAAATATCAAATCATGTAATTTATCTGAGACAAATTTTTCATTTAATTTATCAAACTTCTTGTGATAATTTTTTAATTCATAATGAATTCTTTTTTGACATTCATATACCTTAGAATAATCATCCTTTGTGTTAGGAATAATTTTAGATAACATAGATGCAGCAAAAGAAACACGAGTATCTTTGCGTAATTCATGATCTGGAAAATCAGTAAGCAATAGATGTTCTAAATCTGATATTAGTTGTTCTTCCTCATTAAGAGTAAGAAATTCTAAATCGCTTTTACTTATTGCAGATACTTTTGCTAATGTTTGTGTCATTAATGGTGCCGGAAATGCAGGGTCAAGAGCACATTCTTTTTTGGCAGTAATCATTCTCTTTTTAGAAACTTTATCAGAACTGATAATTTTAGCAAGTGATTGGGGCTCTATTTTATCAAAATTAAATTCGGTACCTGTATCGGCTTCTTCTAAATATTTTTTATACGTTTTTATCCATTCTTGCAACTTATCAAAATCATAAGACAAAATAACATGATCGTCCACAAATCTGAAGTGAGCAATTTCTCTATTAGTTTCTAAATCATTTAATATTTGTTTATCGACATCAAGCAAAGCAACATTAGCCAAAAATCCCGCAACAAATAAACCAGTAGGTAAGCCTTGGAAATTTTGGGGATCAAGTTCAATGTCGCTTAATTCTTTTTTTGTCCATCTATCACTATTAATTTTAAAATCCATTAACTTTGCAAGAAGTGCTTTAAATTCTTTATCCTCTTTGGCATTTTCAACATATGTTAAAATATTCTTTTCTATAACACTTCTTTTTACTTTTGGATAAAATTTACTAAAGTCAATAGTTCCCCAATAAAGTACTTTGGCTGATTTTTGCCAGTAGTTTTTTTCGAGATATTTTGATTTAAAATGATTAGGCAACAATTCATTATTCTCATAAGTATTGTTTTCCGCCTCGTCTAATTCCATTTTGTCGATATCATTTATATAACTTTCTTTTGTCTTTTTGCCGCACATAATTTTTGCAGTAAGCGAAATACTTCGTCTAAATAGAGGCCAACTTTGATTCCATTTACGGTATAATAGCCCTTTTGAATGAGTGTACCAGCCAACTTCCCATTGTTCACTTTCTCCTTTCCAAACTGGAACATATAACCTATGTCCATAACTCCACCATGGCATTTGAAAATCCAATGAATCGCCAATCGCGTTTACAACAGCCATCCATACAATTTGATCTTTAATACAAATATCAAAAGTCTGCCTAACTCTTGGTTTTCCCTTTTTATCGCATCCTTTTGGAAATGGAAGTGGCTTAATGAGAGATAAAGTATAAGTATTAGATTTGATATCTTCTTTTATTTTGTTTAAGTTATCATATAAATTAGCCTCAAATGATGACAATTCTATTTCGTCATACCATATATCTCCCACTTGAAAACTATTTTTTACTTTTTTCCAAGCCCAATGCAAATTCTCTATTTCAATTATTTTCTCAATTAGTTTTCCCATGATTCCATTTATCCATATAGAATTCTGTGATATCCTTACAATTTTCCAGTAGATTAATTATATTTATGGTCTTTCCTACAGCTGCTAATTCTGTTCTTATTTTATTCATAAACTTTTCACCAGCTTGGCTTTCATCTTGATCAGGAATAACATTTATATCAAAATCTTTAATTAGTTTCGTGTATTCTCTCTTGAACCCACTTGCCCCAATGATACCGATAGCCGTTTTACCCATTAAGCAACATGAAATACAATCTGTTACCCCTTCTGTTATAACTAAAGTATCATTTTTCTGAAGATAATTCAATACAGGCAAATTAAAAGGAACGGTTTCAACTCTGTTTAAGTTTACATATTTACACCTTTTTTCCCACTCAGAATTTAAACTTCTGCCTTGTATGTAAATAATGTCTTTGTTTTTATTATAAAATGGAAAAAATAAAGTATTTGTCCACCATGTAAATTTATATGTAATTTCTCCTGTTTTCTCATCAATATACTCTTTAGCAAGTCCACATTTTAATAATCTTTCTGTTTTCCATGTTTTCTCACATTTTTCAAAAAAAGACTTACAATCATCAAGCCCTTTCAAATTGTATTGTTCAATAATATTGCTAGGATATTTTCGACCTTTTATAAATTTTTCAACATCCTCTGTAACCGTAAGATTATCAAAAAACCACTTATAGACTTCAGAGTCTGCTTTATAATCTACTTCTGTATTAATTTTTACGACTTTCCTTCTTATAATGGGGCGTTTTACATTATAGTTTGCAATGCCAAACTCTTTTGAAAGCCATTTGCAAGATTCAATAAAATCATATCCATTATACATTTCCACTAATTTAATTACATTTCCACCTTCTCCACAACCAAAACATTTCCAGATGTTCTTTTCTGGGTAGATATGAAAACTAGGTGTTTTTTCTTTGTGTATAAAGCAAAGGCAACTATTTTTATGCAATTGCAATCCCAATTTCACTGCAACTTCATTAATAGGAATGCCGTTCAAGCGTTCTAAATCAAAAGTACTCATTATTTTTCTCAGTTATCCTTATTCGCCAATCCATACGAGTCATAAATCAATCCGTCAATTTGATTTATCAGATTTAGCATAGATTTTTGCATGTTAAAATTCATTGTTGAAATATACAAATTTTCGAGCCTTAGGGTCTAGCTCTACCATATGAAATCAATATAGAACCCCCTAGCTGCAACCGTTTTCGGAGTTTTCCGCTACCTACATTCGCTACACTCCCTAACGCCCAGAGCTTAAAGTGTAAGCTTCTGACATTTTTGAGGCTTCCGAAATGTCAACAACTGTTGACATTTATTTACTATATTCATTTTTGAATTATGGAGAGTTTTTATGTCGTTAAATAATCGTTTGTTAGTTACACCAATTTTTAGTATGCTATCGTCTGCGGCTATCTGCCATATTAAATTAGAATTTAACGATTCTAGAACCCATTTGAGATGAAAGGAGGATGCTATGCCGTTGCAAGAAAATGATTTTTCTATAGGTAAAAAATTGAACATAGATAAAGAAATAAAGATGGTGTGGTCAATCGCTAATACGCTTCGTGGAACATACCGCAGCGATAAATATAAAGATGTTATCATACCAATGGTTATTATTCGACGTTTGGAATGTGCACTAGAGCCAACCAGAAAAGTTGTTTATGATACTTATACTGCGAATAAAAAAGCTTCACCACAAATTCTTTGCTTAAAATCAAAACTTCCATTTTATAATACAAGCCGTTGGACACTGAAAAAATTACTTGATGATTCATCAAAACTTGCTGAAAATCTAATTGATTATATTGACAATTTTTCTGTTAATGTTCGTCCAATGTTCCAAAAGGGAATAGGGCTTGATTTCAAGTCCGATATTGACAAGATGGATAAAAATGACCGACTATTTAATGTCATTAAAAAATTCAGTGAGCTTGATTTACGACCAGACACATTTGACAATATAAAAATGGGTTACATTTTTGAAGATATTATCCGTAGGTTTTCAGAAAATGCCGAAGCTGGTGACCACTATACTCCAAGAGAAGTTATAAGATTACTTGTTGAATTATTGACAGCTGAAGGTGCAGATGATGTTTTCCATAAAGAAAAGATAGTTATTAAGGTTGGAGATTTTGCATGTGGAACAGGCGGAATGCTTTCGGCTACTTACGATAAAATCAAAAAATATAATGAAAGCGCCGATGTAATTTTATTTGGACAAGAAGTAAATCCAGAATCCTATGCAATTTGTCTTGCGGATATGCTTATCAAAGATCAAAAAATTGATAACATAAAATTCCAAGACACAATGAAGAAAGAAGAAGCGACAGGTAGGTACGCTTTTGACGGTGAAAAAATGCGGTTCGTAATTATGAATCCTCCTTTCGGCACGCCTTGGAAAGGTGAAGATGCTGCGACTGGTGTTGAAAAAGCCGTCTTAAAGGAACGAGAACTTGGAAAAGACGGCAGATTCCCTGCTGGGCTTCCAGCTGGTGGTGACATGCAACTCTTGTTTATGCAAATTGCAATGGACAAGTTAGAAAAAGGCGGAAGAGCAGCAATCATTTCAAATGGTTCTCCGTTATTTAGCGGTGGTACAAGCAGTGGTGAGTCTCAAATTCGCCGTTGGTTACTTCAAAATGATTACATAGAAGCTATCATCGCACTCCCAACCGATTTATTTTATAATACAGGTATTGGAATTTATGCGTTTATACTTTCAAAAGATGGTAAAGAAAAACGACGCAAAAATAAAATTCAACTTATCAATGCAGTTGATATGTTCAAGAAATTAAGGACATCGCTTGGTAAAAAGCGGAAGGAAATCACCGAAGGTAAGGGAAGTGACACAGAAAAAATTATCAAACTTTATGCAGAGTTTAAAGATGGTCCACACTGCAAAATTTTTGATAAAAACGAATTTTTGTATCGTGAATACACCGTTTGGCAACCACTCCAAAGAATAGGCAAAATTTCAAAAGAAAGTATTGCAAGTTTTGCAGAATACGCACCTTTTAGCGCAGAGAAATATGAAGAACTTTGTGCAGATGCAGATGCAGTTGCGTTGGAGCTCGCATCATTAAACGCAAAGCAGAAAAAAGATCTTGAAGATAATAAACGAATTGAAGTTCTTGTTAAAAAGCAAAAAGAAAAAGCAAGTTACGAAAGCTGGTTTGAACTTAGAAAACGCATTTTGAAAAAATTAACTGAAAATATAACAGCTACAGAACATAAAGATTATAAAGATTTTGTAAAACTTATTGGAAAACTTCTTAAAAATGTTGATGGCTATGACAGTAAATATAATGAGAAGATTGCTAATGAACTTTCTTTTGCCGATAAAGACGCAGTGATTCAAAAAGATGGTAGAAAAAATATAGAAGTTGATCCAGCCACAAAGGATAGTGAAAGAATTAAACTTAACGAAGATGTGGAAGAATATTTCAAACGTGAAGTTTATCCGCATATTCCAGATGCAATTTGGAAATATGAAAGCGATGAAACAGCAAAGAAGCCTGTAATAAAAGAAGGGGCGGAATTCCCATTTACTAGATATTTTTATGAATATAAAGCCCCCGAAAAAGCCGATGATTTATTGCAAGAATTTATTGATATTGAAAAGGCTATGGCACCAAAAATAAAGCAATTGCTTAGAGGTAAAAATTAATGCCTTACCAAAGTGGAATAAAATGGATCGGAGAAATTCCCAACGACTGGGAAATAAAAAGAATTAAACATATTGCTACGCTTAATGGCAGAATAGGTTGGCAAGGTTTAACTTCGGAAGAATATTGTGACGATGGTGCGTATCTCATAACTGGGGTAGATTTTTCTAATGGAGGAATTGATTGGAATAGTTGTGTTCACGTTTCGTTTGACCGATGGAGAGAAGCAAAAGAAATTCAAATTCAAAATGGAGATTTGCTTATAACAAAAGATGGAACTGTAGGTAAAGTTGCAATTGTCGAAGGTTTAAATCAAGAATGCTCACTTAATAGCGGGGTTCTTCGTATTTTAACAAAAGAAAAATACAACCGTCATTTTCTTTATTATGTTTTGCTTTCTGATGTATTTTTGGAATGGTTCACTGACAGAAATGCAGGTAATAGCACGATAATTCATTTGTATCAAAATGACTTTAATAATTTTGCTTATGCCGTTCCACCATTAAAAGAGCAATTTCTTATTGCCAAACACCTTGATAGCGAATGCGAGAATATTGATAGAATAATTAAGGAAACTGAAAAGCAAATTGAGATATTAAAACAATACAAAAAATCGTTAATCACCGAAACGGTTACCAAAGGGCTTGACCGAAATGCCGAAACCAAAGAATGCGGTATCATTTGGATTGGCTCAATCCCAAAACATTGGGAAGTCAAGAAGATAAAATATGTTGCAAATGTTTATACAGGCAACAGTATTAGCGATGATGAAAAAGAATTATATTTAGATGAAGAAAATGCAAGACCTTACATTTCTTCAAAAGATGTTTCAGCAGATTGTAATTGTATAGATTATGAAAATGGAATGTATATAAAATTTAACGATACAACATTTAAAGTTGCAAAGAAAGGCAGCTCAGTTATTTGTATTGAAGGAGGAAGTGCAGGAAAGAAAATAGGTTTTCTTGACCGTGATGTGTGTTTCGTAAACAAACTCTGTTGTTTAGAGTCATTTTCAAAAGTTGAGCCAAAATTCTTAAATTATTATATCCAAACACAGTCATTCCAAGAAGAATTCTTTTCGCATATTGCTGGTCTTATTGGTGGTGTTAGTCAAAGCATATTAAAAAACTTTGCTTTTATATTGCCACCACTTGCAGTACAACGCATAATAGTGGATGTTCTTGATAAAAAATGCAAGGAAATTGAAACTGTGGTAACAGATAAGTTGGCAATTTTAGACAATTTAAACAAATATAAAAAGTCATTTATATATGAGTTTGTTACGGGTAAAAAACGCATAAATAAAGTAGGAAACGCATAATGGCAATTAAAGGCGGAGAACTTAGAGAAAAAGAGGATTATCAAAGGCTAATTCTTGATTATCTTTGCGGTGACAATGGTAATGGTTTTATAGAGCGAAAGGCTGTGAATTATGTATCACAGTTTGCGATGGATATTGAACTTTTAATAAAATTTTTAGAAAAAACTCAAAGCGACAAAGTTGCAACTCTTCGTAAAATTTATGGCGAGGAATCCGATAAAGTTATCGTTACGCAAATAAATGCGGAAATTTTGCGAAAGACAAGAGGGCTTATTGATGTTATTAAAAGCGGTGTAGATTTTGATGCAAATATCCATTTAGATTTGTATTATTCTAAACCAGCAACAAAACTTAACCAAACACAAAACGAGCTGTTCACTCAAAATATCTTTTCCGTAATGGAAGAAGTTTATCACAAAGATGGAGAACGTATAGACCTTGTTTTATTCTTAAATGGCTTGGCAATTATTGCAATAGAATTAAAATGCAACTCAAGCGGGCAAAACTACGAAGATGCTATAAAGCAATTCAAATACGAACGCGACCCAAACACAAGATTATTAAAACCTGAAGTTGGGGTAATTGCGTGTTTTGCTATGGATACGCGTGAGGCATATATGTGTGCCGAACCCAAAGGTAAATCTTCTCATTTCCGTCCATTTAATAAAGGCAATAATTTTGGTACAGGTAACCCTGATAATGAAGGGATACCAATTGATTATATGTGGAAAGAGATTTTCACAAAAGATAAACTTTCTTTCATTATTGAAAAGTTTGCTTGCGTTGTAACGGAAATTAAAAAAAATAAAGAAACGGGACGAGAAGATAGGAAGAGAAAGCCATTATTCCCAAGGTATCACCAACTTCATTGCATTGAAAAAATTGTTGACCATGTAAAAATTAACAAAACATTTTGCAACTATTTAATTCAACATAGTGCCGGTAGTGGAAAGACAAATACAATTTCTTGGCTTGCACATATTCTTAAATCTGTTCACGATGACAATGACAATGTTATTTTTAATAGTATTTTAATTGTAACTGATAGAATTGTTGTGGATAGGCAACTACAAGATGCAGTGCAATCCATTAAACATCGTGCAGGCGAGATTAAGGTTTTGAACGACACTTGCCATGCAAAAGATTTGGCTGATGCGCTAAATGGTAATACAAAAATTGTCGTTACCACGATCCATAAATTCTTCCATATTTTAGGCAAGGGATTACTTCAACAAGACAAGCATAAAACATTTGCAGTTCTAATAGACGAGGCTCATTCATCAACTGAAGGAACCCTTATGGAAGCCGTAACCGCAATTCTTGCAGATGAAACGCTAGTTGAAGAAGAAATTACAACCGAAGATTTAATTCGCGATGAAATCACAAAAGTTGGGAAACAAGTCAATGTTTCTATGTTTGCGTTTACTGCAACACCAAAGCCAGAAACAATTGCATTATTCGGCACAAGAAACACAGAGGGAAAGAAAGTCGCATTTGATTTATATTCAATGAAGCAAGCAATTCAAGAGGGATATATTTTGAATGTTCTTGAAAATTATGTAACTTGGCAAACTTATTATAAAATCAATAAAGCGATTGAAGATGACCCAGAATTAAAATCTGTAATAGCAAAGAAGAAAATTTCAAGATTTGTTGATTTGCATGAAACAAACATTGCTCAAAAAACTGAAATCATTATTGAACACTTCCGCACGAATATAAGAAAAATGCTTGATGGCACGGCAAAGGCGATGGTGGTAACCTCTGGCAGACAACAGGCTGTTCGTTATTATAAAGCATTCAGAAATTATATTGATAGCAAAGGGTATCACGACATTGTTCCACTAGTGGCTTTTTCTGGGCAAGTTAAAGATGATGATTTGTTATTCAGTGAAACCAGCATAAATAAAATCAGCGAAGAAAAATTGCGAGATGAGTTTGATAAAAATATTTATTCGGTTTTAATTGTTGCAAATAAATATCAAACGGGCTTTGACCAACCTAAGCTCTGTGCAATGTATGTAGATAAGAAACTGAATGGAATTACTGCGGTGCAGACACTTTCTCGCCTCAATAGAGTGTGTCCTGGTTATGAAAAACATACATTTATTTTAGATTTCAAAAATGACTTTGAAACTATTAAAAATGCATTTCAACCTTATTATCTGGATACGATTTTAGAAGCTTCATTCTCTCGTTCAGATATGGGAGAATTTGTTCGCAAACTTGAAGAATATAACTTCCATAATGCCGATGACATTGACGCATTCAATGAATTTCTTTACAAAGATAAACGTACCAACACAGATAAAGAAAAGATGTGGGGGTTACTAAATAAAACATTAAACGTTGTTTATTCAAAGGAAATCAAGCAACAACTTGAAATACGTGTAAATATTCGTGGTTTTTTAACTGCTTATCAATTTTTAATTCAAACAACTTCATTTGAAGATGTAAATTTACACAAACTTTATAATTTCCTTTCTTACCTTATTAAAGAAATAGAAGTTAAGGGCGGAAATGATTTTGATATTGCCGATAAAATCACAGTAAGTAATTTTACGCAAGTTGAAAATACAAAATACGATGGAGAAATATCATCAAAGCCAGAAATTAAAGTAAAGAAAAATCCAGTAACAATTATTGAACAACAAAAGAAATTACTTTCTCAAATTATTGAAGAAATGAATGCTTTATATGGCAAGGATTATGAGAGCGAAAGCACAATTAAATCAATGCTTCAAATTAAGGATTTACTGCTTACTGATGAGAGTCTGAAAAAAAGTGCGATTGCAAACACAAAGGATGATTTCAAATATCCATTTGATACGCAAGTGGAGAAAGCACTTATTCGCGGATATGAACAAAACCAAGACTTTTATTCAACATTACTTGATAATGGAGAACTAAGACAGAAAATCGCAGGAGTTTTCCTGGATGAAGTTTATAATATTTTGAAAGGAAACAAATAAGCATAAGAGGTTAAATCTGATATAATTAGTTGTCATTTTTTTCAAATAAAATTTCTGAAGAAAAATATAATCTCTACAAATAAACAAAAGACTGCGGAGCGCACCTCACCCCAAAATCGCTCAACAACTTTTGCCTCTTATACTTCTTCACATTACGCAACTTATAAGCAACAGCCTTATTCTTGCCATTATAATACTTATCATAAAAAGAACGCTTAATGCCAGAATATTTTTCAGTATGATTCCAAACTTCATCCAAATCCCCTTCAATAACATTTTCCACATCAACTTCCGCCACAACTCGCATAACGGGAAATGTTGCATATATTACGATCTTATCTACATTATTTTTACAGCGAATT
>Ga0209755_10004966_pt1 | contig 15377 bp, 17 predicted proteins | sample TergutCo191P1_FD_187301 | JGI IMG/M metagenome (GOLD analysis project Ga0209755, IMG submission 187301) | Cornitermes sp. P1 segment gut microbial communities from Petit-Saut dam, French Guiana - Co191P1 (SPAdes) (version 2) | ecosystem: Host-associated > Arthropoda: Insects > Digestive system... | reverse complement strand
GCCAACAAAGAATATACCTAACTTTTTTCTGCTGTTTAAAAACAAATGTGCACCCTCTTATGTGGTGCACCCTCTTGTTTTTAGTATATCACATCATTGGGTTTTTATCAAATGATTTGCGTTACTTTTTTATTATTTCCAACACGCGGTCGGCGATTTTTTCGGGCGTAAATCCAAGGTGTTCCATGACGTCGGCGTCTTTGCCACACGCGCCGAATTTGTCAAACGAAATCACTCCGCCGTGTAAACCAAGTTTACCGAACAGCGCCCACCAAGGCGTGCCGTTGCCAAGTTCCACCGCGATGTGCGGGACGTTGCGGTCAAGGGTCTTTGGGTCCAGTTGTTCAAGGCACGGCACCGACACGACATTGACGAAAACGCCAAGTGCCCCTAGCAAGGTTTGCGCACGCACGCAAAGGTTGACTTCGGAGCCCGATGACAACAACACCGCACGGGGTTGCTTGTTCTTTTTGTTCGCACCACTTGGGCTTGCAAGGTCTCCCCTGCTTAACAGGATACATGCGGGCTTTTGCTGCTCGAAAACGTACTCGAAAACCGCGGCGCACTCGACGTCGTCTGCGGGTCGATACACCGCCATGTTTGGCACCAATCGAAGCGCGGCGATATGTTCGGTGGCTTGGTGCGTTGGACCATCGGGCGGATTGCCCAAGCCGTCGTGCGTGAAAATGTACGTCACGGGCAAGTTCATAAGTGCGGTCATGCGCATTGCGGGCTTGCAATAGTCCGAAAACGCAAGGAACGTGGAACAATAGGGCTGGAACCCATGCAACGCAAGACCGTTTGAAATCGCCGCCATGGCGAACTCGCGCACGCCGTATGCGATGTTGTCGCCTTTTGGGTTGCCCGCGGTAAAGTACGTCAATTCGCCTTTTGCGTCGGTGACGTAGGTTTTGGTGGTGCTTGCGACATCTGCGCTTCCGCCAAAGATGCGCGGCTGTTGCCCCGCCAATTGATTAAGCATATCATAGCCACTGTCGCGACCGCTTGCTTTTTTGCCACCCGCTTTACAGGTCAGATTTTTATAGGGCTTTTTTATAAATTCCAAAAGTTCGGCGTGAAGTTTTGGGTGGTCGGTGGCGTATTGCTTGAAGGCTTTTTTCCACTTTCTGTGTTTGGCGATTTTCTTTTTTTCAAGTTCGGCGAAATGCGCCTTGATGTCGTCGTCAATTTCAAAAGTGTCCGACACAATCCCCCACTGTTTGCGCATCTCCGAAAGTTCACCAATCGACAACACCGAACCGTGGGCTTTATGCGACCCTTGATGTTTCGACCCGTGCCCGATATTTGTGTGAGTGATGATAAGGGTGGGCTTTTCTTTGCTTTTCATTGCACTGCGGATACGGGTTGAAATTGTGTACTCGTCCCCGCCGTTTTTCACGTTTGTGACGTTCCAACCTTGGGCGATAAAGCGCACCGTGACGTCTTCGATGTCGCTGTTGCCACGCTTGCCGTCAAGCGTGACTTCGTTCGCATCGTACACCACGATAAGTTTGTTCAATTTCCAAAGCCCCGCAAGACTGCACGCTTCGTAACTTGCACCCTCCATTAAACAGCCGTCGCCCACCAAACAAAAAGTGTAATGGTCGATGATTGGGGTCTCGTCGCCTTTGACGTTGTATTTGTTGGCAAGTTTCTTTTCCGCCAACGCAATTCCCACCGCGGTGGCAATGCCTTGACCCAAAGGACCCGTAGAACAATCCACGCATAACTTGTCGCATACTTCGGGGTGACCCGTCATTTCGGAGCCGAACTTGCGAAAGGTGCGCAAATCGATGTGCGGAACTCCCATGCATTTCAAGGTCGCGTACAAAAGCGCGCTTCCGTGCCCCGCCGACATGACGAAGCGGTCGCGATTGAACCAAGCGCCGTCGCGCGGGTCAAACTTTAAATTGTTGTAAATCGAGTACATTGCGGGCGCGGCGCCCAAAGCGATGCCGGTGTGACCGCTGTTGGCGTTTGAAATCGCTTCGCCCGCCAAAACGCGCAACGTGTGCACGGCGGTTTGTTCAAGGGTGTATTCTTGCTTATCCACATGCCATTATATTCGTTATTTTTGGGTTTTTCAAGGGTTTTTTATAGGGTTAATTGGAGTTTCGCCACGAATTACTGACAAAATTTCAATCAATAGTTTTATAATCTCGTCAGGTTTATCACTTATGCAATTTGGAACAATAATTAAAGGAATATGAAAATTTGATTATGCTTGCAGATATTCTTGATGTGTCGCTTGACGAGTTATTGGGTCGAAAATAATCAATGTATTTCAAGCAATTTTTCCGCGCACGGATATGCGGGTTTTAATTCGACCAAGACTACGTCTACCCCGATTTTGCAAATGTGTTCGAAAGGGATAAATACGTCGCTGCGTTTTCGCAAAATGTGAAACGCGCCGTCGCCCGGAACAACAAAGCCCAAAATCTTTGCCGACCCGCGCGAAAAAATAATATCGCATATACGACCCAAAACTTTGCCGTCAATTACGTTGATGACTTGTTTGCATCTTAATTCACAAAAGGACAATTCTGCCGCCACTACAAATATATATGCGGATTATGTCAAATTATGTTGATTGCTTCGATAAATTGTCGGCAATCTTTTGGCGTCAATGGCACAAGTTCCTTGGTTTTAAGGCGCAAGTTGCCGTCGCCACTGTAAGATTTATACAAAGCGTCGAATTCCGCAGGGATGTCGCCGAGTTGGTTTTTGTTAAAAACCGTTGCGGCGCGAATTACCGGCACGGGGTTGTCGTACCCAAGACTTTTTATAATTTGGATAAGTTCGGGATAAAACTCCGCGAAGGCCACGTTGTGCGCCCATGTTTCGCGCTCGCCTTGTATTTCAAGTTTAAGCCCTTTTGTGTTTTTTCCCATTACAAGGCGCGCACCTTTGACGCCGGATTGTTCGCCGCTTTTAAAGTACGACATCGCGGTCATGACTTCCGCCATACTGTTAATCGTTTCGCAAAGATTGTCGCCAATGCCGTTTGTTTGCATAAGCGGACTTGCGGGTTCGCGGTGGTCGTATTCAAACGCATGCCCAATCTCGTGAAAAGCGACTGTGGTCAACTTGGTCACACCCGCCAAAGGGACGGAATTTCTGGAAACAAACAAGGGTTCAAACACCGGACTTATTCGCACCTCTTTATTTACATAATCGTATTCCCCGCTGTTTGTAGTATCCGAATCTTCGTCCATCCAACCTGCGCGCAAGATATTGTCCGAAAGATGACGCGATGCAAAGCGCTTTTCCGCGGGCAAAATTATGCCACGGTTCAAGGCGTGCTCTACGTACTTGCCTTGCATGTCGGTTATAAAACCATGCAATTCCATGTCAGACCTCGTTGATTTCTTTGATGAATTGTTTGCAATCTTTTAATGTGCAAGGTTCGCAATCGCCAAGCATCGAACTGAACGACGTCGAGCCCATAGAACCAATCATACCCTTGAAGTTTTTCAACCCAAGGCTTTTGTATTTCTCGACCATGCTTCCGGCAGTATCACCGCCAAGCACCGTCATGCTTCGTACCACGTCCGCCATTGACATGTTAAAAGTCTTCATGATAAGGAACAAATCGCCAAAGTACTCGCCATATGACAAGGCGCGTATGTTTTTGTTGTTCCAAGTATAATACAAGTGGTGGTCAAGATAATGTGGCAAATATTGCGGTGTGATATTGGTAATATCGTCGGATAATTCCAATTTGAATCTGCCTTTTCCAAGGCTGTTGTAATAAGAGCACGAAATCATGGCTTCGGCGACGCTGTTTGTGGCTTCTCCGAATTGGTCGGCGGCTCCGTTGAAATCAAGCACGTTTTTGAATACGCCCTTGTGAACGGGCTTGCAATCGACGTATTGTGTCGAGTGACCGATTTCGTGCAAAGTAAGTATTTCCGTGGCGGTGCGCAATTTTTGTGTGCATTCAATGTTTGGGTTTACCGCCATTTCATATGAAACATACAAATCGATTTCTTTGTTTTCTGAATCATATAAGGCGGCCGCCCCCTCCCCGCTTAATTCAGGGTCCCACATCGTCGATACAATGTTGTATTTCAAATGCTTTCTTATCATTTCTTCCTCGGTCGGCAAGATAATTTCGCGCTTTAATCCGTGTTGCACCCAAATCTCCGCCAAGTCATCAACGAAATGATTAAGGTTTGGGTCGGTACCCACTTCATTCAATCTTTTTAATATACTGTATTTCATACTATATCGTGTAATAATACACCCAAAAGCGCCAAAAGTCAAGGGGCATTATTGACAAAACGTGTCAAATGGTGTACAATCAAGGCGAAAGAATATGGAAGCCACAAAGTTTTTTAACGGAGTATTTAACGACCTTGGCAAAGACGTTGCCACGGCGATGTCGCGTGCGCGGCTTTGTATAGTGCAACACATAACGGGCAATTCGGTCGAGTTTATAAAATGCCTTGACCGCATGTTTTTGGATACCACGGTTTTCGCAAAGCCACGCAGCATTAACCGCGACATCATGGAAGAATTGACGCGCCACGGCATCAAGGTCAAGACCGCCATGCGCGATTGTAACCCTGTTTCGCATTATCTTGACGGCGACACAGCCACGCCCACGGTTTTATGCGATATTGGCGGGTACTTTTCGACGTTGGCGCAAATCCCAAATTTGCCAATCCTTGGCATTGTGGAAGACACCGAGAACGGACAACAAAAGTACGAAGCCGTCGCGGGCACGTTGCACTACCCCGTTGCTTCGGTCGCGCGCAGTCCGTTGAAAGAACACGAAGACCGTTTGGTCGGCGAATCAATTGTAAATTGCACGGACAAGGTGCTTGGCGAGATTGGCAACACTTTGCGCGGTCGAACCGCCGGCGTGATTGGTTACGGCAAAGTCGGCGCAGGCATTGCGTGCGGGTTGAAGAAAAAAGGCATAATCCCTTTGGTCGCGGAAATCAATCCGTTGCGTATGGCAAACGCGATTAAAAACGATTGTCGCCCCGTGACAAGTTACCGCGACGTTTTGCACGCCGATGCGATTTTTTCTGCAACAGGCAACAAAGTTTTGAACTATGACGACATCAAGCAATTGCGCGGTGGACCGTCGATTACAACCGCGACGTCTTGGGAAGACGAATTCAACGCAAGTTTAAGTTGGCGCACTGACTTTACGCACGAACAGGTCGCCCCACACATCACAAAGATGACGCGCGAAGACAAACCCAAAAACTACTTTCACCTTATTAACGGGGGCAATCCGCCGAATTTTTTATACGACGGCACGGATATGTTGACGCCGGCAATTTACCTTGTCATGGCTGAAATCATGGCGAACGCGGGCGCAATGTGCCAACAAAAGCGCCTTGACACCTGCATCGTCGACATGGGCGTCAACCGCGATAAAATCGCGCGCCGTTGGGTGGGCGACTTTGGCAGCGTTATCATTGAATAATACGTAACTCAAATGTGAAAAATATACGTATTGAGTAAAGTTCAAATCGCAGGGGTCGACACAAGTTTTTTACCCAAAATAAGTAACGCCGAGCAATTGGTTTGCCTTGCGAAGATTCGTGCGGGTGATAAAGACGCGCGCAATCACTTCATCCATGCGAACATGCGCCTTGTTTTGTCGGTCATTCAACGGTACATCAACAAAAAAGGCGCCACCGACGACGTATTTCAAGTCGGTTGTATCGGGCTTATCAAGGCGATTGACAACTTTGACCCGCGTTTTAATGTGCAGTTTTCGACTTATGCCGTTCCTATGATTGTCGGGGAGATAAGGCGATTCCTGCGCGACACCAACAGTTTGCGGGTAAGCCGAAGTCTTCGCGATATTGCATACAAAGCACTGCTTGCAAAGGACAAGTTAATCGCGGAGAACGGAATCGAACCCACGATTGACGAGATTGCGGTAGAGTTGGACCTGCCCTATCGCCAAGTTTATTTTGCCTTGAACGCGACTTCGAATACCGTAAGTCTGGACGACATCATTTTTGACGAAGGCAGCAAGGGCGTTTGCATGATGGAAAAAGTTGTCGGCACCGAGGACGAAAGCGACAAAATCATTGAAGATGTGATGTTGCGAAAGGCGATTAGGTCACTTGGCGAGCGCGAGCGTGAAATCCTTGTCATGCGGTATTTTCACGGCAAAACCCAAGTCGAAGTAAGCAACGAAGTCGGCATTTCGCAAGCCCAAGTGTCACGTTTGGAAAAGAACGCGCTTGCGGGAATTTCAAAACATATCAAGTAATTGAGTGGTATGCGACACATACACCACAATATCTTGTCACCCGAGGTCGCAAAGCGCGACGCCGGAGACGCGGAAGTTTAGGTCTCCGCGGTTGTTTTTGTCGTGAACTCCGATTACGACGACCGCGGTTTTGTCGACCAATGTTTCGAATTTTGCCTTGGTCTTGTCGCTTGGGAAATGCACGCATTGCAATCGCGTAGTGCCGTCGTCAAGCATGAACGTGAAGTATTGCTTGGTAACTTCTGCCCCGTCGACGACGCGTTTGTATTCGCGCTTTTTCATGAAGTGGATTGTGCCGGCGGTGACTTGTAATTCGGGCGACACGCGCAGGTACTTCATTTGCACGGGGCGCGATTTGATTGGCAGCCCAAGCCAATACGTGACGTCGTGAACGGGCAGGGCTTTGTTGACTTTTTGCGTGGCGGGCAGGTTGTTGGCGTATTGGTTAAGTTGGGCAAGCGCGTCAGATACTTCAACGGGTTGTGCGGTGTTCCCCGGTGACGAAGCGAAATTCCCCGCTTCGTATTCGAATTCGACGGCTACGGTGTGCGGGGCGACGTAATCAAGAATTTGCTTGGTGACGACTTTTTCGTGCTTTGGGATTTGCGGGGTGTAGGTGCCCTGCACTACGAAGTGCAGGCGCAGGGTCGTTTTGGATTTGGAGTAATCCGCGCGTGCCAATTTGAAGTATCTTTGGTCGAACGTTAACATTGGCGCACCCCTAGAACAGTCGCTGGATTATCAGGTAGTTGAAGTCAAGCAATATGATGAACGCGAACAGACAGATAATGCCGATGTTGTGGATTTTGGCTTCGAGGTCGGGGTTTATCGGCTTTTTCCGTATCCATTCGATTGCCGTGAACACCATTCGGGCGCCGTCAAGCGCGGGGATTGGCAAGAGATTGAACACCGCAAGGTTGACGCTTATAAGTGGGATAAGGATTATCAAGTTCATCATGCTTGCGCCCACGACTTCGCCCATGACCGCGACGGTGGATAGTGTGCCGCCCATTTCCGACCAACTCATTTGCAGGGTCAGCATTTTGAACAGGACTTCCAAAACAAGCCATGCGATTTCGCCCGCGAATACAAAGGATTTGCCAAGCGCGGGGATGAAATCCATCGGGACGAACGAGACCAAACCACCCGTGATGCCTATGCCTATGGATTCGGTGCCGTTGTTGCTTATCACCTGCGCTTTGTAAACTTCGACGTCGATTGGTGCAGTTTCGCCGTCACGGATGACGGTTAAGGTGAACTTTTCGCCGGTGTCGTAGTTGGCAAAGACTTTGCTGTAATTGTTGAAGTACGTGAATTTCTTGCCGTCTACCGCGATGATTATGTCGCCGCGTTTTTCGATGTTGCCGTCGGCGTCAAGGACTTGGGCGTGTAGGGCGCTGTTTTGTGGCGCGGTGTCAAGGTTGGTGACTTCAAGTTGTTGGTGATAGCCGATTACCGTTAAGAAGACAATCGAGAAAATCACGCCGCAAACGAAGTTGAAGAACGCGCCCATGAACAAGACTATGAGCCGTTTCCATGGCGCCATTTCTTGGTAGGTCGGGTATTTGACGCCTTCGGGGCGTTCTTGTTTGATTGCGCCGGGTGCGTCGGTTGGGTCGTCGGTTTCAAACGCGCAGAAGCCACCAAGCGGTATCATGCGGATACTGAACACTTCACCGGTCTTTTTGTTGACGTGCTTGAACAGGGGTTTACCGAAGCCGATTGCGAATTCGTTGACGCGAAACTTTAAAATTTTCGCGGCGGTATAGTGCCCCAACTCGTGCACCGCAATCATGAAAGCCAAAGCCAACAATGCGACGCCGATGTATACAATTGCCATTAGAATAGACATTATTAAAGTATATATCATTTTCGGGTTACATAGTCAACAAATTGGACAATCATGTTTTTGCAAACTGTTGCAAACCAAGATTAGGTTTGCATTTGCAAATGCACAAACTTGAACAAAGCAAAGTTAGGTTTGTGTTTGTGCGGTTATTAAGTTGTTAAAGTACAAGATGATCTCCGATTTTATCACGGAAATTTAAAGGGTCAAGGGTTTGGTGACAATTAGTTTGTGGTTAGTTTGTATGTGGCTTGGTATGTGATACTTGCTTATCCGTCGCTTGCGTCTGCGGGACGCGACGGCGGGCGCACGTCGCGGTCTCTTCGAGACTTGTCCTCGCCGCTGGCGCGACTTCTTCGCAAGCATCACATACACCGCCACTTTCCTGCCCGGCATCTTGTTTCGGGGTCCAATCGTTAAACCAATGCGCCATTATGCAGTCCATTACCATAGCGCTTGATTGTCGATATGAAGATATTTTGGGCGATTTAGATTAGGCGATGTTTATCCAATAGCGTTGGATGAGTTCGCCATTGTGCATGATTTCGTTTTCGAGTCTGCCGCCGTTTGCCATTATGGTGCGCGCCGAGCCGACGTTCCACTTGTTGCAGGTGGCAAGGACGCGTTTAAGACCAAGTTTTTTGCACTCTTGCAGGCAAAGGCGGAACATTTCGGTCGAGTAGTTGCCGATGCGCTCGTCAGACACAAGCGAGTAGCCGATGTTGCCACCTGCGCGCAGTAATTTTTCGTTAAGCATGTGGCGGATTTGGATAAGACCGATGACTTGGTTGTCGGATTCGCGTATTGCCATGAACAAGGTTGCGGGGACAAGTCCGCCGTCAAGACTTAAACCTTTGCGGTGGTCGGCGACGCGGTCTATCCATTTGTCTATGGGGTAATCTGCCATTTGTCCGGTGCCGTGAAATGGATTATGGCTTTTCAATAGGATTTTTTTGAACTGTATCAATTGGTCCTTATATTCTTTTGATGGAAATATAAGTTTGATTGCGTCCATTATGCCACCATTATCATGAACGTGAACCAAATAAACAATGCGTTGAACGTTATGCCGTCAAGCCTGTCCATTGCCCCACCATGACCCGGAAGATAGTTTCCAAAGTCTTTGATGCCACACTTGCGTTTAAGCCAACTTGCGTACAAGTCGCCCGCGTGTGTCACGATTGCCGAACAAAGCCCGATTGCGATGAACACAAGTTGGACTTGGATATTGTTGCCGATTTTGTCGGTGAAGAAGGCTTGTATCATACTGCCGTCTTGTACAAGTATCAAGATTGTTACAAGCGCGCCGACGATACCGCCGAACAGTGCGCCGATAAAGCCTGTTATCGTTTTGTTTGGGCTTATGTAATTGAATTTTTGGGGGAGAAGTTTTGGACCTTTTAATACTTTGCCTGTGAAGTAAGCGAACGTGTCGGAGAACCAACTTGTGACGAAGACAAGGAGCAATGCAAAGGTTGCGACCATTGGGACGGTGACGGTGTCGGTTGCGCCCTCGAACGGTAGCGCGGTTGCGCGCGCACCCATATGGTTTAACGAGATAAGCGAGAACAACAACAAAAATGGGTAGACCACGATTTTGACGAACTCCCATGCCGATTTTGCCGAAGTTTTTAACAAGTCTTCTTTTTTGGCGGTGCATTCTTTTGTAAATTCCTTGTCCATGTAATTCATTATCATTGTGTAAAGGGCGAAGATTCCAAGCACGATAATTTGCATAAGGAAGTGGAGCCAAATTGCGAAGTTTGTGGCTATGCCGATTGCGTAGATTGTATATGCCACCACGATGTACGGGATAAGGTAGACAAGCGCTATCCCATTTAATGCGGTTGGAGTGTTGCGTTTAAGTTGCTCTTTTTTCGCGGCGGGCAGGTTTTTTGTGTCTTGGATATATGGGTTGGTTTTGGCGCGCAGGACTTCCCACACGGCTACGCACGCAAGAACAAGCATAATTGCGTCGAATATCCAAACCGTTAAAAGACGAAACGCAAAAGCCACGGCAAGCGCCAAAATAATACCCAATCCGGTATAAATTCGCTTTGCGCTGTTCCCGCGCCAATCAAAGTTCAACACGTAAAAGTTTAACTTATTTGGTTATCGCAAGTCAAGGGTGAATATGCGGTAATCATCTTTGAAAGTTTGGTTGCACGGGCGTGGGCTTCGTGTAAAAATTCTTCACCGGAGATGTCAAGGTAACGGCTTCGTGCGTTGTCGTTTTTGCGGGCTTCAAGCATTACGGGTCCGCGGTAAGCACTTTTGGCGATGCCTTTTGCGACGCGGTCAAAATTAATCATGCCGTCGAACGGAAGCAAGTGCATGTCGTCGCATCCGCCCAAGTTGTCGTGCAGGTGTATGGCAAGCAAGCGGTTGCCGAACTTTTCAAGGTAGTTAAATTCGGGGTGGTCGGCGTACCAATGACCGGAGTCAAAGCAAAAGCCAAGGTCACGGGGTCCGAATCTGTTGAACAAATATTTAAGGTGGGCGATGTGTCCCCTGCCCGCGTTTTCCAAGGCGACGCGGACGTCGTAATTTTCCGCGCATTCAAGGATTTGTTCCATGCAACCAAGACCAATGTCGCTTGGGTCGGTTTTGCGGCTTGTGGGGTGTAATACTACGGTATTTATTCCGTTTTGTCCGCAGATTTTTATGCCCGCTTTGATGCGTTCAAGGCAATCAGGTTGTCTTTTGTCATCCGTCCAAAGCGAGAAGTTGTCTTTGTAGCATAAATGCACGTATGGGACTTTTAGCCCTACGCCAAATGCGGCGGGGATAAGGTCGCACAGTGCGCCGGTTTTTTCTTCCAACATGACGTTTTCAAAGCCCGCGGATTTGATTGCGTCGAGGGTTTGCTCGGGGTTGCCGCAACGCACATTGGATGTGATACCTGTTTCAAAAGCCATTCCGCATAGTATACACGAAGTGCGTGGGAAAATCAAGCCTTAACTTTTCCGAAACGACGTTCGCGTTTAGAGTAGTTGATTATACAGTCATCGATGATTTTTGGGGTGATTGCGGGCCAATGGGGTTTGATGAACATAAGTTCCGAGTACGCCATTTGCCACGACATGAAACCGCTTAAACGCTGTTCACCACTTGTGCGGATGATGAAATCGGGGTTGGGCAAATCGGCGCCGTAAAGGTGTTTTGAAAAGTCAGATTCGGATATATTGTGTAGTATGTCAGGTGTTGTACGCGATATATTGTGTATGGCGTGCAAAATATCGGCACGACCGCCATAGTTTATGCACAGATTAAACACCATGCCCGTGTTGTTTTTTGTTTCGCTTTTGACGCGAGCAAGTGAGTCTTGCAGGTCTTTTGGAAAGCGTGACAAGTCACCCATTGTTGTAACGCGTATGCCAAGTTCGTTAAACATTGGGGTGTCGACGTCCATGTTTTCGCGGATAAGGCGGAATATTTCGTCGATTTCGGATTTGGGGCGGTTCCAATTTTCGGTGCTGAACGCCCAGATTGAAGTCACGGGGATGCCAAGGTTAGAGCAATGGCGCAGTGCCATTTTGACTTTTTCATAGCCGTGTTTGTGCCCTACCGTGCGTGGGAGACCGCGCTTTTTTGCCCAACGTCCGTTGCCGTCAATTATAAATGCGATATGTTTAAGGTCTTTGGTATCGATGGTTTGCTTTTTATATTTCAAGAATCTCGGCCTCTTTCTTCGCAAGGAAATTTTCAAGGTTTCCTATATAGTCGTTAAGAGTCTTTTGTAAGCCGGCTTCGACGGAGCGCAATTCGTCTTCGCCGATGTTAAGGTCTTTTGCCAATTTTTGGGCTTTGGACACGAAGTCGCGGCGTTCGTTGCGCATTGTTACGCGACCGTTTTCGGCGATTGCGCGGACTTGTTTAACAAGTTCTTTGCGGCGGTCTTCCGTCAATGCGGGGAAAATCATGCGGATGTATTGTCCGTTGTCGATTGGGTTTGCGCCGACGTTGGCGGATGCAAGGGCTTTGCAAACTTCGGGGCGAACCGCGACGTCCCATGGGTTGATTACAAGGGTGCGAGAGTCTTCGTTTGTAATCGTGGCAAGTTCTTTTAATCGGGTTGGGTTGCCGTAATACATTACCGTAAGGCTTTCGATGATTGCGGCGCTTACCCGCCCTGCGCGCACGTTTGAAAATTCGCTTAACGCGAAGTTGACCGCGCTTTGTAGGCGGCTTTCAAATGTGTCTTCCAATTCTTCAATATTGTTCACAAGATAAGATATAGCAAAAGCGGACATTTTGTCAAATGATTACGACCGAATCGTTACATGAAAATGCTTGGCGGGATTATTATGCATACCGCGACGGACATTTTTTTTGTGTTGCTTATGCTTAATTGGACTTTCGCCGTGCTTAATACTTTGTGGTCTTGCAAAAGTTTGGATGTGAATTTGTAATATGGGGCGCCGGAGATTTGGTGCAGGACTTCGACTTGGGTAATTGTTTGTGGGCTTATGCCGGTGCCAAGGGCTTTGAAGAAGGCTTCTTTTGCGCAGAACAGCCCCGCGATAGTTTCGGGGGCATAATTTTTTTGGTTAAAGTACTCGATTTCGCGTGAACTGAACATTCGTGCCATTTTTTCGCGGTCCATGCCAATGAATCTTTCCGCTTCGATAATGTCGATTCCGATGTGCATTTTGCCCTCCTTATTGTAACTCGGTTACAATTCTTTTTTTTACGTTTTTGAAGTTACGTTTCTTTTGCCGTGCTTCGGCGCGTGCGTTGCGCAATTGTTCCTTGGCGCGTCGGTATTCGTCGCGGTAGGTGTTGTACTCGGCTTTGACTTCGGGGTCGATTTCGCCTTTATTGCGGTACTCTCCCACGATTTCGCTTACGCAATCGTAATCAAAGCCTTTGGACACAAGGTAACGGAACAGACGTTGCAAGTTTGCTTCGTCGTATTCGCGGTAACGCATATATTTGGTGGCGATTTGGCGGGCGAGTTCGGTTTGGTCGCCGATGTCGCCGGTGGCTTTTTCGACAAGTTCGGTGTTGATGCCTTTGCCGCGTAGTTTTTGTTTTATTGCGCGCGAAGATATGCGCACGTGTTTGCTTCCGACGAACATGCGGGCATAGGCTTCGTCGTTGATATAGTTCATGGTTTTAAGTTTTTCGATAATGCGCGAAATCATTTCGGGCGAGCAGTCTTTTTTGCGGGACAGGAAGCGTCGGATTTCGACTTCGGTGCGGGGGCTTTTAAGTATGTAGACGAGGACTTTGTTGTACATGTCGTTCTCGCCGGATTTGCTTAACAAGTTGGACAGGAATTCGTCGTCGACCTGCATGCCGGCGACGAGACTGTGAGACACCACTTCGTCAATTGTCAACCCGCAAAAAAAAGAATCGTCGACATATACGGATATGCGCTCGTGATTCTTCTTTTGGGCAGTTAATTGCGTTATAATGGGCACGCCACAAGTTTACATAAATCAGCGGATTTTGTCAAGCCTGTCTTGAAAAGCGCGTTTTTTGGCATAGTCGTTTTTGTCGATACCAAGGTTTTTGATAAGGTCGGTGGCGCGGCGGTCAAGGCGCGACGGGATTTCGACGAAGACTTTGACGACAAGGTCGCCCGAGCCCATTTGGCGCAATCTTTTTACGCCCCTGCCCCGCAAGATATGGCGGGCTCCGTTTTGTGTGAAAGGCGCGATTGTAAGGTCTGTGGTGCCTTCGATTGTCGGGATTATGACGCGGTCGCCCAATATTGCTTGGGTGAAAGTGATTGGCAATTCAAGGTACAAGTCATAGCCGTCGCGCACCAAAAGTGGGTGCGGGGTGACGCGGATTGACGCCAAAAGTGCGCCGGACATGCCGTCGGGTCCGCCGTTTACCGCGCAATCGCCTTCGCCGTCGATGTTGATTGTTTGTCCGTCTGCGATACCTGCGGGGATGTCTACTTCGTAGTCTACCGTTTTTTTGATTGCTCCGCGCCCACCGCATTTTTCGCATTTGTTGCGGATGACTTTGCCGGTGGCGTTACATGCCGAGCACGGCGACACCATTTGCAAGCCGAATCCGCGGTTTTGTCGGACGCGACCTGTGCCGTTACAGTACTTGCAGGTTTCGACGTCGGTGCCGTCGTGGGCGCCTGTACCGTGGCAACCACCGCATTTTTCCATGCGGGTGAACGACACGGTTTTTTTGACGCCAAGGCAGGATTCTTTAAAAGTCAGGTTTATCGAGACGTTGATGTCTCCGCCACGCATTCGAGTTTTGCGTTGTCCCCCGCCGCCGAACATGTCGCCGCCGAATTGGTTAAAGATAAAGTCGCCGATGTCGCCAAGGTCGAATTCTACTCCGCCCGCACCGAAACCGCCGAAGCCCCCGAACGGGTTACCTCCACCGCCACCGAAGCCGCCCGTTGCCCCCGCCGCCCCGAAACGGTCGTATTGAGCCCTTTTTTGTGGGTCGGACAAGGTGTCGTATGCGGAGGAGATTTCTTTGAATTTGGCTTCCGCTTCTTTGTCGCCTGGGTTTTTGTCGGGGTGATACTTTATGGCGAGTTTGCGGTAGGCGGATTTTAATTCGTCCGCGCTTGCCGTTTTTGAAACCCCAAGGCTTTCATATAAATCTTTTGGCATGTAGAACCTCCATTATTTTGTCGCACATTTTTTTGTGACCGTTGGCGTTTGGGTGCAAGCCGTCGGGCAAGTCCGCCACCTCCAATACGTCAAACATCGGGATGTAGGTGATGTTGCTGTGTGTGCAGGCTTCGAGAAGTGCGTTATCAAATTTCGCGATTTTGTCGTTTATGTAACTTTTGCATACGCCCAAAGAGTGCGACATGCGGTTTGCGGTTTTGGCTTGGTCGACGCAAGTAAGCCCGACGAAAATCACGTTGTCGGTATAGCGTTTTGCGGCGGCGATAAGTCGTTCGATGTTGTCCGCGAATTTTTCGATTGTGACACGGTCGCCACGACCTTCGACGTCCACGGTGTCGTTGATGCCGATTGCGAAGATTATGATGTTGTTGTCGTCTGTGTCAAAACGCGGGGCAAGTTCAGTTTCAAATCTCGCCAAGGTTTCGCCGGAGACTTCCCCACTTATTCCAAGGTTATAGACAAGCAGGAAGTCGTCGGTGTTGGCTTGCAAAGCAAGGCGCAGACGATTGACCCAGCCGCCAAGTTGTTCGTCGTATGCGCCGTAGGTTATGCTGTCGCCAAAGATGATGATTTTTGTGTCTTCGGTCATTTCAACTCCTTTATAAAGAACACGCAGGTGCATTGGCATGGGTTTTCGCCACAGACACGGCAAGGCGCGTCGGTGTAACAG
>Ga0209755_10004965_pt1 | contig 15379 bp, 7 predicted proteins | sample TergutCo191P1_FD_187301 | JGI IMG/M metagenome (GOLD analysis project Ga0209755, IMG submission 187301) | Cornitermes sp. P1 segment gut microbial communities from Petit-Saut dam, French Guiana - Co191P1 (SPAdes) (version 2) | ecosystem: Host-associated > Arthropoda: Insects > Digestive system >... | reverse complement strand
TATCTTATGGAACAGAAAAAAGTCACTGGGGGCTAGATCCAGTGAATAGGCAGGGTGTTCCGACACAGTTATTTGTTTAGTAGCTAAAAACTCCCTCACAGACAGTGCCATGTGAGCAGGTGCATTGTCGTGATGCAAGATCCATGAATTGTTGGCAAAAGTTCGGGTTGTTTCCGTCTAACTTTTTCACGCAGCCTTTCCAGTACTTCCAAATAGTAAACTTGGTTGACTGTTTGTCCAGTTTGTACAAATTCATAATGAACAATCCCTCTAATATCAAAAAAAGTCAGCAACATTGTTTTGACTCTTGATGTGGACCAACAGAATTTTTTTGGTTGCGGGGAATTGGCCGTCTTCCATTGTGCACTTTGCCGCTTTGTTTCAGGGTCATATTGGTAGGCCCATGTTTTCATCACCTCTGATGACATGTCCCAAAATGTCTTCTTGCCTCTCCAAAAGGTCTTGGCAAATTGTGACTCTTCTTTGCTTTTGTTCTTCAGTGAGCTTGTTTGGGACCATTTTTGCACACACCTTTCTCATATCAAGATCTTCAGTTAAGATTTTCCTAACTGTTTCTCTGTCAATGTTCACTTGCTCTGCTATGCTCCTGACAGTCAGCTGACAGTTTTCATGCACAATTTGATGAATTTTTGCAATGTTTTCTTCAGTTCTGCTTGTTGCTGGCCATTCTGATCTCTCTTCGTCAGTGACACTTTCTCTTCCCTCAGAAAAATGTTTCACCCACTTGTAAACTGCTGTTTCTTCATAGCATTATCCCTGTAAACTTTCACTAATATCTCTGTGATTTCGTTTCCACTCTTTCTAAGTTCAACAAGAAATTTAATGTTCGTTCACTGCTCTAATTCAAGCACTGACATTCTCGCGGCAGCACACCAAAACACACACAGACAGTAATAGATGCCACTCAGAAAGAGACTGCCATAGATCAACAATGGCACAGCTGTGAAATGCTGATGTGTCAGTGCCATCAAACCATGCCAAGGCTTTTGTCCAGTGCTCCCAAAGCAAGCACACGATGGCGAGTTCGCGAACTTAATTGTCTGACTACATAATAGACCTGCCAGAACGAAGGACAGCACGTGGAAAGCATATTGAACAATGAAGACCCATTTACTTTAGATGGCTTTACACCAAGGTTGATTGGAATTTTCCAAGCTTAAAACTATGCAAAAGACAAGAGTACTTTTTTGTATGCATTTTATCATGTAAGGTTCTAACACTAGCAGATAAATAAATTTAAATCTGTTTAAATTGGTAGCAGTTGCATTTTCTGTTCTCTATGTAGCTGTACAGTGTGAAACAAACATTCAGATAAAGATCATGTACTTTGTCAAAATTAATTTGTGATTATGAAACAATAACACCTGAATAAAATATCAATGTTTGTTGTTACATTAACAGTAACAGTTTTTTAACTATATTTATAGAATACTTATGTTTAAAAATGCTTCAGGAATTGGAGTTTTGTATGGTTTTATATTGTGTAAGTGGTAGCCAATCATGAAAAATATGTTCCCTGCTGTTGCAGTTAGGAGGAGCTGAGGAAATGAAGAAGGAGAAGTCATTACACCCTTTAGATATTGATGCATATTGGCTTCAGCGCCGGCTCTCAAAGTTTTATGATGATGCAATGGCATCCCAAGCAAAAGCCGCTGAGGTTCTGTCAGTTCTTAGAGATGCAGGAGATGATCGTGATTGTGAGAACCAGCTGGTGCTGCTACTTGGTTATGATTGTTTTGACTTTATCAAACTACTGAAGAAGCACAGACACATGAGTAAGTATCGTACTCAATTCTGGAAGGCTCAGAGCAGTGAAGTTGTGTTGTGAAAACCTTATATTGTCATTGCTTTAGGAGAGCCAACATTGCTCGTGTACATTGTTGGATATGCCAGGGATTCTTATATTACAGTCTGCAGGCTCTTGGAAATATTATCCAGTCTGTGTGTATAAGAATTTTCAACAGTTGATATGTATAAAACACAGAAAAAAGAGCTTATTTGTGAGATTTGATGTTTGTACAGCAGTGTGTGATGCTGTGCCATTGTTTGAGTGAGCACTTCCTGATGTTTCAAAGAATCATACTGCTTTCATCTTGATGAATTCAGCAGTGCAAGAGGAATAGCCATCAAGGGAGTAAATGTGATTATGTAGGTGTGGTGATATTGGTTATGGATGGCTGGAGAGAGTGGTGTACCTCATGGAGGAGGAATGGGAAGTGCTTGGGTATACTGATGTGACCCTGAAACCCTGAAAAGGATATACGTGCAGTAGGATAATGGACCTGTTTACTGGTGGGCTCACAACATGAGAATGTATGAATTCAGTTTAGGCACAGTTGGGATTGGTGGAATGATAAGTAAATAAACCAAATTGATACAATAACAGGGGACCTGAAAAGGGTGAGGAGTTGTGGTGAATAGGTGAGGAAGGCTATTTTCACAGCAGTGATTATTGTTCTGTGCATTGAATGTGCTGAATAAGAATATGGACTGTGCTTGTTATAGTACTCTACTGCACTCTTCTGGCCTCATCTCAAAGTGAATCAGAGCGACAGAAGATACGAGATAAAATGAATGAAGACTCATCCCTGGCTCGTATCCTGAGGCAGCTGGATACTGGAAAGGGTGAGGATGATGGTGGTGGGGAGGATGGGGGAATAGCAAGAGCTTCTCGGCGCAAAGAACAGGCAGATGAAGGGGTAGATGGTACAGGGGGCCAGGTTCCAGGATCACGGCAGCTGTTGGACCTTGAGGACCTTACTTTTGCTCAGGGTTCACATTTCATGGCTAATAAACGTTGCCAACTCCCAGATGGGTCATTCAGGAAGCAAAGAAAAGGTGAGTCTAGTGTTCTTGTAACAGTTTTTCTATTTCCATCCTTTGATGTGTTTTTAATTGCAGAAGAATTTTACAAGTTTCCTTTTATTGTCCCTGATAATTCAATTCCTTGTAAGTAATTCAATTTTCAGAGTTTACCAAACTGTCTGTGTTGTGAAACAGCATTTTAGAATAATCTTTTTTTGCAGGTTATGAGGAAGTTCATGTCCCTGCACTGAAGGCAAAACCATTTGCTCCTGATGAAAGTTTATATGCTATAGAAAAGTTGCCAAAATATGTGCAGCCAGCATTTGAAGACTTCAAGACATTAAATAGAATTCAGAGTAGACTGTATAAGGCAGCACTTGATTCAGATGAAAATATTCTACTTTGTGCTCCCACTGTAAGTAGGAGAAATGTGCCTATAATTCACTTGCATGATGAATTTTATTAGTGCCATGTGAAGGAATTTTTAATGCTGACACTGTTGGTTCAACAGTGAGCCATGTGGATTACCATTAGCATAATTCTTGGAAATTATGCTAAGACCAGTTCTGAGACCTACTTAGACCTCTGTAGAGTGGGTACCAGTGTGAGGCTTACCACAAATCTCCATCCAGAACCAAGGTTAAGAATGTCTTCAGTCATCTTTCATCATCATGGCGTTGTGTTTATCTTTCTGTTAAACTCTCAGCATTTGAGTATTTATTATATCATTCTTGTCTGTATAAATAAATAACTTATGTCATTAGTTTAATACATTTTGATTTCTTGTAGGCCAGCAGGGGCGAGGGAAGCGGGATGCAGGGTTCTAGCTGCCATATATTGTCATAAAACTAAAAACATTATATGCATAGTACAGTGCCTGGAGGAACAGTGTTGTCTACAACTCATGGTTTTCTTTGAGAACTGCATTTCTCTGGGTTATTACGCAGCAAGTAATTACTTACCGATGTTTTGGGACTACCTGTCGGTCCCATCATCAAAGATGGGACCGATAGGTAGTCTGAAACATCAGTAAGAAATTACCACTTGCTGCATAATAACCCAGAAAAACACAGTTGTCTTCTACTTCATGCGTAAGCCTGAAATCACACGTTGTTTGCTCTTCTGTGTGATGGATGCTATATTTATCTGCAGGAGAATGTTAATACAGGCAGTAGCTATGTGAGGAATGGGTACATTAAAGTGCTGTTTGTAATCAGTTCTGATCTGTTGTCATTGAATTAATTCCAGCCAAGGTGATACTGTAAGGTACTACTAATGGTGAGTGTTTGTTTCTAGGTCATTGTGAGAGTAAGAAATACAGTATGTTTATTTATTTTGTGTAGGGAGCTGGTAAGACAAATGTTGCCCTCCTCTGCATGCTGCGAGAAATTGGGAAGCACATCAATGCTGATGGCACAATAAATGCAGATGAATTCAAAATAATTTATGTTGCTCCTATGAGATCTCTTGTACAGGAAATGGTGGGGAATTTTAGTAAGGTAAGTCTGTTATCTGTTTTGATTTTTTTTTTTTAATGAAACTACCACAAGGTCTCGCACATTGATCAGTTTCCACAGCATATCCAGACTGTGTTTATGGAGGAAAGCTGAAACCGATGCATCATGTCCATTGATGGTTATTTTTAGTCCATGCTAGTTTTTGGTTTTTTGAAAGTCTCCACTGAACAGTCACTGCACTTCAGAACCCCAAGGACCACTCTAAAAACCCAAATGCTTCTTGTATGGTTATTTGCAATCATATATATTTTGCATGAATGACTGGTGGAAATTTTGTGTTCAGAGCTGTTAGATGTCAGAAACTTTTATGTTTATGCTGATTAGAGAGTGAAGACCAGTCCGCATGGTTCACCTATATAGTCGGATGGCAAAAAGCGGTCTAGCTCCTAGTTCAAAGAGAAATTTGTCATGCCCTGGCATACTGTATGAAAAGTATGTGCTTCACTTGAGTGAAAAGAACAGCTTTGACTGACAGTGTGAGTAGTGTCCCTTATCTCCAGGCTAACCTTGTGAAGAAGATACACAGGTCCTTTCAAAATGAAAGTCATGTCACTGCATCTGTCACTTCTGCACTCTTCATCATTGATTAGATGTTCAGAGTATAAGAATCACGCACAACTCTTACCAGATAGTACATGATGGAAAATAGCAGTATTATACAAACACACAAGATGCAACTCTAGTGTAATTTATTTTGAACTGGAATTCATTGGTTACTGGGCATAAATATCTAACAGTCTGCTGACCCCTTTGCCTTAATAGCTAAGGTCAGTCCTGTTCTCACAACTCAACAATAGTATCATATGTACCTGACTGTGAGACTCATTTTCATGTTTTTGGTATAGGAAGCATGTTGTTGTGGTGTTGTAGCATTATTTAAGTGATCTAGTCAGAACGTGACTATGAATAGGATAAAGCAGAAAACAATGACTACATGATATCTCCAATGTGACATGAAAAATGGAGATTTAACTATCACATATGTTCAGCTAATAGGAGACCTGAACTTGGCACTAAAAGCTATTGACAGTATACATCTATAGTGCTTAGTCCTTCTGGCTCCTGTGCATATTTTCTGAGCAATGAATATAAACTTCTCAAAAACTGTTTCTGTATATTGAACTTTCTTTTATAATACTCTGTACTTTTGCATAAAAAGTGCAGAAATAGTACATGTTAAGGCTGTTAAAGAATTTAGAGATATTTGCAGTTAAGTTTTTTAGCTGGTCTGTTTAATATTTTATATCAGGCCAACACTATATTGTATTCATTAGAAGTATGGGGGTTGTTCCCTACATGTATTAAAAAGATCTAATGTCATTCAGTGATGTCTGGGAATGTAGATATTTTACACTGTGCAGTATCAAAATCTGCATATCCACAGACAGTTGCATGTATATGACAACATTTCAAAACCACATATTCTTTTCTCATTGTTCTCACCAGGCGCACAGTTCATGCATTTTATATTTTTTGAGCCATGGGACCCTGGTTGGGGTGCTTTTTTAATGTCACAGCATCCGTCATACGTCACTCTGTGTGTGTCAGTGGCTCATTACTGAGCAGTGAAACAGCAATAGCAGAAATTGTTTTATATCAGTACTTTATGAATATCATGGGTTTGAAGTATGCTGCTGTCACCAAATGCCACTTCATTTTAGGCCTACTGTGATTATTTTTGGCGAATGATAAAAACTGATTTCACAGCTGACGTACAGTATTACTACTCAAGTTGAACATTAGTATGTGCATCATGCATTTTTCACCATGTGGATGTGCTGGAATTTTAATGTAGTGATAATATACTCATTCATATGAATATTTTTGTTATTAGAGTAACCAATATCCAAATCTGATCATTCAGAGGCACTATTTTCTATCTGTAATTCACAATAGGAGGTGTGTGTTGTTTCTTTAATTGTAACTCAGTTTAGGTGTGATCACAAAATTGTGAAAGCAACTGTTAGCTTCATCACATCTGTCCATCTGCTTGGAACATCTTGGCTCCCACTTCACAGATTTTTATGAAATTTGAGTATCTTTTAGAAAATCTGTCAAGAAAATTGAAGATTTATTAAAATATGACAAGAATAATTGGTACTTCACATGTAGACCTATGCTTTATGGTAATATCTCATGAAATTCTCCTTAGAATGAGAAATGTTTCAGACAAGAGTTGTGGTGAAAATCAAAACGTGCGTTGTATATGCAATACCCTTTTTCCAAAAATTATGCTGTTTTTGAGGTAATGTGGAAAAGTAAGGTAGAGGCAGACAGGCCACAGACAACAATATAGTGTCAATAGGTGTAGGTATCAGTCAATAACACAGCAATATCTAAAAAGATGTTTAATAAAGGATGATAATAACTACATATTTCGGCCTTTTGCGGCCATCATCAGGTTTTCATCCAAAAGTATGGTAGTAGTGCTTTATGGAGTTGGTATGGTTATGTCACGATGGTGAAATATCAACATTTGTGATGTTTTTTATATGCTATTGTTAAGGGTCACGGGGGGGGGATCTGTGATGTGCACTATCCTGGGGTGTACAGCTCAAGTATGTCTGCTCACTGCTGTCCTATGTGGGTCTCCAGCTGTTGTTTGTCCATTTACGATGTCTACTGCTGGTGGGCTTTTGCTATGGGTTGTGCTTGCTGTTAGGACAATATAGTGTGTTACATGCACTGTGCATTCTGGATACCTAAGAATATAGACACGCACTCAGAATATGTCATACTTATTGCTTATCCACTGCAACAGCGGTTACACAAATGTGCCTTAATGCTACATTGTACATTCATTGCCTGTCTTGTTTTTTCAGAGGTTGAGTTCTTATAATCTGACAGTGTCAGAGCTGACAGGTGATCACCAGCTTACAAGAGAACAGATCCAAGCAACTCAGATAATAGTGTGCACACCAGAGAAGTGGGATATCATTACAAGAAAGGGTGGAGAGAAAACTTTTACACAGCTTGTCAGACTCATCATCATTGTAAGTTTACAGTAGTTTTAAAATTACACTGTAGCAGTAAGTTGGGACCTAAAATTGTGGCACTTAATAGCTTTTTGCAGAGAATTGCTACATAAAACTGTGCTTGTGTTGCATAAATTGTTACTGTGTGACTTGTGCATGGGTTCAGTTCCATGAAGGAAAGGCCTGCTTGTGGACAAAACACACATTAAAAATACACAAAAGAAGCAGATGTCACATGGTGACATCACACTGTGGAGACATGACTGTGCAGTGTAGGTGACCACACCTATTGACTGTGACTTCATCTCTTTCTCCTGTGTTACCCAGGATGAAGTTCACTTACTGCATGATGAGCGAGGACCTGTGCTTGAAGCACTGGTTGCACGAACAATACGTAATATTGAAACTACACAGGAGGATGTTCGAATTGTGGGTCTTAGTGCCACTTTGCCCAACTACCAAGATGTGTCCACTTTCCTGAGGATTAAACAGGAGACAGTATGTATATATTGTTGACTAATTTTATTTAGGATTTATTTTTAAATTTTACCACTCAGTCAAAAATTTGGATATTGCCATCAGAACTTATTTTATGTACTGCTGTATTACTAGGAATATTTGGAAGTGATCTTACACACATACTAACTTAACAGTGATACATGCTTTCAAAATTGAGTTGTTTTGAAATTTTATGTAGAGAAATTACAGTGATGTTGCCAGCAAATCCATGTCTCTGTTTAGGGGTTGTTCTACTTTGACAACAGTTTTCGTCCGGTTGCATTAGAGCAGCAATATATTGGTGTGACTGAGAAGAAAGCACTGAAAAGATTCCAAGTGATGAATGAAATTGTGTATGAGAAGGTCATGGAGCATGCAGGACGTAACCAGGTGCTTGTGTTTGTGCACTCACGTAAGGAAACAGGTGAGAAACCACACATTTATTGAGATGAATTGTGTTTCACGTGGTAAGCTCTCATTCTGAGGCTATTTGTAGAGGACTTGTTTTTTTGTCATTTGAAGCTTGAGTAATCAGGGGTATGTGAACTTGTGGGGAAAGGAGATATTTAATCCAAAAATTGTGAAATGACGTGTGGACAAAGTTCAGTTTTTCTTTGTCTCGTCCAGCTAGTGGTGCATTCTTGTAGCATAAGGGAACACTGACACTTTGCTAATGAAGACTGAGACATGCAAATTCGTGTAGGACAGGACTTGCCTGCAAGCATGATATGTGACAAAAAAGTTAGTGTCTCGACATCCACAGGTCTGCGTTTATGGTCTGAAAGGGTATAGATTTAATCATATGGATACATATATTTTCTTTTGATCCATCATTCACCCGTTGTGTAGAAGCATATTATTTAACACAATTATTGATTTGTTTGATTTAGTTAATTAGTTTTGTTATTCATATATATTCCTGTGAGAGGGGCTTTAGTCCAGGAAAGTATCCATACTAAGAAATAAAATTACATGCTTTTATCAGAGATACGTTGCTGAAGTTATTTAAAATTAAGATTACAGTTTGCATGTTTCTTTACTACTGTAACCTCATGGCATTAAAACAGTTTTATGAGGGTATTGTACTAAATAAGTCATGCATATTGGTAAAGATGTCTTTTTAATATTATGTTCATATCTTCTTTTTAGATGCATTCACAAAATTGCGAAAAGCACATATGTCTGTCTGCATAGAATAACTCAGCTACCACTAGACAGATTTTCATGAAATTAATATTTGAGTATTTTTTGAAAATCTATCAGGAAAATTCAAGTTTCATTAAAATCAGACAATAATAATGAATGCTTTGCATGAAGACCATTGTACATTTTTGACCATATATCATTCATTTCTTCCAAGAATGAGAAATGTTGCAGACAGAAGTTGCAGAGAATATTAAAAGACATGTTTTATGTTCAATAACATATTTTTTTTTTAACAGTACCATTTATGAGATAATGTGGAAAAATATTGTGGAGCTGTGCAGACCACAGATTGCAATATGGCACACGCACATTGCATGCTGGATACCTAAGGGCACACACACACACCCTCATAATATATAATACTTATTGCTTTTCCACTATAACAATGGTTGCACAAACCCAACTCACTGTTATGTTATACATACATTGCCTGTCTTGTTGGCCCTACATGTAGCTGGTAGAGAGTTTGTTGTTTGTTAGAACATTAATACGATGCATATTTTCACGAAAATATTTTTTAATTACAGAGATTTACCAATGTTCATCTTTTAGTTTAAATGATTGTAGTGACAACTGTGAAAATATGACATTGAAGGCTTCTGTTCAGAAGTTGGTTGTTAAATTTTTGCTGTTTTATTCAGAGCATTTTTGCAGGAGAGGTATAGGGTAAACATTTACATTTCATCCTAAACTGTAGAATTTTGAACTAGAGACTACTGAAGGTCAAGAGTGAATTCATGGTTTGAATAGCAGAACATATTGAAATGTTCTGCTTGTTTTAGTTTTGCGCCTCATTAATTTAAACAAATTTCTTGCATCACTGTATAACGTCTGAAGTAATATATCAGCATAACATTTTAGTAGGTTAGTACTCTTTTCAATTTCAGCTTAAACTAGTGAATATGGTATTTGCTCGAAACACAAATGGAAACTTCCTTCATGTTATTGAGGTAACATGTTTCATACAGATATACCTACAAGTAGCCCCTTGTGAGTCACTTGATGTATTGACTGTTGTTTTGTGTGTCCTGTACAGGAAAGACTGCACGAGCAATTCGTGATATGTGTCTCGAGAAAGATACTCTTGGTCAGTTCTTGAGGGAAGGCTCGGCATCCATGGAAGTGTTGAGAACTGAGGCTGAGCAAGTGAAGGTATACCCCTAATAAATTTCAAAGGCTTCAGTTTGGATGATTGAAGAACACATTCTTTCCTTATAATAAAACCAACTAGATGCACTAATTTCTCAAATTTATTTTTGGAATAAAACTCTACATATTTCGGACAGTTCCTCTGTCTGTCTTCAGGAGTTTTTCACTGTACACAGAGCAGTGGTATATGTCATACAGGCTTGCTGACAGCTTGTGAGCAGTATCAGGATGGAACTCCATACAGTGAAAAACTCCTGATGATGGACAGAGGAACTGTCCGAAACATGTAGACTTTTATTCTAAAAATAAATTTGAGAAATTAGTGCAGCTAGTTGGTTTTATTATAAGAATTTTTTTCACAATGCATGGTCACTTGAATGTCACATTCTCCCCGTTGAGTGTCTGTTATTGAGTGAAGTTTGGAGTAGGGACATGTACATTATGTATAGTTTTGGAACTGTGACAGATGACATTGCCTTTCTAGTACTTTGAACAGTGAAAGGAGAGACACGAACAGCAAAGTGGTCATTGCAGTGAGGGCAGGGCAGTACAAAGTGAAAGGAGAGACACGAACAGCAAAGTGGTCATTGCAGTGAGGGCAGGGCAGTACAAGCGTATCGTGAAGGGACCTGGAGTGGCAGTACAGTGAACTGCAGCTGTAGGAGCATAAATAGGGATGAGTTGTGGCTTGGTTAGGGAAGGTAGTCCATCTGGAGAAACAATAAATAAATACAAAGTAGTAAAAATGCAGCATAGAATGAAAAACTGTCACAGGTATTGACTAAACATTTATTAATTACAGATGTACTATGCAGTAATAATCTTTAACGTCTGTAATAGCAGTATAATTTAAGTTGTGAAATTTATTAGGAAAGGCATTATTTTTGCCCCCCCCCCCCTTAAAGCTAGGTACTCGGGGATATTTTTTTGTAAGGTTCAGAAAAGCATTGTAAATATGGTTTCATCATTTGTACTGGAGTAAAATTAATTAGGTCTTTGTTTCCAAGTGATGAAGCTAAGAAGTAAAGTAAATGAAATTTGTTTAGAATATTTTATTTGATTTATATGGATGTGAAATTTGACTTATTACGCTGAGAGAGAAGATTGTATGAATACAGAATGCTGAGGAGAATATGTGGATGAAAGACAAGTATGTGAAGAAAAGAAAACAAGGTGATTCATAATTTGTACTTTTTACTAAATATTATTAGAGTGATCAAATCAGATGGGTGAGACAAGTAACACATGGAACTGCAGCATACAAAGTTTTAATTGGAGAGAATCAGACACAGATCGGAAGATAATATTAAAACTGATCTTGTGGATGCTTCTGTTGTGAGGTTAGGCTGCAGTGATAGGCTTCAGTGAATGAAGTAATGCGTGTTTGGGTTACATAGGAGCTGAGGAATTCTTGTTCAGCTGAGCAGCTGTGAGCTTTTTTGTATAAGATGAAACCTGAACTAAACTTTCAGTGCAGAGTGTGAACAATTTTCATTAATAATTGTGTACACATTTTATGGCAGTTATAAAAGTAAATGTTGTATTTGTTCTTTGCAGAATCATGAACTGAAAGATCTCTTGCCCTATGGGTTTGCTATCCATCATGCAGGAATGACAAGAGTAGATAGAACGCTGGTTGAAGATTTATTTGCTGACAGGCATATTCAGGTACTTAATGTAGTGTAGTTATGATAAGACTGTCCAATTAACAGTTAGTTATGTAGTTTTTATACCCTTCAGTTAGTTGACAGGAATATTGCATTTAATTTCTGTGTTGCAACAAATATTAAATTACCTATAATTTTATATTTGTAATGTTTATTCATTATATTGCAAGAGGATAGCTTTATGTAAAATTTTTTTGATATAAAATGTATTTTCCAAGGAAAAATATATTTGTCTGAATCCACAATAACCCTCTAAGAAACCATATTCTAAGACAGAGTATTTTAACTATTAATTTCATACAGTTAATACATAAAACATGGCAGATTCCACTTAACCTTTGTCAATCATTTTAATCATTCCAAATTGGAATCTTTGTATTTAAATCCAACATCAGTCATTCACCTTTAGGTTGGTGTCTGTCGGTAATTCCTCTAGGCAGTTGCTTCGTAGGCATTTTTGTGATTTAGAAGCACATATGATATTAACTTGCAACCGTCTGTTAAACTGCCAACATGACATTTAATCATATCTTTTCATTACCACCACCTAGTCAGTAGGTGTGACTTAGGTGACCTAAAGTTAATGCCCAGCAGGAGCAAAGATTTTTTTTTCTCACCCAGCCATCCAGAGAGTCTCTGAGCCCCCTCCCCCATATTCACCTATGGGTGATGGGCAGCCAGAGTGTAATGTTAAACAATAATCTCTATTTAGTGCCAGGGTTAAATTGTGTCAAGCTGTATGTCTAAGACCATGTTCATCTGCATGTTGTAATACTTAATTAATTTAAAATTTCCAAAACTCAGAAGCTTTATCTGCATCAGTCATCAGGTTTGTCATGGTGTGAAGTGTTCAGATTGTGAGCTGCAGACTTTGCGTGCGTGTCCCCTAAAATGTGTGGATGACATATCCATAATCTAGTTAAAATATAAAGAAACATTCATAATTCCTAAAGAAAATTAATGCAAACGTACAGTTTATTGTGGAAACAGAACACTTGTTTTTGGATGCCAGCATGTCTGTACCATTGAACTCCATCTGCTCACTTCAGGCAAGTAGGAGACCTTATTTTTTGGGTGCCGTGACAAGGCACATAAAAGTTTATTTGGTAGGTTGAAGTAGAAGGAGTATTTGCACGTGTACATATTTATGCAATGATAGGAATGCTTAGTCTTGCAAGCATGTTGATTTGTTTTGTCTCTGAAGATTAAATTAGAATTTTGTCACAAAAATGTGATTTTCTTCATCTAATAATTTCTCATTAATAGTGAATTTCTGTTGTAGTTAAATCTTAACCCTTAATCTCCCAAGTGGATAAGTTAAAATGAAATGTCAGTTGCTGTGAATATTATTTTTCTGTTTGACAGGTTCTTGTATCCACAGCCACGTTGGCTTGGGGTGTAAACTTACCAGCACACACAGTCATCATAAAAGGTACACAGGTGTACAACCCTGAGAAAGGTCGCTGGGTAGAGTTAGGAGCCTTGGATGTGTTACAGGTATTGTACAGGTTTATCGCCCAGCAGGTATAATATTGTGTTGTTTTTGGCAGTTTGTGAAATAATTGTTATACCCATTAGTTGTCTTATTGTTCAAGAACTTTCTGTAATGAATGTGTTCAAGAACTTACTGTAATGAATGCTCATTGTAAATAATAAAGACAGTTTTAGTCAACACAATGGTCTTGTATAATAAAACAATATTTGCCTTTATAAACTGTCTTTATTATTTAGTTATGAAACACAACAGGATGTCTTCTCTAAAAGAATATGTGCACATTGCAGCTGATCATGTGTGACTTGTGAAAGTCTGCTTATTATCAGAAAACATTTGGTTGTTCTTATAGTACAGCAAGTAACCCCTATAGTACAGCAAGTAACCGCTCAGATTAAAAAAATAAAAGATATCTTAATAATTGCACAACAGTGTGAATCTGTTTTATGTATTATCATTGTCTCACCTATCATCATCACCACCACCACCACAATTGTATTCGCAATAATGTTAATGGTAATAGGGTTGATATAATGCGTAAGTTGGATTGCATTCTTATGGTCTTCATTGAATATCATTCACATTTTGACAGTATAGGTAGAATTCATCCATCCTACATTTGGCTGTGGCTTATTATCATACTTGACTTGTGAAGTTAAAGTAGAGATTATAGAGTGTTGTAACACAATTTAAAACAGTAGCCAGTTTTAGGCACATTTCTGAGAGTACTGTTCAAAAAACACTGGTTCAAGTTACACTGCTGTATTTTTCTATGAATACAGTAATTTTATTTGCTTATTAATTTGACAGATGCTTGGTCGAGCTGGCCGGCCTCAGTATGACACCAAAGGAGAGGGTATTCTGATCACAAACCACAGTGAGCTGCAGTACTACCTGTCACTACTGAACCAGCAGCTGCCAATAGAGTCACAGCTCATTAGCAAGCTGCCAGATATGCTGAATGCGGAGATTGTGTTGGGAACTATACAGAATGTCAGAGATGCTGTTACCTGGCTGGGGTACACTTACCTCTATGTAAGGTAAGGAGTACCCAAGACTGGCCATACCAGTGTGATGCAGTGTTGAATTATGCCAGGAATGAGGTTTCAGTTGTGAATAAGTATTTATTGTAGGAGGTTTGATGTTTCTACAGTTGTGACTGTAATGACTAGTTTTCTGTGGGATATAATGCTATGTTTGGATGAGCATTGTTATCTTTCTCCCAAAGTACATGGTGTCTCATCCCAGAAAACAGTAATCTTCAATTTATATTGGTTCTGAAATTCAAGGTGTAGGTAGGAAATCACGTTTATCAAATCTCCTATGTGTGTTCTACAGTATTTTTATGAAACTTCCAGGATTGTATTTTGCCAGGATGGATTCATCAAAGTATGGTGTCATTCTTGTGCATTGGCATGATCTGTGTCTATAGTATTACTGTCAGTTGTTATCATGAAGTACACATTGCCTACTGGTTCTCTGTTTAGTTTTCCCCTCCAGTCAAACTGACCATATAAATTGGGCTAGAAGTAAAGCTCTAGACTCATAATGGGGAGGTATCTGTTTCAAATCTGTTCACATGCCAGCCAGCTATACTGACGGATTATCCAGTTTTCCTCAAGTTTGTGCAGATAGAAAGTGTTGAACTACAGAAAGGTCTTATTGTTGTATTGCTGAGCTTGGGAGCTTTTTCACATACAAAGTCTGCATCTGGTGAGAACTTAGACTTTATTTCACCCAGCAGTTAAAGTTAAGTTATTTCATTGCAGAGTTTGAAAGTGCTGACCTCCAGGTTTTGTGCAGGCCTTACATTTTATAAATATATTTTTTTTAACATGCAAGAAAGCTCTTGTCCTGAAATATTAACAGCTTCTCTTGAAAGTTGCCCTTCAGTTCTCCCAGTTAAAGTGTATTTCTCTACATAGCACCAACACTTGTTATTCTGGCTATTTAGATTTCTGCTTCTTGTCATCCTTGCTTCATTCAAGGAAAATAGAAGTTTTTATATTTATTTTTGTCCAGCACTGAATCTGTAATTGGAAATTTTTC
>Ga0209755_10004964_pt1 | contig 15380 bp, 16 predicted proteins | sample TergutCo191P1_FD_187301 | JGI IMG/M metagenome (GOLD analysis project Ga0209755, IMG submission 187301) | Cornitermes sp. P1 segment gut microbial communities from Petit-Saut dam, French Guiana - Co191P1 (SPAdes) (version 2) | ecosystem: Host-associated > Arthropoda: Insects > Digestive system... | reverse complement strand
CTGCTTTGCCGCCGCCCGTGCCGCCGCAAAGAAAATTTTATCCACCTGTTCCTGGCTGAATGTCGCAAAAGTTTCTTGAGCTTTGCGGATTCTTGCAAGGCACAGGGACAGGCTTTGCGGGTCTGTCACAGGCTCGTATTTTGTTTCTGCCATTATTCTCTCCTTTTACCCTAAGGCAAATTACAATCTGGTCAATTACCTAATTCTACTATAATATGCGTTTTTTGTCTAATATTCATAAATAAAGCTCCATATAGGTCTTTATTTTTATCCTAATCAACAGTAAAGCCAATCCTTTTTGTCTCTTTAGGCTGTTCGATAAGGTTATTCAAAGCGATAATAATATCATTTACGCGCCTATCGTTTTTTTCGATATAGAGCATTAAAAGTTTTCTTAATTCGGCAATTTGCTCGCTTGTACCGCTTTTTGAAAGTATATGGCGCATTTGTACAAATATTTTTATTATTTGTATATTTATATCTATTGCTTTTTGGGAATTTAATACGCTTGATAGCATAAGAATTCCATGTTCTGTGAAAACATAGGGCAGATACCGTCTTCCTCCCTTGCCCTTGTTTGAGATGCCAAGTTGGCATCTCAAAGAAACTATTTCTCCTTCTGTTAATTGAAACATAAAGATATTGGGGAACCGACCAATATTCCTTTTAACGGCTCTATTTAATGCCCCTGTTTCAATTTCATACAATCTTGCCAAGTCCTGATCTAACATGACTTTCTGTCCTCGAATTTCGTAGATCATGTCCTGAATAGGTTTTAATTTTTTCTCTTTCATAACGCTAGCCTCCATAAAATAGGGTGTTTTTCCCTTTAAAAATGTGATATATAGATTGATTATCCATACATCATATGTATCACTTATAAAAAGTGATACCCTTATATGGCATGAGAGTGCCGTTTTGCTTTAGTGAAAACGAAAGAATTTTGAAAAAAGTGGTAAAAAAGTAAAAAATGGTTTACTATTGGATAGAGTTGGAGAATTAAAATTAGCGGAGTAATACCGGTGTTTAAAAAACAACTTATATGTATTTTTTACTTTTGTGTTTTTATTCAATTAATATTTTCAGAAGAAGTGCTGTTTCGAATAATTTATAATAGCCCGGCATGGATAAACAGAACAGCCATATCTCATTTATCAGATTCAAATGCAGATATAATTATTCCTTTTGGATCAATTATTTCAGATATATCATATCCTTCATTAAATATTGAGATTAATGGAAGCTTAAAAGTAGGACACAATAGTGTTCTTTTTAATAATGTTAAATATAGTATAGTAGCAAACATGTTTGTACCAATTAATACGAAGGAATTATTTCACGAATCTTTTCTAAGAAGCGCAGATCCGAACGCTATGTTTTGGATAACATCTTATTTTCTTGAGATTCTACGTTATGGTAATAGAGATATAATAAAACCGTATGAGCAAAGAATTGTGAATATAGCTGAAGATTACTCTTACTTGAACTGGTTTGATATGCACGCATTTTGGGAATCTCTGATAATAACACAAAGTACTATTTCTATTGGTGGTTTGTTTCAAGATCAATTTTTAATTTTAAATATAAAAAGTATATTTAATGGATACCGTGTTACTGTTACATGGAATTCAAGTTCGATGGTTACTTTAATGCAAAACCTTAGAAGTATGAGGATTAATTTACCGGATAGAGATACGACACCTGTTTTTGATTTATACTTTTTAACAGATGGAGACTACTTGGATGTTTATTATTCAACCGATTCAAACAGTATTGACAAAACCTTTTGCTCATCTTTTGCTCTTATTGACCGGGAAATGAAGAAACAAATAAATGATATTATCATTATTGGTGAACTAGCAGCCTTTGCTCCTGAAAAGATAACATTTTGGCCTCGCCGAGCAGATGGCGGCATGGATATTCCGCACCACCCGCTTACAACGCCGTTAAACTCAAGTTCAGTATTTATTTATAATGCTGCAATTGTTAATGTTCCCTCATTCGATAAATCAATTATTGAAAATAATTCTGCTGAAGCAAATGCAGACACGGCGGAAAATTATTTGGTTAGCAAAGATGACGCAAAGGTATTGCCGTTTTGGGTTTGGATTGTGATTGGTGGTGGAGTTGTCGTGGGGGTTGTGATAGTAAGGAAAAGAAAATAAGAAGCAGAAATAGATTATGTATAATTTAGTATAAAAAAAGTAAGTTAAACTTAGGCGTGGAAAAATTATACACTGTGACTATACCATCTATGAGACTCCCTGTTAAAAAATAAAATATTTTTTATTCTTCTAGTACCAAGATTTTCCCATTCAACAGAAAGAGTATATTCAAGGCGTATTCTATTTACATTATAAGCAGGTATTTTTGCATTAAAAATAATTGTAGCACCATCATCATTTCCAAATCCATTAAAAAAAATGCACTTTGAGCCATTTAATATATTAGGTTCGATATTATTTAGTTTTTTATAAGGTATTCCAATTATTTCTTCTGAACCATTATAATGCATGATAATATCAATTTTGTTATTTAAAAGATCTATTTCTTTTTCTGAAGGAAGTACAATTTTAAATTCTTCAATGTAAAACGAAATCATATCACCACCTTCATTATTCATTATACGATTAGAATTAGTTATAGAGAAGTAAATATTATAGTTTTCGTATATTGATGGTAAAATTGGCTGTAAAAACGTAAATGGTAATATAGAAAATTGGTTGTATGAAAAGTAGGTATTGATTAAAATTGGTCCTATATCATTCGAATCTTCTGTGTAACCCTGATTAGGTACTGTATACATATTAATCAAACCTGAACATGAGCAAAATATAAAAAGAATAATTAAAGTTATTAATAATTTTTTCATATTGTAACCATAACTAAAATATATGTTGTTTATTGTATACTGTCAAGGGCTTGCAGAAAACGTAGACATTCTACGCTCAGATATGTTATACTTATTGATACATGGAGATATATTATGAAGTGGTATTATGCAAGCGGCAAGCAATGTTTTGCAATAACACAGACAACATTAAATTTTTATTGTAATGTAAACGAAAGGAGTTTCTTGTTAATAAAAGATATTACAAAAATAGAAAACGGGTATATCATTACTGTAAAGGAAAGTGATTATTTAAAGGATATGTACTTTTTTAATTGGTGGGGATGGCCAAATCCTGAAAAACAAGAATTGTTTCAAGTTTTCTTAATACAAGATGGCGATTATCTTGATTTATACTTAAATGACATGAATAATCTGAAAAATACATTTGTCTTTGTTAATAATGAATTTATCATTCAATTGAATAATTTAATTAGAGGTGAGATAACTGGAAATAGCATTGATTTACCTAAAATCACATCATGGCCTCGCTGCGCTGACGGCAGCATGGACTATCCATCGCCTTTAGACATGTCAGATTACAGATCCACCCATCGCGTAACAGAGAATCTTCGCCTTCGTGATTCGGCATACATATCTGCTACTGATGCGATTGCAGACAAGGCGGAAAATTCTATGGTTGACAAAGATGACGCAAAAGCATTACCTTTTTGGGTATGGATTGTAGTTGGCGCGGGAGTTGTTGTGGGAGCTGGGGTAGTGGTGATTTCAAAGTTATGAAAATGATTATATTTAGAAAAATAATTAAAATTTTATATTATATACTTACTTTTATTATTATATTATTTTATATATATATTTCTTATTTAGTTTCTAAAAATCCTTTAGTTGATAATAATATTTTTAAAGTTTGGTATTATTCAACACAATTCTGGATTATTTTGACAAGTTTATTTATAATATTTAATTCATTTTTAATTGAAAAAAAGAAAGTTTTTAGGATTTTAATTTTTATAATAGGATTATTAATATTAATATTTTCTAATTATATTATAGGAATTTTGGGATATATATTAATAGGATCTGTATGATTATTATTCTTCTAATATTTTTTATGTATAAATAAATTTATTCAATTTCTATACCAACCAGTAAAAGATATGTATTTATTATTGCTAAATCACTTAAACAAAATGATATTCTACCTAATTCTTGTAAAACATCTGTATATCGCCATATTCTCACTTCCATCATCAGTTTACACCTCTTTTTTCACATTGGCAAGGAGAAACAGAAGACGTAAAAATTTTACAGTAATTAAAAATGGCTTGCAAAATACAGATATAAAACGTATACTGTAAGTATTACAGGTATGCCATCTTTAAAAACGGTAAGTTCGGTATGAACGGGACATATTGATTATCCTGATGCACTACGATTACTTGAGAGTTTATTAAGAGAATGAACAAAAGGCATAAAAAAGACATTATTATTACCTCAGTAGTTTTTCTTGGTGGTTATACATTATGTTTTATTTTTTATAAATATACAATGTATGCTATACCATTATTTATTTGTTTTCCATTATCATTATATCATTTTTTTAAAAAAAGAATATTCATTTACGGAGGTCTTTTAAGAACTATACCAAGAATATTTATAGCAGTATTTTTTTTCTGTTTGGGAATGTATTATGTATTAAGAATTAGTAATATTTTGCCATAAAATTATCGAGCTTTTTTAATCCAAATTAGCGAAGTTTTCTTCTAAGTTCATCATCAATTTCAATGCTTAATGCATCCCAAGATGTTTTAGGAGTCTAATACGATGGGTGTTCTTGATAATCCTTTATTCTAATTAAAAAATTTAAATAATCATTCTCATCTAAAATATATTTTCGTTCTTCGATCCATTGTAGCGGATACTTGGAAGAGATTGCAGTTAACAATGTTGCTGCTGATGCAATTGCAGACACGGCTGAAAATTCTATGGTTAGCAAAGATGATGCAAAGACATTGCCGTTTTGGGTATGGATTGTAATTTGCGTGGGAGTTGTTGCGGGGGTTGTGATAGTGGTGAGGAAGAGGAAATAGGGTTGGTTGAGAGAAAAAGAATTATTTAGACATTTTATCTATGATATCTTGAGCTGTGTATTTATTAATATCAGAGTGCCTGGGTACTTGAGTAAATTCATGAGTTTGTGGATTTTCATAAATGTCATGTTTGCTTCCATGTCTAATAAATATAGCGCCATATTTTCGTAAAATTTTTAGTAATTGCTCTCTTTTCATGCAGGTATTTTAATTTTCCCGGTTTTCCTAATAGCAGCTAAGTGTTCTTTTTCTTCTTGTCTTATTTCGTAAACTTCAAGGAGAGCCTCTTCCAGTTCGCTTAGAGTCAATCCTTGTGTAGAATCCTTGGGATAATCGTTTAGAAAACCTACGAAAAACTTGCCGTCTTGCCAATAAGTATAATCTAATTCCATAACTAAAATGTATGTTGTTTATTGCTTATTGTCAAGGGTTTTTTGAATGAATTATAAGTTGGTATTGACAGTAAGCTTGCATATTTTACCTACTCTCGTGTACAATGTATAGGATTGGTGAAGAGAAGAGATTCTACCACGAACCACTCAAACCAATCGAACGCAGGAGGAGGAAGGAGGAAAATATGAAAAAAATATTAGTAATAAGTATGTTTTTTTTTATTTGGTTTAACTGTATTATTTTTACATTTGCTGAAGATATTTATTACGCAAACAGAAGTGATATATTATATAGAAGTCATAGTGCAATTCAAGTTATTAGAGAAATAAGACAAGGTGAACAGCTAACGATTTTAGAAGGTGGAATTACATATGCTTTTACCGGTGATATTGAAAGAATAAAAGTTCAAGCTGAAGATGGGAGCATTGGTTGGATCGCTGTAGACGCTGTTTCTATCAGCGATTCTGAATTATTACCTGTTGAAATAACAGATAGTAGTTGGATAAACAGTTATTATCTTGATGTTTTAAAAAATTTAAGAAGAGAAAATTTATTTACATATGAACCATTTTGGAGAGATCATTATTATAATTATAGGTATATAAACTCAATGGATGGTGAGGAGAGGAGTTGGTATCAAGATATACCTGGTATGTCCGGTTTTTCTTTTCATAATATATATACAAAAGTATACGAGTTTGGAGAAGCTAATTATTTTGACTTAATTAATGGAAAAATTACTAGATTAAACAATGAATATTTATATTCCTTTTTTTGCACCAGTACACAAATTAATTTTGAGGAAAGTTATCTAAAAAGAATATTTTCTATTAATGAGAAAGGTTTTATTAAAATAAGCATTGATGGTGACTATTTAGATGTATATATTAATAATTTAAAAATGTTTACATTAATTAAAAATAATAGTGAAATAATTAAACAATTTAAAGAATTATTAGGGAGAAACACTTGCGATCTATCCAGCATCACATGGCCTCGCCGCGCCGACGGCACAATGGACTACCCGCCGCCTATTGACATGTCAAGTTACAGACCAACCCATCGCGTAACAGAAAATATACGCTTGCGCGATTATTCAAATACCTCTTCATTAATTGTAACTACACTACAAAAAGACACGGAAGTGCATGTTATAGAAACAGGCACAAGTTCGACTATTAACAATATTAACGCTCCTTGGGTATTAATAATAAGCAGCACAGGTTTTACAGGCTGGTGTTTTAGCGGGTATTTGGAAGAAATTGCAGTTAACAATTCTGCTGCTGATGCAATTGCTGACACGGCTAAAAATTCTATAGTCAGCAAAGAAGAAGCAAAGGCATTGCCATTTTGGGTATGGATTGTAATTGGCGCGGGAGTAGTCGTGGGGGTTGTGGTGATTTTGATTTTAAAGAAATTAAAAAGTTAGTAATACATAAAATACTTTATTTTATACAGTGAATAAAAACCATTTATTTTTTTCTTTTTTAAAAAACATTATAGAACGACGTTTTAAAATTCCCAGATTTTCCCATGCAATAGTAAGTGTAAAATCGAATATTAAATTATTTATTGAATAAGATGGTACTCTTGTTTTAAATATAATTGTTACTGTGTCACCATTGTTAATCGTATTTAATTTTAATATTTCTTGTTCGTTTTCATATTGTGGTCTTACATTATTTAAAATAAGATATTGAATGCCGGTAATTTTTCCTGATTCTCTGTAATTATATCGAATACTAATATCATTATTTAACAGATTAATCGTTTTTCCGGATGGAAATATTATATAAGGTTCACTGACATATATAAATAACATATCACCTCCTACATCCTCCAAAATATTATTAAAATTAGCTACTGATAGTTCTATTTCATAGGATTCGTTAAAGAATGGTAAAATTGGTTGAAGATAGTTATGTAAAAACGAATAATTAGAAATATTTAAAAATCTAACATCTGATAAAATTGGTCCTAAATAATTTGAATACTCAGTGATTGTTTCACTAGGAGTTGTATAGATATTTGAGAAACCATGGCAATTATTTAATAAAATAGCTAACAATATTATAGTTATTGTTTTATTAAATTTCATACATATTCTCACTTCCATTATCAGTTTACAGCTCTTTTTACCGTCTGGCAAGGGGTTAAAATTACTTGTCTTTTTTCACTATTTAATGTTATCATATTATAAATATTAGTTTTTCTTAATTTGGAGATTTTTTGGTACTATAAAAGTGAATAATATTATAGTAATTATTTAATGAGGTAGATAAATGAAAAAAGTATTATTTTCTTTAATAATTGTTATAACAATTGATTTATATTCTTGTTCAATAATAGAAATATATAGGTTATTAAATAATAATACAGAAGCAAATAAAGAGGATATAACTCCTGAAGAAATTACACGCCAAGTAGCATTTCATTGGACTATGCAGTTTTATAATGTTGATAATGTAAAACGATATTTAGAAGAAGGATACAATCCTAATAAATCAAGAGGAGAACAAGGTTATAGAGATGGAAATCCCCTTTTTATTATTGCAACAAGATTTTATTCAACATATTATAGTACATTAATGGAAGAAGAAATACCAACGCCATTACCAGATATACAAATATTTAATTTATTAATAGAAGCAGGTGCTGATATTAATATGAGACCTTATGTCTGGTATAGAATATATACATCCAGGAATATGCATATTGATGCTAGATTAAATTCAAATACATTAACAAAGACAGGCAGAACTGCAATAACAGAAAATGAACTTAGAGAACTTGAAATTGATAAGGCAGCAAGTATTAATCATTTTATAAGTGATTGTAATCGTATTCTTATTGCATTTCTAGAAGCAGGTGCTGATCCTGATATGAGAGGTCATCCATATCCATATTCACTTGAGGCAAAACGCGCAAGAATAACAGAAGAAGAAGCAAATGAATATTTTTCCAGAGGAACTCGTCCAATAAATGAAGCAATAAAAAAAGGAATGTGGTGGGAGAGTCAAGTAGATATTTTATTACAATATACTGCTTTAGACGAAGATTCACTTGTTGCGGCAAGGGAATCAAATGATCCTGCAATGATTGAAAAGATTACAAGGTTATGGAATGAACAAAGTATAAATAAAATCTACAGAGATTTTTGAGTTATAAGGTGTTTATTATGAAAAAGTTAATAATATTTGTATTTATAATATTTATAGGTTATTTTTTAAATGCGAATAATAATGAACAGAGAAGATTTACTTCATTTCTACCTGATCATATTACAGGATACAATGAATTTAATAATTTTCTTGAACAAATAACAAATATTATTAATGATGGGGAATATAATGAGGCATCACTACTTTTGTATAATGAAATTAATAAATATAACATAAATACTCATAATGCTTATGAGTTTGAAAAGATTATAACGTTGATACTTATAGATGCTGCTATAGATTATTTCTTACATGATAAAAAACAACAGGGAATAAACAAACAATATATTGTATTTTATCTTTTAAATCGACATTTTAGCAGGATTGGTGAAGGTTATTCCCAAGTTCTATCTTTTATAAATTATAACAATATAAATTATCCAAGAGATTCCTTATACTGTTTCTCAAGAATTATTGAAAATCTTCCTACATTCAACTTTTGTTTTAATCAAGACTTAAATGATTTTTATAATTTTCAATATTTTCTTAGAAGATATTATAATCCTGATATTACCTATAATTTTAATTATAACGAATTTTATAGTAATTTAACGATTGATAACTATATTGAAAATTTCAACATGATTGAATTTCTTTCTAATGTAATATTTACAGAAGAAGAGAGGAGTTTAGAAATTGTTCGATACTATTATGAAGATAATGAAAATCGCTGGTTTTATAATTCCTCGTGGAATATAAGCAATGTATTGAGCAGACTTCTTGAGGATTTAATTATTATGAAAGATTTCAGTGAAGATATACAAATAGAGAGTAATTCAATATTTACAGAGGATGCGCGAAGGATTGCTGATAGTGTAGACGCTCGTATAAATGTTACAGAAATACCAAATAATTCAATTGAAGGGAGAAGCGGACCAACACATGAAATGGCTGTTTCAATTACATTTAAAAAATATAAGGCTGAATTATTTATTAATCAGTATTATGAAAATAGATAAAGATAACTGTCAAACTGTAAAACGATCCCATATCTTTGACTCTTTTTTAAAAAATAAAACACCCTGATGCCTTTCTTCAATATAGTCCTCCCATACTATAGTAAATGCATATTCGAGATAAAAATTACTTATTAAATGATTTATATTTATTTTAAACATTATTTCAACTGAATCACCTTCATTAATTGTGTCTAAATATAAAAAATATTTTCCTTCAATAAATTGCAACTGTATATTTTCAATTATTCTAAAAGGGAGATCAGTAATTTCCTCTGACATTCCATGAAGGAGATATCGTATAGTTTCTATTTTTTCTAAAAGGTCATTGCTGTTGCCGGATGAATATATTATACGACAATTATCTATTTTAATGTATTGTATATTCTCTCTATTTCCTTCTCCCATATTACTAATAAACAAGAAAAGATAATGGTATGTTGACATATCTGAAATTCCGCCTGAAACTATTAATGGCCTTTCACCGGAATAATTATAACTGTGAGTAATTGGATAACCATCAAATATCCTTGTAATAACACAGGAACTAGATATCATAAAATATGATAAAAATAATAAAAAATATTTCATATATCAGTTTACTGTGCTTTTTGCTATTTGGCAAGGCATAAAGTAACTAGGGGTAGCAATGAAGACGCAAAAGCTTTTAACTGAGAAAATACGGATAGCAAACATATATTTCTTGAGAAAGGAGAAGAAATATCAAAGAAAAGGTTCGTGTGGTTAGTGGTAAATTTTCTTAATATTTCATTAGTATTTAAAAAATACCTTGCAAAACGTCGAAATTAACCGTATACTGCAAGTAATAACAGATAAGTCGCCTTCAAAAACGGCAAGTTCAGCTTAGGCGATACAATATCATTGTGATGTTTTTAACACTTATAAGAAAGTAATTTGTTATGGCAGAAGAATTTGTTCGAGAATAATATTTGAAAAAAAGGTGTGATGATGATGTTTAGGAAATTGATAATGATAATGTTTTTCTTTTATATTTCAATTCAATTTTCTTTTTCCGATGAGATATTATTTAGAGTTTTAGAGGATACTCCTGCATGGATATTTCGTAACTTTAGAGACCCTTTGACAGATGCAAATGCTGACAGGATAATACCTAAAGATTCGTTAGTTTCAAATCCAACCAGAGCATCTGTGATTGAGATTAATGGTATGCCATCAATACATGACACGGTTTTTTTTAATAACACAAAATATATAATTTCAGCAAATGCCTTTACAGCAAAAGATACTGAAGAAATATTTAATGAATCATTTTTGTCAAACTCTGATCCTCAAAAGATGACGTGGATAAATTCATACTTACTTACCGCATTACAGGCTGGTGACAGAGATATGTTAAAGCCTTATGAGCAAATAATTGTTGATCGCTTTAAGTATGATGAATTAATTAGATGGTATGATTTTGGATCTGGGTTTGATAGATCTTTTATAACACAGAGTACAATATCCATAGGAGGTTTTTCTCAGGATTCATTTTTGATACGGCGGATAGAACATATTTCGGATGGATATTGTGTTACGGTTATATGGAGTACAAATTATTTTCTAGAAGGAAGAAGCATGACGGTTAATTTACCATCAAAAAATGAAACACCTATTTTTAATTTTTATTTTATAATTGACGGCGATTATCTTGATATATTTTATTCTACCGACTTTACTGGCTCTGATAAAATATATTGTTCAACATTTGTTAGAATAGATTACGAAATAAGAAATCAATTATTTAGAATAATCAGTTATAATATTAACTCAAGTTTTCCAGTGCCATATTATCCCGAAAGGCTTACCTTCTGGCCTCGCCGTGCGGACGGCAGCATGGATTATCCGCCACCTCTTAACATGTCAAGTTACAGACCCACCCATCGCACAACAGAAAACCTTCGCCTTCGAGATTCAGCTAACACTTCTTCGTTAATTGTAACAACATTGCTAAAAGATACAGAAGTACAAGTCATAGAAACAGGCGCAAACGCGACTATTAATAATATTACCGCTCCATGGGTAAAAGTAATAAGCAGTACAGGTTTTACAGGTTGGTGCTTTAGCGGATACTTGGAAGAGATTGCAGTTAACAATTCCGCTGCTGATGCATTTGCAGACAAGGCGGATAATTCTTTGGTTAGCAATGAAGACGCAAAGGCTTTACCGTTTTGGGTTTGGATTGTGATTAGTGCGGGAGTAGTTGTGGGGGTTGGGGTGGTGGTGATTGTGAGGAAGAGGAAATAAGGAGCAGAAATGGATTTTATATAATTTTGTATAAAAAGGTTTGATAAATTTAGGTGTGACAAAATTATACACTGTGACTATACCATCTATGTGATTCCCTGTTAAAAAATAAAATATTTTTTATTCTTCTAGTACCAAGATTTTCCCATTCAACAGAAAGAGTATATTCAAGACGTATTCTATCTACTTTATAAGCGGGTATTTTTGCATTAAAAATAACCGTAGCACCATCATCATTTCCAAATCCATTAAAAAAAATGCACTTTGAGCCATTTAATATATTAGGTTCGATATTATTTAGTTTTATATAAGGCATTCCAATTATTTCTTCTGAACCATTATAATGCATGATAATATCAATTTTGTTATTTAAAAGATTTATTTCTTTTTCTGAAGGAAGTACAATTCTAAATTCTTCAATATAAAACGAAATCATATCACCACCTTCATTATTCATTATACGATTAGAATTTGTTATAGAGAGGTATATATTATAGTTTTCGTATATTGATGGTAAAATTGGCTGTAAAAACGTAAATGGTAATATAGAAAATTGGTTGTATGAAAAATAGGTATTGATTAATATTGGTCCTATATCATTCGAATCTTCTGTGTAACCCTGATTAGGTACTGTATACATATTAATTAAACCTGAACATGAGCAAAATAAAAAAAGAATAATGAAATATATTAGTAATTTTTTCATACTGCAACCTTAATTAGAATATATGTTGTTTATTGTATACTGTCAAGGGCTTGCAGAAAACGTAGACATTCTACGCTCGGATATGTTATACTTATGGTATTAACAACTTATGCGGCTTAACGTAGTGTCTTCCAAATCGGAAGAAAGTCCAAGCTTAAAAATCAGACCAACTGTAGAATTGATACATGGAGATATATTATGAAAAAATTATGGGAGCTAATTTTTATAAAACATAAGTTAATTATATTATTAATTTTAATTTCAAATCAATTATATGCTGAGGATATTTTCTTTCGAGCCGTAGAAACTACACCTTTTTGGTCGGATGTAAATTTTCCCAGATACAACAATGTAGACAGTCAAATTCAATCTGGTAATATTTTATCTGGGAATGGAGGTGCACTCCTTTATAGACTGGGAGATACAGTAAACTGGGTACAGTTACAGCGGGTTTATTATAATGACAGATTAGTACTGGTATACGCAAATTCATTAATTCCGTTTGAATCTCAGGATTTATTTGAAAATAAATATTTATATAACAATAACTCTGAGAAATTATTACTTACATCTGTGTACGTGGACGCTTTAATATCTGATAACATAGAGCTCATCTATTTAAAAAATAAAAAAGTGTTTGACATTACACTAACAGAGCATAAAAAATTTTATTTTGACAGTGAGGATGATACTTGGCTGACTTACGCGATACCTTATAATGAAGGTTGTTTAAGGATTACTCAGACTTCTCTGGCTTTTGGTTCTTCTATAAAAGGTTCCAGTCATTTATTGGTAAAAAATATAACAGCTGCCAATTACGACTACATTTTAACTGTAAAGGAAAGCGTTCTTTTTCAGGATTCTAACATGTGGTGGAACTGGCCTAATCCAACAAAATATGAACTATTCACAATAATGATGGAAATTGATGGCGATTATTTGGATTTATATTTATACTTAGATAATGAAAAAATATTGATAGATAATTTTATTTTTGTTAGTAGAGAATTATTTACTCAAGCGCAGAAATTAACACTTGGTGAACCTAATAATTTAAATGGAATCACATGGCCCCGTCGTGCAGACGGCACAATGGACTATCCTCCGCCTCTTGATATGTCCAGATACGCTCCCACTCATCGCGTAACAGACAATCTGCGCCTGCGCGATTCTGCAAATACATCATCCTTAATTGTAACCACTTTACAAAAAGATACAGAAGTGCAAATTATCGAAACGGGCGCAAGTACGACAATTAATAATATTACCGCTCCTTGGGTAAAAGTAATAAGCAGTACAGGTTTTACAGGCTGGTGCTTTAGCGGATACTTGGAAGAGATAGCAATTAACAATTTTTCTGTTGAAGCAAATGCAGACACGGCGGAAAATTCTTTGGTTAGAAATGAAGACGCAAAGGCATTACCGTTTTGGGTTTGGATTATTGTTGGCGTGGGAGTTGTTGCTGTGGTTGGGATAGTGGTGATCTTGAGGAAGAGGAGATAACCACGAACCACACAAAATAATTTTTATTTCAGATGGAGATTTTTATGATAAAAAAAATAAAAATATTACTTTTAAAAAGTCTATTTACGGCTTTATTTCTTTTTATTATCACAACAAATATAAATGCTCAGATGCCTTTGACATATAATGAAGCTCAAAGATTGAGTAACTTGGCGTTTTTGGAAATCAGAAGTGAAAACTATGAAGCTGCATTGGGAATTTTTAATAGGGCTATTTCGCAAGGATTTTTAAATAGAGAATCGGAAGCTAATTTTTATTATTATAGAAGTCAAGTTCATTTGGAGATAAATAGGATTCAATATGCATTAAGCGACATTCTTCATTCAATTAGTCTTTTTAATAATTTTGCGCCATATTACAAACATCTAGCCGCTACATATGATAGAATGGAAAGATATTTTGATGCTTTGCAGGCAATAAATGTAGCAATAATTCTTGACAGTCAGAAGATAGAATATTATTGGATTCGCTCTCTTGTTTACAGCAAATTACAGGAGTACGAAAGAGCAATAGAAGATGCAAATTATATTTTACAGTTAGAGCCAAATCATAGAGGAGCATTGAACTCTAAAGCTTTTTGTTACTGGCGTTTACAGAATTTAAATGAAGCTCTAATTTATATTAATCAAGCAATAAATATAATGCCTGATAATAGAGTAGATTACAGACTACGCGGCGGTATAAATCGTGATTTGGGAAACTACGAAAATGCTATAAATGATTTTACTCATGCGATTGAATTGAATATCAATGATGCCTCTGTTTACAGAGAACGCGGTTTGCTTTTTAGAAGAGCAGGTCGTCACCAAGCAGCTATTAACGATTTCACTTTGGCTTTGCAATTGGAACCTAATAATTTATTACTTTATAAACATAGAAGTGAAACTTATATCATTACCGGCAATTATCGTGCTGCTTATGACGACTTGAATGAATTTATTAGAAGAATCGGTGATGAACGACTTCAAAGAGAATTTCAAGAGTTATTTGCCCCTGATCTTGAGCAGTTAATTCATTTAAAAGAGTTTTTGGAAACCAGATTCCCTTAGGTTGATTAAGGGTTAAAATTACTTGTCTTTTTTCACTATTTTATGTTATTATATTATAAATATTAGTTTTTCTTAATTTTGGAGATTTTTTGGTACTATAAAAGTGAATAATATTATAGTAATTATTTAATGAGGTAGATAAATGAAAAAAGTATTATTTTCCTTAATAATTGTTATAACAATTGATTTATATTCTTGTTCAATAATAGAAATATATAGGTTATTAAATAATAATACAGAAGCAAATAAAGAGGATATAACTCCTGAAGAAATTACACGCCAAGTAGCATTTCATTGGGCTATGTTATTTTATGATATT
>Ga0209755_10004963_pt1 | contig 15380 bp, 15 predicted proteins | sample TergutCo191P1_FD_187301 | JGI IMG/M metagenome (GOLD analysis project Ga0209755, IMG submission 187301) | Cornitermes sp. P1 segment gut microbial communities from Petit-Saut dam, French Guiana - Co191P1 (SPAdes) (version 2) | ecosystem: Host-associated > Arthropoda: Insects > Digestive system... | reverse complement strand
TTCGTCTTGATCATTTTCTGCTGGTTTGTCACTCTGTGCTCCTTGTCTCAAAAGTGTATCTGTTTTTTCGACAAGTGTCAGGTTTTATCTTGACTATCACACCGAGGGCGGGCAAGGGGATTTCCGCCGGGTTATCCATCTTGAACCCTTTGAATTCGTAGGTGCATCCGCAGATGTCGCCGATTATCGCTCCGTACATGGCGCCTCCCGTGCTTTACGGTTATATAAAATAATGATCGGGGATTTTCAAACGTGCCGATTAGCCGCCTCCTTTGGCGTGTCGCTTCTGTGATACTTGTAAAAGTATATCCCTACTACGGGAATGGTGTCAATTTGCTGTACTTCAAGTAAAAATAGGTTAAAGTCGGGGGTTCTGTCTGCGTTGTCGTAATATGAGACATTTATTTGATGCGTCTGTTCAACGTATGGCAGGACGTAATTGGAACTCCATAATGAAGATATAAAAAAGGCCACCCTAGAGCCAATAAAGGGTGGCCCAACACTTCTTGGCTGTATTCCGAGAGCTAATCGACCGTTACCAAGAAGTTAATGTTATTAGAAACAAAAAGCAGACTGAGCTCAGACACAATGGGGCCTTTCTCTTTTGAGATTAGGCTTGCCGCCGCTGTTGATCAGCCTGCTCATATATATAGTATATTATCCTTGAGTGTCCGTCAATAAATTACAGGGTTCTCATGTCAAAATCATGTTCGCATCCTACCATGCCGGATCAATCGTGTCCACTCGTTGCCATTTGCCCGCTAATCGGCGCAAAAGCCAATGCGCTTTGCGCCTTTCCCCAAAAGCTCTTCGTCGCAAAGGGCGGCAAGGCCGTCCAAGGTGAGGGGGTTACCGTTGAGTATCGCGCCGATGCATTGCTTGCGGACGATGTTTTCAATCTGCCCGCCCGAAAAGTCGTAACGGGCGGACAATGCCTCCGCGTCATCCGCCGCAAGATCGGGCAGACGGCTTTGCCAAATGGCCGCGGCGGCCGCGCAATCCTCGAGTTTGTAAAGGAACCTGCGATCGAAACCCTTGTCCATGTTGGCGGCCATGTTCGTCGTGGCGATTAGGATGCCGCCGTGCAGATTCTCCATGAACCCCTCTGGACTCAGGCCGTGGTAGGCCCTGTTCCGATACAGGCGGCCGCTGCGAAGGACTTTAATTACGTCCATAGGCACACTGTAATAGGGGAGGGTTGAGAGGTTGCGCTGTCTTGAAGAAAAAGGGTTGTTCCTCGCCCTTATGAGACGTTTTTTTCCATTGCCTCAAAGTCGTCCATGTATTTGAGTATCTGCACTTTTCCGCAGTTCATGGCCTTTGCGATTTCGCCGATCGAAACCGGCTCGTCGTCGGAATGTTCCAGAATAAGGGAAAAGAAGGCCGCCTGTATTTCGCTTATCTTCAGCACGCTGGCGACCGTCTCCAAGTGCGGTTTGGCGTGTTCGGGGAAGGCTTTCGTCAGCTTGTGCGTATCGGCCAGGGAGATTATCTCCTCGATGTTTTCCAACAGCGTTCTTTCGCCTGCGTTTTTTGCTTGCGCGAATATTTTTTTCCCAAAGCGGGAATTCGCTTGCATCTTTTGGGTTCATTCTTGTGCCTCCATTTCTTGGGGTCATGTAGGTATATAAAAATTTCTGGAAAGATATTCAAAAAAATCGTTTTTTCGCGCGCGATTTCGAATGAAAGAATTCTGGTCATAGATTTTGAGAAATTTCTGAAAATTTCGAATTATTGCTTGACAAAATGTGCTATATATGCAATGCTTTATGGCGTAAGTGAAAATGCAGGCATTGAGAAAGGCAAGGCGATGAGTAAGGTAGGAACAAAACCCGTTCATGAATTGTTGGGGATGAATTTTTTTATCCCTTCGTATCAACGCGGATATCGGTGGACGAAACGTGAAGTGCAAGCATTGTTAAAAGATATTGATGATTTTAAGCCTAAAGAAGAAGAATGGTATTGCTTGCAACCCTTGGTTGTAAAAAAATTAACAGATAAGGAAAAAGAACAACATAATCTGCAAAGCAAACGGGACAATAACAACTGGTACGAAGTTGTTGACGGACAGCAACGCCTTACGACAATTTTTTTGATCATTCACTATGCTAATGAAATGTGGGAGGGAAAGGATAAAATCCCTGAGCCAACAATCAACTATAAGACACGACAAGGCGATAGAATAAATAGTTTTAGGTTTTTGGAAAAAATTAAGGTCGAAGAAGATACGGTAAAAATAGACGATTCAAATATTGATTATTATCATATTTCAAACGCATTTTCAGCAATTCACGAATGGGTAAAAGACAGGAGAGAAAACGGCTATTTTGAAAGGGATAAATTAAAAATCAAATTTCAACAGCAGACCCGTGTCATCTGGTATGAAACCGAGCAAGATGGCAGGGATATATTTACCCGTATCAACGTGGGAAAAATACCATTGTCTAATGCAGAACTTATAAAAGCGTTGTTTCTTAATAGCTCAAATTTTAAAGCGGGTGATGAAGAGCGTATTCGATTACAACAATTGGAGATAGCTTCTGAATGGGATAACATTGAGTATACATTATCGCCAAATTTTTCAGTAAAAGATGCAAAACGAAACGATGAATTCTGGCTCTTTCTTAACCAAAAAGATGTTGAGAAAGAAACCAGGATAGAATTTATTTTTGAACTTCTTGTTGGAAAACCCGAGGATTTGGAAGATAAATATTTCACATTTAGGGAGTATTTTAAGAAATTTAATAATAATGTGAATGTTACAGATAACTGGAAAGAAGTAAAACGACACTATCAAATGTTGCGATATTGGTTTGAAAACAGAGAGTTGTATCACAAAATTGGTTTTTTAATTACTTTTGGTAAAAGTAACATCATTAAAAACGAACTAATTGACCCTTCACAAGGGGAGGATAAAAGCAATTTTGTGGCATTGATTGACAGAAAAATAAGAGAAACATTAAAAGGCGTAAATTTAGATGACATTGAATATGGTAACGGCAACATTAAAAAAGTCCTACTATTACACAACATTCAGACTATGTTGAATAACAAAGAGGAAAATTCTCGTTTCCCATTTGACCGTTACAAAAAAGAGGAATGGGATATTGAACATATTCACGCAATTGCAACAAAGATGCCGAAAGAACAAGAGCAGCAAAAGGATTGGTTGAAATATGCTGAAGAATTATTGGTGGCAACCCAGTTTGATATATCAGAAAGAGAAATTGAAAAAGAAAAATTACTTTCCCGTCTTGGGAAATATAGTGAAGATAAATTTGAACAAATATATACCGACATCTTATCGTTTGTACCTACCGAAGACGTTAATTCGCTGTCGAATTTGGTTTTGTTGGACTCGGGGACAAACAGAGGATATAAGAATGAGTTTTTTTCCTACAAACGGAAAGCAATAATCAAAAAAGAAAAAGCAGGAACTTTCGTTCCCGTTTGCACAAAAAACGTGTTCATGAAATCTTACAGCGAGGAAACTGGGCAAATGTCATTCTGGACAGAGATGGACAGAAACGCTTATTTTGAAGATATTAAAAAGGTTTTAGCCGAATATTTATCCGTTCAAAAGCAAGGAGATAATTGTGAATAATGCCGAACTATCTAAAAAAATGAGTTTTTGGCAAGTACTTGCTGAGGCAAATATCGAAATTCCCAAGATTCAAAGAGATTATGCTCAGGGCAGAGAAAAACAGAAAAAAATACGCGACAAGTTTTTAGGTGCCCTCTGTGATGCTTTGCATAAGCAGCCAGTAGAGCTGGATTTTATATACGGTAGCAAGGAAAAGGATGTTTTTCAACCGCTTGATGGACAACAACGGCTCACGACTCTTTTTTTATTACATTGGTACGTTGCGATAAACGAAGATAAAATGAATGACACGGTTAAAGATCGTTTGTCAAAATTTACCTATGAAACACGCACAACTTCTCGTGAATTTTGTATGGCGTTAGTAGAAAACGGTGCTGGCAATAAAAAATTGTTTGGCTCAAAAAATTCGGGAAAAGAAAATGAATTGTCTGTAGGAATAAAAAACAAGGCGTGGTTTGTGCCGTTCTGGGAGAGGGATCCAACTATTTCGGCAATGCTCGTGATGTTGGATGCTATCCATGCGAAATTTAATGGCACGACCAATTTGTGGCCGAAATTGACAGATGAAAAAAATCCGTCAATTGTATTTTGGTATATTGAATTGGAACATTTTGGGCTCTCGGATGATTTGTATATAAAAATGAATGCCAGGGGGAAGCAACTCACCGCATTTGAGAACTTTAAGTCCTCGTTTGAGAAGCACGTTGAAGAACATAAATTTGAGGTAGAAATCGACAATGTTGAAAATACATTTTCTCATAAAATAGACACGGTTTGGACGGATTTGTTTTGGATTCACAAAGACGAAGAAAATACTATTGACGAAAAATTAATCAACTTTATTGCGGGAACAGCCATTGATTATTATGCTCAACCAAAAGAAAAAAACACAACAGAACGTGTGGTAAAACGCTCCCAAATTGAAAGCAGGATCTTAGGTTTGCTAAATGCCAACAATGAGGTCAGCCCAGATGATTTTTCTACAAAAAAATCTTTTGCATATTTGGTTGATTGCTTGAATAAATATGCGGAAATCAAAGGGAAATCCATAAAATTTAATGTGGATTTTTGGGGTTACAGCGATGCCCCTGAAACAACTTTCTTAGATATTTTCATTAAGGGCGGCGTGAACTACAAACCGAGGGTGTTGTTTTATGCACAAACCGCATACTTGCTGAAAAATAAATTTGTAAATCAAAATAACCATTTCGATGATTGGATGAGGGTAGTCAGAAATGTTGTGCATAATTCAACTATTGAGAGTCCAGAAGGGTTTATCGGTGCAATTGGTCTGATAAGTGAGATGTCTGAAGGCTGTTCTAATATTTACGATTATTTAAGCACCAACGGAATTAAATCTGGTTTTGCTTCCCGGCAGATGGAAGAGGAAATACGTAAAGCTAAAATCATTGTCGAGCATTCAGAATATAAAGGAATAATTTTTGAAATTGAGGATACCAATTTTTGCAAGGGAATCATGAATTGGTGTTTGGATTGCATTGATTCTGATAACGCGAACAACTTGCCTAAGTTGAAAAAAGTCAAGACAATAATTGACGATTATTTTAGTGACGATGATATATCCGATGAATTTAGGCGTGCGTTATTGACGATAGGTGATAATTGCTTTTATCATTATTGGGGAACTTCGAGTTATACTACAAACACATACAAGAGGCGTATGGTAGAAAATACCGAAGATTTAAAACGGAATTTTACAAAAGATTGGCGATTTGAAGCCTATCTAAAACCTCTTTTCATAAGATTACTCGGTAGATCATCATTATCTAGTATTATTAATAATTATGTTTGTCCTCAAGACATGCCTAATTGGAAAAAGCGCTTGATAAAAGAACCTGCCTTGTTGCAAGAACATTGTCAAGGAAGTCATTATTTTGGGGTAACAAATGATGGGAATAAATGCTATTTGTACCGCGGAAAAAAGAAGCCTGCTAGCAGAAAAGAGTGCACGTTGGTTACTTAATCTTGTCAGTAAAAAGAAGCCTATCTTATTTTCTGTGTAAATGTCCGATTGCCATATCCAAATCTTCCCGAACTCGATAGCGAACTGGTTCAAGGCTTGCCTCCATTCCTTAACTGGCATCGTCGGTGCGGAATGTCGAGCGGTTTTTCGTCTCCGAAAGTCGATGTTGTCCAGTAACTGGGTTCTTTTCCTTCGACACTTTGATGAGACTCGCTATAAGAAGTGATTCGTAGGCCCTGGGGGTGATTTTCCTACAGTTCCAGGATGAAAACGGATGATGCGCCAAGAAAGAGGGCATGCCCCCAGTCCCCGCCTTGAATATCCCCCGCTAAACCCCTATAATATCAAGAACATGAAAAAGTTTATTTTTGTCTCCGGCGGCGTATGTTCCGGTTTGGGGAAAGGTGTTTCCGCCTCGTCCCTGGGTGCTCTGCTGGAAGCGCGGGGACTAAACGTGCGCATGATGAAATGCGATCCCTACATTAACGTGGATGCCGGGACCATGAGTCCCTTCGAGCACGGCGAGGTATACGTTACCGACGATGGCGCGGAAACCGACCTTGACCTTGGCAACTATGCCCGCTTTACCAGTGGGCTTCTGACTAAGGCAAACTCCATGACCGCCGGCCAGGTTTACCAGTCGGTCATAGAGCAGGAAAGGGTAGGGCGTTACCTGGGAAGGTGCGTTCAGGTTATTCCCCACATAACCGACGAGATAAAGCGGCGAATAATGGCCGTTGCCGATGCGGATAGCGACACCGATGTGGTAATAGTGGAAATAGGTGGCACCGTGGGCGATATCGAGTCGATACCCTTCTTGGAGGCGGCGCGGCAGATAATCCACGAGCGTGGCAGAATGAACGCTATCTCCGTTCACCTTACCCTTATAACCGAGGTAGCAGGCGGCGAGCTTAAAACAAAACCCTCGCAGCACTCGGTCAAGGCCATGCAGGGAATGGGACTTCAGCCAGATGTGTTAATATGTCGCGCCTCCAGGATGCTGGACGAGGACAACCGCAGGAAGCTTGCCCTGTTTACCAACGTCGATCCCGACGCGGTATTTACTTCCCGGGATATTGACACTACAATGTATGAGATACCCCTAATGTTCTTTGAGCAAAAACTGGATCAGGTAGTATTGAAGAAAATGGGCGTGGAGTTCCGCCATTCGAACCTTAAGCCATGGGAATCGATGATGGAACGCTTTGCCGCGCGAAAGGGCAAGATTAGCATCGGGGTTGTGGGCAAGTATATGGAATTGCACGATGCGTACAAGTCCGTTTACGAGGCACTTTTTCATGCTGGCGTGGAATGCGGTGTCGAGATCGATGTCGTCAAGATCGATTCCTCTGACCTGGAGCTGAAAGACGATGAGCTTGTCGGAATGCCGACGCTTGACGGAATCCTTATCCCTGGTGGTTTCGGCGAACGGGGAATAGAAGGCATAATAAAGGTTACGGCCTGGGCGCGGACGAACAAGATTCCCTGTTTCGGCATATGTCTGGGAATGCAGGTAATGCTAATCGAGTGGTGCCGAAACGTGATTGGCTGGGCGGACGCGGATTCCACCGAGTTCAACAAAGATACCGAACACCCGGTTATTAGCATGTTGGAGGAACTGGAAGGCGTGGAAAACTATGGCGGCACTATGCGCCTGGGGCTTAGCGAGGCCGTTGCGGAACCAGGGACCCATATTTCTGCATCGTACTCTTCGCCGCTGGTGGATAAATCCAAGGATGGCGTGCGTCTGTGGGAGCGGCACAGGCACCGTTACGAATTTTCCAACAGGTTTCGCGCCGACATAAGCGCGTCTGGCCTTAAAATCGCCGCCTTTACCCCAGATGGCAGCCTGGTTGAATGTATTGAATGGCCTGATCATCCCTGGGGCGTAGGTGTGCAGTTTCACCCGGAGTTCAAATCGAAACCGACGGCGGCGGCACCTCTTTTCAGAGATTTTGTTACCGCTGCCAGGGATTTTAGTTTTAATAGGTAACGATAGGAGGAGCAACTGTACAAAAAACCCTTCCTTTTGGTTCTTGTCGCCGCGCTTCTAATGGCGTGTTCCTTTGATTACGGCGACAGAACCGGTGCTGGCGAGAGGGACGCGCCCGACATTGTCATGGAAAACGTCGAGTATGTGCGTGTCCGTTCCGCAGAGATACAGGCGCGGTTTCTTGCCGAACGGGCCGAGCGTTTCGAGGATCGCCGGCTTATGGAACTGCGGAATTTTTCCTTTGAGCAGTTCGAGCAGGGCGACGTAAACGCTTTCGGCAGGGCTGGTAGTGCCTCTGTGGAACTGGATTCCCTGGACATATTCATGGCGAATGGTGTTCGGCTGGAGGTCGAATCCGAGGAAATAGCCATCGAAACCGTGCGGCTTGAATGGCGGGACGGACCAAGGATTCTTTTGGGTGGTGGCGATGAGGAAGTGCATATTACTAGGGATGACGGCACCGCTTTTGCCGGTGTTGGCTTCCGTGCCGATGCGCGACAACGCACTTGGGAATTTTCCGGTGCCGTAATTGGTACCTACGTTCATGAGGACGAAGACGAGGAATACGAAGTAGCTGCGTATGGTAGTGATGAGGACCTTGTCGCCGCCACTGAAGAAGGAGCAGTCGAATGAGCGTTTACAGGTTTACAGTTGCCCTGTTGTGTATGCTTTTTCTTGTCATCCTTGGCGGCATAGAGTATGTCGGCGCGGATACCTTTACCTTCAGGGCTGACAGAATGTCCGGTACCAGGGCCTTGGGCAGGGAAGTTACCATTCTTGCAGGCAATGCCGAAGTCCACGCGGACAATATGTTGCTTCGTGCCAATCGCATAGAAATATCTGGGGACAACAACCAGTTTATCGACAGCATAGGCGATGTCTGGGGTATGGAAACCGAAAGAAATATCGTTTTCCGAGCGGACAGAATCCGTTACGACCGGGATCGCAGGGTTGCCAGGCTGGAAGGCAACGCAACATTGGAGGACCGGGACAATGAGGTTGTCGTGAAGGGCAACTTTATCGAATTCGATGAGGAGACCGAAATAACGGTAATCCAGATTTCGGTGCGCCTGTTCCAGGACGACATGGTAAGTCGCGCCGAACACGCCATCTACCGTCGCAACGAGCAGATGCTGGACCTTTCCGGCTTTCCGGTGGTCTTTAGGGGCGACGATGAATTCCGCGCGGATAGGATACGGGTTGACCTGGAAACCAACGACGTAATCATGGAAGGCGCGGTTTCCGGAACGATAAGAAACTAGCGGCTTTCTTTGTGACTTGCCGATGATATAACCCTATGGAAAAAGATACCGAGCCAACTATTGAAGATGCCTCAACACCCCCTGCGGAAGACGATGCTGTTTCCATAGAAAACGAGTCAACTTCGAATGATACAGAAAATGTAAGCGATACGCCAGAGATCGTGCAAGACGAGGCCCCGCCCGCCACCGAACAGGTCTTGCTGGAAAAGCACACCCTGGGCGTAACGGAAATACGTAAACGTTTTGGCAAAAAGGAAGTTGTACGCGGGGTAAACTTCACGATGTGCAATGGCGAGGTTGCGGGCCTTTTGGGACCGAACGGCGCGGGAAAGACGACTATTTTCTATATGATAGTAGGCTTTTACAAGCCAAGTGCTGGCTACGTCCATATGAATGACATCGACATTACATCCAGACCCATGTTTCGCCGGGCGCGAATGGGCATTGCCTACCTGCCACAGGAAGCCTCGATTTTCCGCAAGCTTACCGTGGAGCAGAACATCTGGGCAATCCTGGAAAGCCGCCGCGACATAAACAAGGCCTCCAAAAAGGAAAGGCTGGAAGAACTGCTAGGCGAATTCGGCATAGACAGGATACGCAAGCAGTTTGGCTTTACACTTTCGGGCGGCGAGCGGCGACGTACCGAAATCGCCCGCGCCCTTGCCACCGAACCCAAATTTCTCCTATTGGACGAACCTTTCGCCGGAATTGACCCCATTGCCGTTTTCGAAATAAAGCAAATTATCCGTCGCCTTGCCGAAAAGGGTATCGGCATTCTTATTACCGACCACAATGTTCGGGACACCTTGGAAATCACCACAGAGGCTTTTATCATTGCCAATGGTTCCATCGTGGCACAGGGAGATCGCGACACGATTCTTGAAAACGAAATGGTCCGCGAGGTGTATCTGGGCTCCGAGTTTAGGATGTAGGGTTAAATCGCCCGGGTGCCGCCGTCCTTTAAGCCAGCTTCGTAAAGCTTGCCGCAGGATATAAACATTGGGTGTTTGGTACCAGCAAGTATAATATCCGATTCTTTCGCCATGTCAACCATGTCCCGGCTGGGAATCTTGCCACGAACGAAAATGACGGCATGAATATCCAGGAGTGTCGCCGTTCTGATAACCTGCGGATTTACCAGACCAGTCAATAACAACACGCGGTCCTTGACAAAGGCCATTACATCGCTCATAAGATCGGCCCCACAAGCAGAGACTATCTCTATATTCCCCTGGTCCTCGCCGCAGAAAAACTGTCCGTCGAGTAATGTAACTGCTTCTGCTACGGTCATCGCACACCCCCGCTTTTTCGTTTCGTAAGTATATCACAGGGCGGGACCTGTTTCAATAGGTCCTGCAGTGGAAATCGCTCGCTTCGCGCCGCCTTGACAACAGGTCGGTTTTTTTCACAGAATACAGCAAGGTATGAATTGTTGTTCCTTCACGATGCCCTATCTTGAAAGCCTAAGCACTGCCGAGCTTGTCGAGCTTGCCGGAAGGAATGGTCTGGATATTCCCCCAAGCCTTGAACGGGTTTTCATTATAGGGGAGCTGCTTGAACTGGAACGGGCGAATGCCAAATGGGACAACCGCCAACAAGCCGAAAACGGGGAGTCTCCCGATGATTTACCCGAAAGCGATCTCGTCGAACTAAGGGAGATTGCCGAGCTTCCCGAGCAGTACGGCTTTTCCTATATAGATGTTCTTATTCGTGACCCGCTGTGGGTATTCGCTTTTTGGGAGATAAAAAGGTCTGCTCGTGATTTTCAGGATGAAGGTGCCAGCTCCGTTGAACACTGCCTTCGCATTGTTCCGCTTAGGGGGGGGGCTGACGATCTGCGGGCGGACATTGCAGCCTCATTTACTGTAGCCGTGGGCGCAAGCGACCATTCGTTATACCTGGGGATCCCCCGCGAGGATGGGCGATGTTTCAAAATAGAGCTGTGCGTAAGACAGGGGGAGGGCTGTACCGTGATTGCCGCATCCCACCCTTTCAGGCTTCCCAGGCTTGTAAGCCCTCCATCTGACTTGTTTCTGGATCCTGACGTGCGGAAAGTGTGCGACAACCCGCTGTCGGTCCTATCGGGAGCCAAGTGCTTCCCGCTGGTCCGCAGCATTGACCGCCTTCACCGACACAAGGTCCGGTAGGGGGCGACAGATGAAATGTGCCATTTCCCTGGTACTGAATGCCCATTTCCCCTTTGTAAAGGAATATGTCGTCCCTCCAAAAAAAGATCCCCAGGCGGAAGGGGCACCGCCCCCCTGTCTCGAAACGGTCCTAAGCCTGGAATCGGTGGAGGAAAGCCTGTTTTTCGAAGCGATTTCGGAAACCTATCTGCCGCTGCTGGGTGTTCTGGACAGGCTGGAAGGCGATAGGGTACCTTTCCGCCTTGGCCTTTCAATCTCGCCGATTCTGGGGCAAATGCTTGGCGACGATGCCCTGATGAAAAAATACGCGGCGCATCTGGATCACCAGATAGCCTTTGGTGTTCAGGAAATCGAACGCCTGGGATGTGATAACGGGAAATCCATGCTTGCGAGGCGTTACCTGGATCAGGCCATTGACCGCCGCGCCGCCTTCACAACCCGTTACGAGGGCAGCATAATAAACGCGCTTAACCATTACCGCAGAAAAGAGAAAATCGAGATTCTTGCGGCACCGGCCACACACGCATTTCTTCCATTTCTGTGCAGGTATCCCGAATCGGTTCAGGCGCAGGTGGAAGTCGGGCTTTCGTTTTATCGCTATGCGATGGGCGTTTCCCCAAAGGGCTTCTGGCTTCCTGGGTTGGGCTGGGCGGATGATGTGGACTGGTTCCTTAAGGCCTACGGTTTCGGCTTTACCATTGCGGATAGCCACGGCTTTGTCTTTGGAAACCCGCCGCCCTCGCGGGGAAGTTTTTTCCCGGTTCGAACGCCGCAGGGCTTGTTCGTACTTTCCCGCGATTATAACGCCGTAAGCGACATTGAAAAGATGCGGAAGGAAGGGCCGTACCGGGATAACAGTCGCGATGTGGGCCACGAACTCCCTGCGTCACAGCTTGCCCCTTTTTTGGCGCGAAACGGTGCGAGATGCCATACGGGGTACAAATACTGGCAGACCTCCGAAGGTAACATTCCTTATGATTCGACCAAGGCCCGTGCGGCGGCAGAGGAACACGCTCGGGCCTTTCTGGAAAATAGCTGTGGGCGACTTACCGATGTCGCCGGCCTTATGCGGGAACAGCCGATAAGCCTTTGCGCGATTGATGCCGACACTTTGGGCCGCAACTGGTACGAAGGCCCACATTTCCTGGAAAGCCTTTTCAGGTTCGCGTCGCATTACCGTGACCTTCAGTTCGTTACCCCGTCGGAATACCTCTGTAGGCAGCCTGTTTCCGCCTTTGAGGTGTCATCACCGGAATTTTCCTCTTGCGGTAACAACGGCTATGCCGAAGCCTGGTTGGGTTCCCCCGGCGACTGGATATACCGCCACCTTAACCGTGCCTGCGAACGCATGGTGGAACTGGCCGAGCGTTTTTCTGGGGATTCCTGGGTCAGGGAACGGGCTTTGAATCAGGCCGCCAGGGAACTGCTTCTTGCGCAGTCGTCGGATTGGGCGGTAATGCTAAACAAGCAGGAAACTTCGGATTTAGCGCGGCCCCGAATCGAGGGAGCCCTGCGAAACTTCACGATGATATACGATGCCATGAGTTCGAACCATATTTCGACGGAATGGCTGACCGACCTTGAAAATCAGCGCGGTGTTTTTCAGAACATCAATTACCGGGTGTTCAGGAGGAAGCGATAGGATGCTCGGTCATGTGCTGGTAGCGGTTCTGCTTCTCGCCGTTTTTTTCGTCATTGTTCTGTACGCGACGATACGGGCGAGACGGAGGGACTCCAGTCGCCGCAAGGTTCCATTGGGGCAAGCTTTTTCGAATGCCGAGCTTTCCGAACGCGCTCATCCCATGGAAGTGCGGGGACTTGGCATGGGGTCCAGGCTGGTCATGACCACCATGATGCTAATGCTGCTGGCACTTTACGTTGTGTCGATACCCATGTACCGAATGATGGTGGATGCCAGAAAAGAGACCCTGCTGAAAAGCCTCTGGGGTCGAAGCTCCGTGCTACTGGATGTGCTTTCCGACACGGCCAGTTTCTATCTTAGGGAAGGAAACGTCGAGGGGATTTACCTTATCCCATTGTCGATGATTGCCGTTCCAGAGGCCTGTTATATTACCGTCACCGGTGCCGGCGCGGAACTTGGCATTTGGGAGGATATTGTCTGGGCGAGCAACGATCCCGATATTTTTTCCAAAATAGACACGGGTGAATTGTTGCCTGGCGTTTCCAGACTTCGTGATGCCATCGGCCCGCGCCTTATGCGGGCGGGCTTCGATCCAAGGACTTGGGACGGCCGTATTTTTTCCGAGCCGGAGTTCACTTTTCGCTACACGCCGCGTGGGACCGAACAATATATATTTTTCAAGCCAATACCTTGTAATGAACCGTTTGGCAACGACATACTCGGCTTTATCAAGATGGGGGTCTGCACTGGCTCTATAGTGGAACAGGCCAGGCCCTATGTTGGGTCGATTCGGCGTAGGGTTCTTTTTGCCGCGCTGGCCGCTTTCGCCGTCAGTGCCACGGGCGTGTTTGTCCATTCCGCAGTGGCCGCCACGCGGATGCGCAAGCTGCTGAACCACGCCAGGCTTGTCCTTAGCACCGATGGGGAAAGGGAGCTTTCCCGCATGGAAATTCTTATGGATGGCCAGGACGAGGTTGCCGTGCTGGGTAACATGTTCAACAGCATAACCCAAAGGCTGGCGAAGACTGCGATGATGATAAGCGGCCTTTCCGCAGGAAAAAAGCTTCAGAGAAAGCTCCTTCCCCTTGACAGGGACAAGAAGGGCGAGATGTTCGACTTTAGCCACAAGGACACGGGTACCACTATTTTCTTTGCCTATTACGAGGAGGCCCAGGAAATATCCGGCGACTATTTCGATTATCGAAACCTAGATGACAGGTACTATGCGATCATAAAATGCGATGTCGCGGGCTCTGGCATTCCGGCGGCATTGGTCACTATGCAGATATCGACCATGTTCCGCAGTTATTTCTGGTCCTGGGATCGCAGCAAGTTGGCGAAGATGCCAGAGCTGGTGTACATGATTAACGGATTCATCGAAAGAATGGGCGCAAGCAAGCGTTTCGCCGCGTTTACCTTCTGCATATACGATTCGGAGACGGGGGAAATCAATTTCTGCAATGCCGGGGACAACATTGTCCATGTGTTTGACGCTTCCCAAAAGCGGGTAAAGTCCATTGTCCTGCCGGAAAGCCCCGCCGCCGGAATACTGGGAAACGATATGATCATGTCCATGGGCGGCGGCTACAAGGTGCATAACCTTACCCTTAAGCATGGTGATATGCTGCTTCTGTACACCGACGGTCTGGAGGAATCCAGACGGAAGTACCGTGGCCCGGTGTTTGACGGGCAAACCAGCACTGTGGGGGTCAACAGGGTGCCGCATGGCAACTACATAGCGGGGCAGTGGGGCGAGGAACTGGGGGCAAAGCGGATACAGGGAATCATCGATGCCGTGGCGAATTGCAGCGCCTACAGGCTCCACAAATGGCATACCCCGGATGGCAAGGAGGAATTCCTGCATTTTGATTTTTCCAGTTGCAGAGGTGGGGTAGAAGAAGTTATCATAGCGTTGGCCGCCGTTGAGAAAATGTTTCGGTGTTATCGTAGCGCCGCCCTTACCAAGGGCGACCGCGTACTGGTGGATAGGGAAATCGACGCTTTCCTTAGGACCCATTTTCTTGAGTACCACAGCTATCTTGCTTATGCTGAGGAATACCAGGGCAACGGTACCCATATATACTATGCAAACCTGAAGGAGGACTATCGCTATGACGATTTGGCCGTCCTTGGGGTGGAAAGAAAATGAACCAAGATGTGGCAAGGAGAGGCAACATGACGTTTAGCGAGAGAATGAAAGAACTGCTGGATCAGGGAATGGCGGTGTCTAAGGAATTTGCGTCGAAGGCCGGGGTGAAGGCCCAGAATCTGGGCGAACGGGGTGTCCTTATGTTGGAAATCAAGCAGCTTGAGGCCCAGGCTCAGAAGCTCCTCGGTCGTCTGGGGAATGTGGTCTACCAGGCTTTTACCGAACGAAACCAGGACAGTGTGGAAAAGGAATCTCTGGAGATCCGGGTCATTCTTGCCGAGCTTGCCAATGTGAGAAACTCCATTGAGCAGAAGGAAATCGAGCTGCGAAGTAGGCGTGGCTAGGCGTGATCTTGGATGGGCTCAAAAAAAAATTTTTTTTTGAGCCAAGTGCTTGACATGAATTGGCGAAAATGGTATTTTTTCCAAGCGATGCAGGGGCGAGACTGTCCGTTTGGCATCGCGAAGATATTTGGCATAACGCCCGCGTCCCCGGATGGGGTGGCGGGCATAGGGAAGGGGAGAGGATAGGAAGCGTCGCGCGTCTTCGGGCGCGCGGCAGCGAGTGTTTCGTGGGGTAGGACCCCGCCGCCAGGGCGG
>Ga0209755_10004962_pt1 | contig 15381 bp, 15 predicted proteins | sample TergutCo191P1_FD_187301 | JGI IMG/M metagenome (GOLD analysis project Ga0209755, IMG submission 187301) | Cornitermes sp. P1 segment gut microbial communities from Petit-Saut dam, French Guiana - Co191P1 (SPAdes) (version 2) | ecosystem: Host-associated > Arthropoda: Insects > Digestive system... | reverse complement strand
CGAATTTTTCGTCAGACAAGGCAAATTTTTGCAGGCATAATTACTTTATGGCAAGAAAATTTAACGCAGTATGGCGGAAAATTCGCCAAAAGACGAGTGTTTTTGACTCATGTCCACACTATCTAAAGAATATGACAAAAAAATGTAGATTCTCCAACCTTTTCACAATTTGAATGTGTAATGACAGCCGCATATTTTTGTGCTATGCTTTTCATGAGCAAAAAGGCGGCGGGGTTGTTTCTCCGAAAGGAGGGCACGTGACGCCAACTGAAACAATAGCATTACTCATGCTCATTGCATACGTTGTATATCTGGTGGTGTATATTTCTCGCAATAAGAAGTAACGCCACACCCCAGCGAAGCTAAAGTACGGCGTTTCCTTCGACTCAAAATCGAAAACGAGGAACGACCTGCTTGACAGAGCAAGCCGCCCGATTGCTCATATGTTATCACAAAAATCCCTAAACTGTCAATTAGAATTTAGTTTGTGAAGTAGGAATTCCAATTAATTGGCATTCCTACTTCACAATGATTTTTTTGATTTTTGATTGACAAATTCATTTTAAAGTGTTAAAGTGAACAAAAGTAAAAAAGGATAAACAAAGGCGTTTATCGATAAATTGGCTTGGTCCAATTCGTCGAAGAGCGCCTTTTTTTGTTTGTCAAAGAGTAGGAGAGATTTATGTCATATACAACTAAGGTGCTAGAACAAACCATTGAAAAAAATCCGAATGAGCCGGAATTTCATCAAGCTATGGTAGAAATTCTCACCACCATAAAACCATTTGTCGATGCACGTCCGGAATATAAAGACGCCGGACTTCTAGAGCGCCTGGTTGAACCTGAGCGCATAATCATGTTCAGAGTTCCTTGGATTGATGATAACGGAAAAGTACAAGTCAACAAAGGATATAGGGTACAGTTTAACAGTGCCATAGGTCCATATAAGGGAGGTTTGCGTTTCCATCCAAGCGTTTGCTTGAGCATTATAAAATTCTTAGGTTTTGAACAAATTTTTAAAAACGCACTGACAGGTCAGGCAATCGGTGGTGGCAAAGGAGGGTCGGATTTTGACCCGAAAGGAAAATCAGACTGCGAGATTATGGAATTTTGTCAGAGCTTCACAACGGAACTGTTCCGTCATATAGGCGCGAGCACAGACGTACCGGCCGGAGACATCGGTGTAGGAGGTCGGGAGATTGGATATATGTATGGTCAATATAAGCGCTTAACAAGTCATGTTGAGGGTGTCTTCACCGGGAAAGGCTTATCCTATGGAGGCTCACTTGTACGTAAGGAAGCCACCGGATATGGACTTGTTTATTTAGTCGATGAAATGCTACGTCATAATGGGAAATCTTTAGACGGCAAAAAAGTTGTGATATCAGGGTCAGGAAATGTTGCCATTTACGCAGTCGAAAAAGCGCAACAATTGGGCGGAAAAGTAGTTGCCGTATCCGACTCAGGTGGATATATCTATGACGCAGATGGAATTGATGTCAGCATAGTAAAAGAAATCAAAGAAGAAAAACGTGGCAGAATTTCAGAATATGTAAAATATCGACCAAACACAGAGTATAAGGAAAATCACAGCATTTGGAACACAAAATGTGATATTGCACTACCCTGCGCAACACAGAATGAGCTAAATGAAACAGATGCAAAAACATTGGCTAAAAACGGATGCATTGCCATTGGTGAAGGCGCAAACATGCCGGTCACTTTAGAAGCAACCAAAGTATTTCTTCAAAATAAAATCTTATTCATGCCGGGCAAAGCCGCAAACGCCGGAGGTGTTGCCACATCGGCGCTTGAGATGAACCAAAACGCTATAAGGGATTCATGGGCGTTTGACAAAGTTGACAGAAAACTAAAAAGCATTATGACGAACATCTATAATAATGTTTCAGGTGCGGCGGAAGAAGCAAACTGTTCGGGCAACTTTGTTGTCGGCGCAAATATCGCAGGATTTCAGAAGGTAGCGGAAGCCATGCTACAACAAGGTGTTGTTTAATCATACCATTACCTTGTGTAGTAGAGAGGAGAATGAACATGCAAAAAACGAATAACTTAACAATTTCACTTGGGAAACCGATTACAGCTCCTGCCCTTATTCCTGTAAGGCATACGGCAACGCCCACGTGTATCAACAACCCATTTATAATAAACGGACAACAATACAGCCTTACCGCCCTGTCATTTGGCACACCGCATGGTGCTGTGTTTGTGGAAGATGTTGGAAGTACAGACGTTTCATTACTGGGTTTAGAACTTGGAACACATCCCCGATTTCCAAAGGGTGCAAGTATTGTGTTTATTCAAGTGATAGATTCAGAAAATCTAAAAGCACGACTATGGCAACAGGGCGAGGGAGAGCGTTCATTTACACCGGAGGCGGCCTGTGTAGCAGGAACAGCCGCAATAATGTTGCAAAAAATATTTTCAAACCACATAGCAACTGTCTCAATGGGAGGTACTCCTTATCACGTGCAGTGGGATAGAGACAGCGAAAATGTAAGTATATCTGGTCCGGCTAAGTATATGGGATAATGCACCAAAACCCCTGCGACTTTGTTATCGCAGGGGTCTTAATTAGAGGTGCCCAAATGAAATAACTCACCTGATTGCTCACATATTATCACAAAAATCCCTACACTGCCAAACACATTTTTGGTTGCATTTTTCCTTTCAACGGCTTGGTTTTTTAGATGTACCCTGTTGTCTACCACAAAATAATGGTGTATAATAATCCTCGAAATACTCAAAACATGACTGGGGACATTTTTATGAAAGTTGGCATTATAATGGGAAGCGACTCGGATTTGCCTGTGATGGCTCAGGCTGCAGAGTTTTTTGATGAAATCGGAATATCATATGAAATAACAATTGTCTCTGCCCATCGAACACCGCAGAGGCTTTTTGAGTATGCCAAAAGCGCAAAAGAGCGAGGCATAAAGGTTATAATCGCAGGAGCCGGAGGTGCCGCTCACCTTCCGGGCATGACCGCCTCAATTACAACCATCCCCGTAATCGGCGTTCCAATACAAACAAAAGCACTCGGTGGACTTGACTCACTTTACTCAATTGTACAAATGCCACCCGGCATTCCGGTAGCAACCGTTGCGATAGGCGGTGCAAAAAACGCCGGAATCCTCGCCGCCTCAATTTTATCAGTAGCAGACAAAAGCATAGATGAAAAATTAGAAAAATACAAATCTTCTTTAGTAGATATGGTAGGCAAAAAAATAGCTCACCTTGAAGATGTAGGATACAGCAAATATCTTTCTGACAACAAGTAAAGGGGACTTTAGTACTAATGAACATTATAAAGAAAAAAATCGGAATCGTCGGAGGCGGCCAATTAGGCAAAATGATGATTTTAGAAGCAAAACGGCTGGGTTTTTATGTGGTGACACTCGACCCTACTAAAGATTGCCCATCACATAGCATAAGCGATGAGCATATCGTTGCTGATTTTGACGATACACACGCCTATGTTGAGCTTGCAAAAAAAGTTGATGTTATCACATACGAGTTTGAACATATTCATGCAAAAGTGCTTGAAACCCTAGCAAACAAAGGCCATACTGTATATCCGTCTATCGCAAGCCTAAAAATAATTCAAAATAAATTCACCCAAAACAAAAAACTCCACGAAAATGACATCCCCGTTCCAAAATTTGCCATGGTTGACGGAGTAGAAGCAATAAAAAGACTCGGAAGTCCTGATAAGTTCGGCTACCCTCTTATGCTAAAAACCATATTGGGCGGTTATGACGGAAAAGGCAACGCCCTTGTAATGACTGAAGAAGATGCCGAAGGCGCATATACTCTGCTCGGCGGTGACAAAAACAAAATAATGGCAGAACAATTTGTTGATTTTGAAAGAGAGATATCTATAATAGCCTGCCGCGGCATAGACGGAAGTAGAGTGATATATCCGGTAGCAGAAAACACCCATCGCAATAGCATACTTGACATGACAATAGTTCCCGCACGAGTTTCCGAATCAGCAATACAAAAAGCAACACAAATAGCAGACAAGGTTATGGAAGTCTTTGAGGGCGTTGGTACATTCTGTGTTGAAATGTTTGTAACCGAAAGCGGAGAGGTTTTAGTTAATGAAGTTGCACCAAGACCTCATAACTCAGGCCACTACACAATAGAAGGATGCTTTGCCAATCAATTTGAAAACCACATTCGTGCAATCACCGGACTTCCTTTTGGCGATGTCGGGCTGATTAAACCCACAGTTATGATAAACTTACTTGGCGAAAGTGATGGTCATTCACAACTTGTGGGTCTTTTCGATGCCTACAAAGACCCACTTATCAAAGTCCACTTTTACGGAAAATCCGAATCAAAACTATGGCGCAAAATGGGACATTTCACCGTAGTAGATAATACAGTTTCTAGCGCTATAACACGAGCTGAAAATGCGAGAAAAGTTTTAAAAGTCATTGGTGTAAATGGGCGCCTCTAAAAAACTGCCAGACACCGAGTGTTTAGAGGTTTCCAAATCATAAAAAGGAATGGTCATTTAGATGCAAAATTCAAAATCCGAAGCATACGCAAAGGCCGGAGTTGATGTCACCGCCGGATATGAATCAGTTGAAAAAATAAAACCGCACATTAAAAGCACCTTTCGCCCAGGTGTCCTGGGAGAATTTGGAGGCTTTGGCGGAATGTTTGAACCCAATTTGTCAGGCATGAAAAGACCCGTTGCCGTATCGGGTACCGATGGCGTAGGAACAAAACTAAAAATTGCTTTTATAATGGACAAGCATGACACCATTGGAATAGATTGTGTTGCAATGTGTGTAAACGATATAATTTGCTCAGGAGCCGAGCCCCTATTTTTCCTTGACTATATTGCAACAGGAAAAAACAAACCCTCTCGTACCGAACGTATAGTAGCTGGTGTTGCCGAAGGATGCAGACAGGCAGGTTGTGCGCTAATAGGCGGCGAAACTGCCGAACACCCTGACATGATGCCCGAAGATGAGTACGATATCGCAGGCTTTTCAGTTGGATTCGTCGATTTTGAAAATATCATCGACGGCAAATCCATAAAACCCGGTGACATAATAATCGGCATAGAGTCCTCCGGACTCCATTCGAATGGTTTTTCTCTTGTCAGAAAAGTTTTCAAAGACGAACTGGGCCACCTAGACACATACTATGCCGAACTCGGCAGAACATTGGGTGAAGAACTTCTACAGCCAACAAGAATCTATGTAAAGCCACTGCTTAATGTAATAAATAGCTTCGGCAAAGATATAAAAGGCATCAGCAACATAACCGGAGGTGGCTATAACGAAAATATACCACGAATGCTTCCTGAAGGTGTTCACGCCCGTATAGAGACATCCAAAATACCAACCAAACCCATATTTGACATAATATCCCAAAAAGACAACATATCAGCAAGTGACATGTACAACACTTTCAATATGGGAATTGGACTTGTAATGGCAATAAGTGAAGACAAAGCCGACTGCGTCATGACTGCTCTGCGCGCTCAGGGTGAAACACCATATCATATCGGCTATTGCATTGACGGCGAAAGGGGTCTTAGTGTCCTATGGTAAAAACAGCAATATTAGTTTCCGGCGGCGGAACAAATTTACAAGCAATCATAGACTCTCACATATTTGGTGAAATCAAAAACTGTGCTCTTACAGCAGTAATCTCATCAGACCCTGAAGCATATGCTCTACAGCGTGCCACATATGCTGGTATCCCCACATATGTTGTTGATTGTACGATTTTCCCTAATAGACTTAGCTTTACAAAAGCAATGCTGGAAAAACTTCAAGACCTTGAAATAGAGCTTGTTGTTTTTGCAGGCTTTAATTTCATTCTCTCCCCACAACTGATTAATGCGTATGAAAATAAAATCATTAACATCCACCCATCACTCATCCCTTCTTTTTGCGGCGATGGCTTTTACGGCTTGAGAGTACACGAAGCGGTCTTGGAATATGGCGCTAAAGTCACTGGAGCCACTGCACATTTTGCTACAGAAGATGCTGATGAAGGTCCAATTATTTTGCAAAAAGCTGTTGACATCCTTGAAGACGATACACCCAAAACCCTCCAGAGACGAGTTATGGAAGAAGCTGAATGGAAAATTCTTCCTTTGGCCATGTCACTATTTTGTGAAAGGCGCTTAGAAGTTCATGGTCGCACGGTAAAAATCAAAGGTGGAATTGATGAATAAAAGCAATCTTGAAAAATTACTGTATGATAATTCTTATCCTGGACGTGGAATACTGATTGGCAGAAGTGAAGACAATATGCGTATTATTGTCGCTTATTTCATCATGGGGCGCAGTGAAAATAGCCGAAATCGCATATTTGAAAAAACAGATGACGGTATAAGAACTAAGGCATACGACCCCGCAAAATTAACAGACCCAAGTTTAGTCATCTACCGTCCCGTTAGAATGACTCCGGAGCATATCACTATAACAAATGGCGACCAGACAGACACTGTGTATGATTTTATCCAAAAAGGTGAAAATTTTATCACAGCCCTACGCACAAGAGAATTTGAACCGGATAAACCAAACTACACCCCTCGCATTTCTGGACTTATTGAAGCAGACGGAAGTTACACGATATCCATCTTAAAATCGTTTGAAGGCAACCCCGATTGCTGTATACGAAATTTCTTTGAATATAAAACACCAATTGCAGGATGCGGTCATTTTATTTCAACATACAAATCAGATGGTGAGCCACTCCCCTCCTTTGAAGGAGAGCCGATTTTGGTTGAAATAAACACCTCCGACGGTCTCGATGCTTTTGCAAACACGATTTGGAATGCACTCAACGATGAGAATAGAATATCACTGTACGCATTTGAAAAAGATCTCTCCTCAGGGGCCATAAAAGATATAATTTTTAACAAAAATAATTAGCGGAGTGGTTGTACCTATGCAAGAACTTGAATTAAAATATGGCTGTAACCCCAATCAAAAGCCATCACGTATCTTCTCACAAAGCGGCACTTTGCCGCTAAAAGTGCTAAATGGTAAACCCGGTTACATAAATTTCCTTGATGCTTTAAACGGATATCAGCTCGTTTGTGAATTGCGCAAAGCAACCGGACTTCCGTCCGCTGCATCTTTTAAACATGTCTCCCCTTCCGGTGCCGCAGTTGGACTTGCACTTGGCGAAACTGAAAAGGAAATGTACTTTGCTCAAAACCTGACTCTCTCCCCCCTCGCCTGTGCATATGTAAGAGCCCGTGGTGCCGATAGGGTCTGTTCATATGGTGATTGGGCGGCACTATCCGACATTTGCGATGAGGAAACAGCCCTCGCAATTTTTCCTGAAGTATCAGACGGTATAATTGCTCCGGGATATACCGACAAGGCCCTGGATATTTTAAAGGAGAAAAGAAAAGGCGGGTATAATATTGTCCAAATTGATCCTGACTACATACCCTTAGCGACAGAAACAAAAGACGTGTTCGGCATTACCTTCGAGCAAGGCCGAAATGAAATTACGATAGACGAAAGTCTTTTTAAAAACATTGTAACGAAAAATAAAGAGCTGACCGAGAAGGCAAAACATGACCTGATTATAGCTCTTATAACCCTAAAATACACTCAATCAAACTCCGTTGCATATGTTTTTAACGGACAGACAATAGGTGTTGGTGCCGGACAGCAGAGTAGAATTCACTGCACTCGCCTTGCAGGTTCTAAGGCAGATAATTGGAGATTACGAAGTGCAGAAAAAGTACGCAAGCTTCCCTTTAGGTCCGATATAACACGGCCTGCACGTGATAATGCAATTGACCTTTATATTTCTGATGATTACGCTGATGTCTTGCAAGATGGTGCATGGCAAGAAGTATTTACAAAAAAGCCTGAGGTATTTACACGTGAAGAGCGGCAAGAGTGGATCTCCGGAGCATCCGGAGTTTGCCTTGGCAGTGACGCTTTTTTCCCTTTTGGAGATAATATTGAAAGGGCAAGCAGGTCAGGTGTTAAGTTTATTGCCGAGCCCGGCGGCTCAATCAGAGATGATAATGTCATTATGACCTGTGACAAGTACAATATGGTCATGGCATTTACCGGAATCAGGCTGTTTCATCATTAGATAAAACAACCCCCGCCGCTACGCGGCACCCCCTTCGTGTGCGAAGGGGGCAATGGCGAGCGTTTTCTAGCCCCCTTCCGAGGAAGGGGTGCCCCGAAGGGGCGGGGGTTGCAAAAAGGAGGATAAACAAACATTGAGAGTTTTAGTAGTAGGCGGAGGCGGTCGCGAACATGCGATTTGTTGGGCGCTTAACAAATCCCCTCGCGTAACAAAACTATATTGCGCCCCTGGCAATGGCGGCATCGCAGAGCTCGCCGAGTGTGTTGATATCCGTGCAACTGATATTGATGCAATGGTCTGCTTTGCAAAAGAAAATGCCGATTTTGTAATGGTTGCACCTGATGATCCTTTAGCATTGGGTATGGTTGACGCTATGGAATCTGCCGAAATAAGGGCATTTGGTCCCCACAAAGCAGCAGCAAAACTTGAAAGCAGCAAAGCCTATGCAAAAAACATTATGGAGCAATATGGAATCCCAACAGCAAAGCATGAAAAATTTACAGATGTAGACAAAGCAAAAGCATACATTAAGGAGCAGGGCGCTCCAATAGTCGTTAAAGCAGACGGATTAGCTCTTGGAAAAGGTGTTGTCGTCGCATATGATGTCCAAACTGCACTAAACGCTGTTGACTGGTTATTGGTTGACAGGACATTCGGGGACAGTGGCAATTGCGTGGTCATAGAAGAGTGCATGACAGGTCCGGAAGTAACCATTCTTGCTTTCACTGACGGAAAAACCATCGTCCCTATGATTTCCTCCCAAGACCACAAAAGAGCCCTAACAGGAGATCACGGCCCAAACACCGGAGGAATGGGTGCTTTTTGCCCATCACCTCTTTATACAAAAGAGCTTGCCGAAATCTGCATGGAAAAGATATTTAAGCCCACAATAGAAGCAATGAATGGCGAAGGGATTCCTTTTAAAGGCGTTTTATACTTCGGGCTCATGCTCACCTCAAATGGTCCTCGCGTTATTGAATATAATGCAAGGTTTGGCGACCCTGAAACACAGCCGATACTTTCACTGCTAAAAACTGATTTATTTGAAATTTTTGATGCAATTGTAGATGAAAGATTACATGAAATTGAAATTGAGTGGAATGAAGGTAGCGCTTGTTGCGTAGTAATAGCCAGCGGAGGCTATCCTGAAAAATATCAAACAGGTTATGAAATCAATGGACTTAACAAAGTTCCTGCTGATATAGCAGTTTTTCACGCAGGTACAAAAAAGTCCGGCGATACACTCGTCACAAACGGCGGACGAGTTTTGGGAATAACCGCAACAGGAAGCACACTCTCACAAGCTGTAGAACGCGCATATGAAGGCGTTTCACACATAAACTTCAAAGACGCATATTATCGCACCGATATAGGGAGATGAAATTGCGGTCGCTAATGTAAACAAGTCCAAAATACCCGTTTTTTGGCTGATTTTCCTCTTGCTTTTTATTAATTACATGGTAAAATACAACTTGTGATAGATAAAACTAATTAATGGAGGTATATCATGGCATACAAAATCAGTAGCGAATGTGTATCATGCGGAGCTTGCGTTGGTGAGTGTCCTGTTGATGCAATCGCATCAGGCGACCCTATCTATGTTATTGACGCTGATTCATGCATAGACTGCGGCGTTTGCGTTTCAGCCTGCCCTGTCGATGCTATTGCGGCAGAATAAATCCTAAGTTAAAACTGCCGTCTATGTATGGACGGCAGTTTTTTCATGCAACAGGTGGTGTTTATACATATGACCCATAATCTCTGGCCCTCAGGACCTAGCTTTATAGATAAATCCGGAGTTTTCAAACTGGGAACAGATTCGGTGTTGCTCGCGCATTTTGCTGGAAGTTCCGTATTGAAAAGAGGTAATCTAGCGGCTGATTTAGGCTGTGGCTCCGGTATAATATCCATCATACTCGCATGGAATCATGAGGCTCTTCATATTGACGGCATTGAAATACAACCGGATGCCGCTAAGCTTGCTGTTGAAAATGCCAAGTTATGCAACCTGTCCGACAGGGTAAATATTATTGAGGGTGATTTACGACACCATCGGGATATTTTAAAATCTGGAGCATATGACTTCACAGTTTCAAATCCTCCATACTACTGCACAAAAAGCGGTAAAGTCGCATTAAACTCCGGCATAGCGGCTGCACGCTCGGAAGAGTTTTGTACAATTGAAGATATTTGCACAGCCGCAGGCTACTGTACTCGCTGGGGAGGCTCTTTTATGCTTGTTCACAAACCTGAACGTCTTGCTGATATATTTAGAAGCCTTAATAACGCAGGATTTGAGCCCAAAAGACTGCGATTTGTTCACCATAAATCCGCATCTGCACCAAATCTTGTCCTGATTGAAAGCCGCCGCGGCGGAAAGCCATCACTAACTATCGAGCCCCCTCTCATACTGGCAAATGACGATGGAAGCGATACAGATGAAGTAAAAGAAATATATCATAGAACTTAAACATCTCATACTAACGCTCCCTACGGAGCATTGAACAGGAGCCATACCATATGGAAACCTCAACGACAGGAACCCTCTTTTTGGTTGCAACACCAATAGGAAACCTTGGCGATATTTCCTCCCGCGCCGTGCAAACTTTAGAGGCTGTAGATTTTATTGCCGCCGAAGACACACGTGTTACATTAAAGCTGTTGGGGCATTTCGGAATAAAAAAGCAACTTGTAAGTTACTTTGAGCACAATCGGCGTGAAAGCGGTGAAAAAATTCTTGATCGACTGCTGCGCGGCGAAAGTTGCGCACTCGTCTCTGACGCAGGAACTCCAGCAATAAGCGACCCGGGCGAAGATCTGGTGAGACTATGTGCAGATTCAGGAGTTTCTATCATAACAATACCAGGTCCTTGTGCCGCAGTTGCTGCCCTTTGCATGTCCGGGCTTAAATCCGGAAGATTCACATTTGAGGGCTTCCTATCTACATCGCGAAAGAGCCGATTTGAGCATTTAATGGAACTAAAAACAGAAAAGCGAACAATGATATTCTACGAAGCACCTCACAAGCTACTAAGAACATTGAGTGATATGCTTGATGTGCTTGGAGACAGAGCTGTTTCAATATCCAGAGAAATGACAAAAATATACGAAGAAACGCTACGTCTTACTCTTTCCGAAGCAATCACTCATTTTAACGAACATGCTCCCCGAGGTGAATTTGTTTTAGTAATTGAAGGTACGCCCGAAGAGATTTCTCCGATAATAACACCACAACAAGCTCTTAAGCTCGCCGAAAAATACATCGATGAAGGACTGTCTGTAAAAGATGCCGCTAAAAAAGCCGCCGAAGAAACAGGACTTTCAAAAAATTCCATCTACAGTGCTGTTGTTAATAATCGTATGGAATAATAAAAAAAGGACGCGGTTCATACATTTATCATGAACTGCGTCCTATTACTTCTGAATTAACTATTAGCGGCTTATTCTAACTATAACCTCTTCCTCAAGTCCACCGACAGAAACGGTAAGTGTCGCGTGACGTCCTGCACCCACACCGGTTACTCTTGCCGAAGTTCCTTCCGGATTTGTCGGAACAACCTCAAAAACACTGGTATCACTACTGCTCCAAACTGGAACTTCCTCAACACCGACAGGTTCAATTCTAAGATCCAAGACTATGGGAACTCCAAGCGGCTGAGTAAAGTCATTTCCGCGAATAGGGTTACGGTTGTGCAGGACTCTAATTGAGCTCACAGACGGAGATGCGGGCTCTGGTTCCTCTGGTTCGTCAATCTCGCTAGGGTCAGGTTGTGTTGTTCCCTGATTTGCACCTGGCATTGAAGTTATATCTTCTGGATCAGGCAGACCAGAAACCACATCTGAAGCAACAGGTGGCGTAGCTGCCTCTACACCCGCGTCTGTAAAGAACAAAACTCCGACCGCAACGACCAAGCAACCCATAATGAGAACACTTATGAGCATTTTACCTTTTGTGTTGTCAGCATCCTCTGTGTATTTTCCGCGACCAATACGACGCGCACCACAATAAGGACAGCGACTGCGCACTCCTGAATATTTCCTGTCACATCTTGCGCATTTGATTTCTGAAATCAAACTCATAAAATACCCCCTGTTGAGTATTGCAACATCATATGTCCCACCGCGAGTTCAGCCGATATTGCCAAAATATCATCTTACAAGAAGAATAATCGCATACTTATGCATCATTTTTGTAACATTCCCAATAAGTCTACATGAAATTTTAATGTTTGTCAACTCAGTTCTTCCAAAAAAATTACATTTTGCAAGGGGTTGAGCTATTAGGGCACCTCTAAAAACCCACTGCCCACCATCTCGGTAAGTCTTTTTCCCCCACTCTTTGCCAAAATGCTCGTCAATACATATAGTACTGACTGCGCTTTTGACTTCGATTGGTGAAAAAATCCCCACCAATCTGGCAGACACTGAGTTTTTTAGACGTACCCATTACTCAAATCCCTCAGAAAGTCTCATAAAGGCCTCTAAGTTCAAAGTCTCTCCCCTAACACGATAATCGAAGCCGCATTGGGTTACAATTGCAGTTATATCATCTTTACTCATTTTTTCGCCGAATACCGCGTGCAGTGCATTTACCAAAGTTTTTCGCCTTTGCCCAAATGCGGCTCTGACAACACGGAAAAACTTCACCTCATCATTAGGCTCAAGCAATGGCTTAGGGCGGGTTTTCATCGTAATAACGCTTGAATAAACTTTAGGACGAGGCATAAAGCACTCCGGCGGTATATCAAATAGTATTTCCGGCTGTGTGTGATAATTAATAAATACCGAAAATGCACCATAATCGGAAGTTCCCGCTTTTGCACACATGCGCAAAGCTACTTCACGTTGCACCATAACCGTAATACTTTCAAAAATTCCGGATTCAATAAGCACAGTTAATGTCGGAGTGGTAATGTTGTATGGCAGATTTGCACACACACAATGTTTAAGTCCAGGCATCTTTTCATTAACAAGAGCCGGAATATTCAGTTTTAAAATATCACCCTGTACAATCTCAACATTAGTCCGCCCACTTAAAGTCTCTGACAGGATTGGCAGTAATTTTTCATCTAGCTCAACAGCAGTCACCTTTCCTGCGACTCCACTAAGCAGTGCTGTCAAGGCACCAATACCAGGACCGATTTCTAAAACGCCATAATCCTGATTAATACCGGAAAGCCTGACTATTTTTTCCGGAATATTTGCATCTATCAAAAAGTTTTGCCCCATTGATTTAGAAAATTTAAACCCATGACTGCCCAGCAAAGCTCTCATTGAATTGCTTTTATTTTGACTATCTCTCAATGAAATTCTCCCAATTAATTTATTAGGCTAAGTATAGTTTAAAAATACAGATTATGCAACAAACAAAATCGTTACTGTACACACATTGCCACCCATTGCCAACAAGCCGCCCAAAATGGTCAATTTACTACGCTTTTTTCGCTAGTACGGGTATCTAAGCCCTACATACGCGAAAAAAGCATAGCAAACGGCCCATTCCGGGCTGCCTGTGTACTGTAACACAAAATCGTCAAAATATAACAGCCATAGTCCAGTTATTTCAACAATATATAGGGGCGGACATCTCGGTCGCCCATGTGGTGGTTTAGGTTCCACCACGGGCGGCCGGGACGTCCGCCCCATGTTTCATCCATCGTCATCTATTTTCGGTATATATTTCTTAAAAACACGCATGATAAAAAAAGATGAAATAAATCCGTATAATCCCATTGCTACAAGTACCATCGGCGGAAAAACAAATATTCCTAAATACCAAACTGCCACACAAAGAATAACACAGGCTAAAGTACTAAAAAAATGTCGGGCACTCATAAAGACTGCATATTTAATTGTCTGTCTGAATCCAAATTTAAAGCGTGCATTAAGAGGGTATAGATAAACAGAAATCATAAAAAGTTCTGCCATGAGTACTATGAAGATAGGTAGTAAAATATATATCATAACTTGAGGAAAAGTAAAATACCACAAAATGAATATATTAACCAAAGCAATTCCGGCAATGAGCACCCACAGCAACCATATTAGTGTTGCCCGCTTAAAATTGCTTTTGAAGCTAGTGATAAATTCCTTGACTAGGCTTCCTTCTCTGTCTGAAATTCGGCGGGTCGTTACATAAAAAAGAGCGGTTGTTGCTGCGCCGACAGTAAAAAGCGGCACACTGAATACAAACCATAGGACACCCAAAAGCATAATGTCGGCAGCTATATTGCCTATGCGAAAGACCGGGCCATCAAATTTAAAAAATCCACTCATAATCAAATCATACTCCACAGAAGACAGATATGCCGGAGCCACGGAAAGGCGGTTTTGCACGACTGGCGAGTTCTACTAACATTTATAGTTAAATTCACCTGAACTTACTTCGTGGGTGGTGCCATCAGGCAAAATTATTGTCGCGGTCGAGTCGCTAGGTACAACAGTGTTGAGCATAAAACAGCCACTTTTAATAGTCCAGGATACCGAAGCTGTTCCATTTGGCGTGTCAACTGAGGCTTTTACATAGGTTAGTCCACCACCTGGCTGTGGACGGATAATCAAATGCTTATATCCCGTTTGGTTAGGGTCTGTATCAATTCCGGCAATAACACGATACAGAAATTCACCCACAGAGCCGTAAGCGTAGTGATTAAAGGAGTTCATGTTTGCACTCCACATGGTACCATCTGGTTTTATCCCATCCCAGTGTTCCCACACTGTAGTAGCACCTTTGGTAATTTGATAAAGCCATGAGGGATAATCTTTTTTTAACAATAGGTCGTAGGCCTCGTCTATGCACCCATTGTCCGCTAATACTTGGCAAAAATAAGGTGTTCCTAAAAATCCAGTTGTCAGATGACCGTTATTTTCCTTAAGGAGCTTGAGCAAACCTTGAATTGTACGATGCTTAAACTCTTTCGGTGTTAGGTCAAAAGCCAAGGAGAGAATATGTGCAGTTTGCGTATTGTTGCACAAACGACCGGTATGTGAAAAAAATTCGTTTGCATAAGCTTCTTTAATGTCTGTAAGCAATTGCTTGTAAATACTATGGTCTTTTTTATATCCTAAAATATCAGCGGTTTTAGACAGGATTTCGGTGCACTTAGCGTAGTATGCAGTGGCAATCAAATCGGTGGCGGTTGCACCGAAGTAACTACCTTCCTTTGCATCAAGTGCGACCCAATCACCTAACTGATAATCGGTGTCCCAGAGAAGACCATCGCTTGCTCGTCTATGGATATACTCTACCCATGCCTTCATGCTATC
>Ga0209755_10004961_pt1 | contig 15381 bp, 15 predicted proteins | sample TergutCo191P1_FD_187301 | JGI IMG/M metagenome (GOLD analysis project Ga0209755, IMG submission 187301) | Cornitermes sp. P1 segment gut microbial communities from Petit-Saut dam, French Guiana - Co191P1 (SPAdes) (version 2) | ecosystem: Host-associated > Arthropoda: Insects > Digestive system... | reverse complement strand
GACCGAGGACGAGGCCAGAAGGTTTTTCGTGGATGCGGCGGTCGCCGCCGGCGGCGATCTGTCGCTGAGGCATCTGGTATTGCTTGCAAAGGACGCTTTTTTTGCCGGCGTGGGTGTGACCTCGACTGCCGACTTCACTTTGGAAAGGATGGCGGATGGCGTCAATATCTACGACATGTTTGGAAACCTGGTTGGAGGCGACGTCCTGCTCTCCTTAAGGTTCGATGACGGCGTGATACTGACTTTCGCCAGGAATGCGGGTTCCGGCGCGGGCTTGCCGCTGGAGGAATATGAGTACATTTTTGGTTACGGGCCCAGGCGGTTGGACTATCTGGAAACCGGGGCGTGGGCTCCGGAAGGCATTCTTCTCGGCTCGCGATCCACGATTTCGGAGGTGCAAAGATGATGGCAAAAAAACTTTCCGCTTTTGCGGTTGTTCTGGCCATGTGCTCGGGCGGTGTTTTCGCGGAGATTTCGATTGGCGGCGGTGCCGACATGGTGGTGGTGCCGTTTCAAATGGTTACCCGCGACACGGCGGAGGACGACGGCAATGTCTGGATTGGCGCGGGCGTAGGGCAGAATATCACGATGGCCGGTGTACGTACCCGCTTGAATATAATCGGCAATCTCAATGACACTGTCGGTTTTGCAACGAGTGTCTGGTTTCTTTTCAGCAACGACGGCGCAAATCTTTGGGACGGTGTCAGCAACGACGCCATGGAGGTAAGGCTTGGCGAACAGGGATTCCTGTGGTGGAGGCCTACGGACTGGTTCAGACTTGATGTCGGCAGATTTTTTAACACATCGCAGTTTGGGCGCATTGGGTGGCACGGGCTTTCGTTCTGGACCGTCGGGATGGCTGGCGGCGGCAACATCTTTAGTCCCCATTTTAGCCCCGATATCGGTATGTTGGGGCGATTTTCGGTGCCGCGGATCGAGGAGCTTTCGATTTACGCCTTTATTCCGTTCTTCGGCATGCCGTTTGACAGGCCCAGTTACGACTTCCCCTGGCTTACCGGGAGTCTTATGACGCCGGGGGCGGGCGCTCTTCACAGCATGGACAACGACAACCTCAACCGGCACAGGCTGTTTAGGGTGTTGCAGAGGAGCTGGCTTACGGTTGGCTATGAGGTTTCCCAACGGTTCCATGCCCGTGTGCAGTTTGCCGGGGCCAATCCTTCCGGATCGGTCAATTGGACTTCCGGCGAGGGTGAAGACCGCGACGCGACCCAGTTCTACAGGTTGCGCGTGGGAATGAGCGCCCCTCGTTTTGAGGCCGCTTTTGCGTGGCTTGGTACGGCGGGTCTTACAGTTGACTTTGGCGTAAGAGCCTGGCTTCCGATTTCCGATTGGATTACCGACGTTCGCAGCGAAGATATTGATAACCCGGGCTATATCAGACTGGGCGACACCGGCACCTACTGGGGCGGACTGGGATTTGGTGTTGGCGTTTCCTTTGACGTAACCGGGGACATTACGGTTAACTTTCGCGCGGATGGGGACATGTTGCGAAGCTGGAACTGGACCAGCTCGGACTGGTCGAGCCCGCACATGGGTATAACCAGAGTAACAAACCCCGTGCGTTTGTCTTTCCACCTGTGGCCGGTGTACACCATGCCCAACGGTATGCGCCTGACGCTTGGCCTGGGGCTGAACTATCTTGGCAGGAACATTGTTGAAAGGCGCGGCACGGATCTTAACGACGGATGTCTGGAATGGGATCGCTCCAACCGGTTAAGGTTCGGCGGCGGTATGTCCCTGGCGATACCTTTTGGCGCAGCCAGTTCGCTGTCCTTCGGCCTTGCCTACAGCCACGGCACCGCGGACATAAGGGGCGGCGAGGCCCGCGTTATTACGATTCCGATTACCTTTTTCTACAACTTTTAGCGGACAGCGGACATCCTGAGCGACGGCTCCGGGTGTTCGCTTTTTGCATGCAACACCCTTTCGTCCGTTCCAAACCGTCGGTTGCCGATACGTTCCGGTCGCGTCGGAATTATGGCGGAACACGGTAAAACCGTGCTATAATCCACGTAGCTGGCAAACGCAAAGGACGTAAACCTATGGGAACCGATTTAAAACGCAACCGCCTGACCTACGGCCTGGGCACCGTCGGGCGGGACATGATTTATTCGCTTGTCAGCATGTTTCTCATCTACTACCTTACCGTCGTCATCGACCTTCCGGTTTCCACCATGTGGTGGGTGGCCGGGTTTATTCTTGTCGCCAGAATATTCGACGCGCTTACCGATCCGGTGATGGGGTTTGTCGTTGACAACACCCACACGCGCTGGGGCAAGTTCAAGCCCTGGATTGCGCTGGGCGCGGCGGCCACGGCGGTGTTTACCGTCCTGCTTTTTGCGGACTTTGGCCTTGAGGGCACCGCCTTTGTCGTTGTGTTTGCCGTGCTGTACTTTTTATGGGGAGTCGCCTACACGGCAAACGACATTTCGTACTGGTCGATGCTCCCGTCCCTAAGCTCGAACCAGAAGGAGCGCGAGAAAATAGGGGCCGTCGCCAGGATCTGCGCGAACGGCGGGCTCTTTTTCGTGGTCGCCGGAATCATGCCGCTTACCGCTATGCTGGGGCGGCGTTTCGGCGGCGGCGAAGGCGGCCTGCAGACGGGCTGGTTCGCCTTCGCCGTCCTCGTAACCGTGATAATGCTGGGCGGCCAGTGCGTAACGCTGTTCGGAGTCAGGGAGTCCGGGCGCCTGGCCGGGAAAAGGCGCGGCACCGGTCTGCGCGAGCTTCTGCGCGTGATTTACCGGAACGACCAGCTTTTCGTTACCGCCGTGGCGATGTCGCTTTTCATGATCGGCTACGTTACCACCACAAGTTTCGGCCCGTTCTTTTTCAGGTTCGTCTACGGCGACGCGGAAATGTTTTCGGTATTCGCGCTGATTCTGGGCGTAACGCAGATTACGTCCCTGGCCGTTTTTCCGCTGTTCTCGAAACGCTTCGACCGAAAAACGCTTTACACCGCGGCAATCGCGATTGTTACCGTCGGTTACCTGGTGTTTTTTTTCGCCCCGGTTTACACCATGCCGTTTATCGCCGCCGCCGGCGTTCTTATTTTCGTGGGCCAGTCCTTCGTGCAGCTTTTGATGCTGATGTTTCTGGCGGATTCCGTGGACTACGGACACTGGAAACTGGGCAAGCGCAACGACAGCATAACCTTTTCGCTTCAGCCGCTGGTCAACAAAATGGGCGGCGCTGTTGCGGGCGGCGTGGTTTCCTTTGTGGTAATCCTTTCCGGCATTCACGCCGCCGGCGCGGACGGCGGGCCGGAGGACGTTCCGGCGGAGGGGCTGGTGATGGTGCGAATCGCCATGCTGCTTTTTCCGCTGGTCTGCGTTGTGGCAAGCTACGTCATATGGCGGTCGCGGTACAAAATCGACGCCGCGTTTTACGAAAAAATACTTTCCGACCTGCGCGAAAGGGGGGAGCTGAAAAATGAAGACGACGCTTAAAAGCAGACTGCGAGACGTTTGCGCCCACCCGCTGGGCCGCGACGTAATCGACAAGCTTTTGCTTCAGACCGGCAAACCGGCTTGGCTGGTCCGCAATCCTGTGGTCGGAAGCCTGAAACTGGGGACGATAAAAAAACTGGTCGGCGGCCGCGTCGGCGCCGGTTTCTTCGACGCGCTGATCTCGCTTCTGAACTCGGAAACGGACGTGCCGGACGACTCCCCCGGAAAGGACGCGCCGGCCTGGTGGAAGGAGGCGGTGTTCTACCAGGTGTACCCGCGTACTTTTTCGGGGGAGGGACTCCGGGGAATTCTGTCCCGGCTGGACCTTCTGCGCGAACTCGGCGTGGACGCGCTGTGGCTGAGTCCGGTGTACGATTCCCCAAACGACGACAACGGCTACGACATACGCGACTACCGCAAAATCATGCGCGAGTTCGGCGACATGGACGATATGGACGCGCTAATCGCCGGTCTGCACGAACGCGGCATGAAGCTGGTAATGGACCTGGTGGTAAACCACACGTCGGACGAACACCGGTGGTTCCGGTCCGCGCTGGAAGACGAAAATTCCCCCTTCCGCGATTTCTACTTTTTCCGGGATGCGGACGGCGGCGAAAAACCGCCGAACAACTGGACCTCGTTCTTCGGCGGGCCGGCCTGGAACCTTTACGCGGAGCGGAACGTCTGGGCGCTGCATCTGTTTTCGAAAAAGCAGATGGATTTGAACTGGGAGTGCGCCGCCATGCGGGAGGAAGTCTGCGCCATGGTGCGCTGGTGGCTGGAAAAGGGCGTTGACGGTTTCCGCCTGGACGTTGTCAACTATATTTCCAAAGTCCCGGGCCTGCCGGACGGCGACCCCTTTATCGGCGCTCTCATGGAGTACACCGGAGTGGAGCATTACTTTTGCGGCCCCGGGCTCCACAAACACCTAAGGGAGCTTCGCGCCGTGGCCTTTGACCCCTACGGCGCGTTTTCGGTGGGGGAGACCCCCGGAATCGGCGTCAGGGTGGGGCGGCTTTTGACCGACGACTACCGGCGCGAGCTGGACCTGATTTTTTCGTTCGACCACCTGGAAATGCCCGGACGCACCCGTTTCGAGGACTACCGCTACGAGCTTTCGTACCTGAAGCGTTTTTACGTTACGCACCTCAACGAGGACCGGGGCCACGGCTGGAACACGCTTTTTTACAACAACCACGACAATCCGCGAATGCTGTCGAAAATCGATCCTGAGGGCGAACACTCCGAGCCGCTGGCAAGGCTGCTGGCGATTTTGCAGCTAACGCTGCGCGGAACGCCGTTTCTGTACCAGGGCGACGAGATAGGCATGAAGAACGGAAACTTCGCTTCCATCGACGAAATACGGGACGTGGAAAGCCTGGGCCTCTACGCCGAGCTTGTAAAAACCGTGCCCCCCGGCGAGGCGTTCAAACGCGTGCTGGCCGGAACCCGGGACCACGCCCGCATACCGCTGCCCTGGGACGAAACCGACCGCCAGCGCGGCGACGCGGACTCGCTGTGGAATTTTTACAAAAACCTTATCGCCCTGCGCCGCCGCTCGCGGGCCCTGGTTTACGGCAAACTCGATTTCCTGCGCCCCGGGGACAAAACGCTGCTGGCCTACACCCGCAGTCTGGACGGCGAGCGCTTCCACGTTGAGGCGAACCTTGGCACCGGCCGCCGCCGCGGCCTCGCGCCGCCCGGCGCGAAACTCCTGGCGTGCGGCTACCCTGACGCGCCCGCGTCCGCCGTCCTGCGCCCCTACGAGGCGCGGGTGTACCGCATCAAGGGGTAGGGCCGGCCGCCTGTTCCCGCTGACCGATTCGGGAATCCTCCCCCGGATTCGGGCTTTGCCGAAGGTATTCGTCTATGTTCCAAACTATGTGGTCGTCGCCGAACGTGTGCAGCGCGTCGTAGCTTTTGTCGATATACTCAATCGCGCCGGAACTTTTCAGTTTTTGGTACGCGGTCCTGCCGTCAAGATTTTTTTTGCCCTTGTAGGTTTCGATGCAGTAAACCACAAAATCCGCGTGCCGCAGGTCGTTTTTTTCCACGATACGTCAGCCTTCCACCGGGAACTCTATGCGCCCCGTCGTTAATTCCTGCATCAGCAAATCCGTAAGCGTAACGGTGCCGAAGTGCCACAGCTTCGTGTTTTCGCGCTCGTAAACCCTGTAAAAACCGGAGTTGTAAAAAAAATCCAGCGCTTCCCTCTTGGACATATTCGCCTCCCGGGCCAGACTTTCGACGACGGGGTGGGAGTGCAGCGCCATGAAGGCTGTGTAACCGTCGTCATCCATTTCCCACCGTCCCGCTTTTGACAAATTTTAATTCCGCGACGGCCCTGTCGGTGCGGAACGCCATCTGGTTGAACAGCTTTGTGATTTTCAGCCTCTTGATCACCGTTTCGCGGTCTATGTCCCCGTTTTCGAACAGCCTGAAAACCCTGTACAGGGTATCGTTGGCGACGGGCCCGATAACAATGTCGTAAAGTTTTCCGTCGTATTTCAACGTCCGGTTGGCGTGCACAAAATCAATCCAGTTATCGTCGGGGCGGTCGAATTTCAGCACGCTTAATTCCCGCAGCATTTTGTCAAAATCCACCTCGTAATAACTGACCGTGGGAATACCGCGCCCTTCGTTGCGGTTTACGACGTTGCCGGCAAAGCTTTCTGCCTGTTCCAAATTCACGGTGGTGTAAAACCCGCTGCCGAAATCCAGCGCGCGGTTCGGCGCGATTAACCTGGGACTTTCAACGGCAACATTGCTTCCGTGGTAAACCAGCATACCACCATGATACGGCACGGGCGGGGCTTTATCAAGGCGCGCGTTACCGGCTTGACAAACCGCGCCGGCAAGATGCATCGTATGGTATGTTCGCGGACCTTGCACAGAGGGCGGCTTTCCTTAGGGCGTTTTTCGAAAACACGGTTTTTCTGTCGGCGTTCGTAAGCCTTTGCGTTGCCCAGCTTCTTAAGGGGCTAATCCACATCCTGAACGGCCGCACCAAAAAGACCAGGGAACTGCTTGAGGTTATAACCTGGCGCACCGGCGGAATGCCTTCCAGCCACGCCGCCGTGGTCTGCGCCCTGTGCACGGCCATCGCGTTTGCGGAGGGCGTCACTTCCAACATGTTCATGCTTTCCCTGTGGTTCGCCCTTATCGTCCTTCGCGACGCAATGGGGGTGCGGCGGGCGGCCGGCCTTTCCTCCAGGGCGCTTAACCAGCTTGGAAAGGCGGCGGCCGAAAAACTGGGGGTCGAGTTTCAGCCCGCAAAGGAAATCCAGGGGCACACGCCGCTGGAGGTGGTTCTGGGGGGGCTTTTGGGAATTTTCCTGGCCGCCGGTCTTTCCCTGCTATGATCGCCTATGCCTTTCGCCCGTTTTTTGCCGTTGCTTTTTTCCCTTGTCGCCGCGGCCGGTCTTTGGGCGCTGGCCGCCGGTCTTGTTCCGGGGGAGGCCGCGCAAACGTACTCCGTGCTGATTTACGACGACTCGGTTCCGGAAAGCGAGATAGTCCGACGGCTTGAGAACGCCGGAATTACCGGGCTGATTACCGAAGCCGGGCAGTGGGTTTTCCTGGACGGCCGGTTCGGCCTGGAGCGCGTCCCGCTGACGGAACACCGCGAGCGCGTCCCGCCCTTCGACCCCAGAAACGACGGTTACGCCGAAAAACTGCTCGCGCTGTTTTCCGGGGACGGAAGGCGCTTCCTGTACATACCCCCCGGTTTTCCGGGGCTGCGCGACAGACTCGCGCCGGCCCTTTACGGCGTTTCCTGGGAACTGGAACGCGTCGGGCCGGAAAGGCCGGTTTTGCCCCACGCGCTGCTGTTTTTGGCGGCGGTCGGCCTTTTCGCGCTCCGTCCGCTTCGCGGGGCGCTGGGGACGGACGCGGCGGGGATTGTCCCCTGCCTGCCGGCGCTGTTTCCCTTTGCGCTGGGCGGGGCCGCCGGTTTGGCGCTGGCCGCGCTGCTGGCCGGACTTGGGGCGCTGCTGGCCGGATCGTGCCGGGAACCGTTTTTTCCCGAGCGCGGCGGACTTTGCGGCCGGGCGCGTTTAAGCCCTCTTAAACGGAGGCTCCCGGCGGTTCGTCCGGCGGTTTCGGCGGCCATGCTGGGCTCCTACCTTGCCGTCGTTTTTCTGTCCGATTTTCCGACGCTCCCGGGCTTTGCGATTCCGGCCGCGTTTGCCGTCCTGTGCGTTTTTTCGCTCCGGGTTTCCGCGCCGGGGGCCTGTGCGCCCGGAGTTTTCCGGCGCGGGGCTTTCGCCGGGGCGGTTCCGGGGCGGCGGCGTTTTTCCCCGGTGCGGATGCTTCCCCGGAGCGGTTTCGACACGGGGTTTTCGTGGGCCGTGCTTCCCTTTGCGCTCGCCGCGGTTTTTTCGGCGTTTTTGGGTTTCGCCTTGCCGGAACGCGGCGGTTTTTCCCCCCTGCCGCCCGGCGGCGCCGTTACGGAGGAGGACTACCGCAGCCACTTTGTTTTTCAGGCGACTTTTTCCGCGCGCCCGCTTCGGGAACCGGTTTTGGATCAGGATTTCAACGCGACCCCAACCGTGGGCTTTTTGAATGGAAATCGGATTCCGTACGAAATGCCGCCCTTTCCGCTGGCCGGTCTTCTGGAGGAACTGGGCGGAACCGGGCCGCGATCCGGCGCGGAACCGCGACGCGGGCTGTTTTTCGCGCTTCTGCCGCTGGTTTTTGTCGTTCCGGGCCTTGTCGCGCGGGCGCTTTACGGAAAAAGGGACGACGACGCTTCCTCGCCGGGGAGGTTGATTTTTAGGGCGCGTTAGGGTACTTTTATAGCGGCCCCATGAAAGCGTATTCGTTCCCCCGAGGGGGGATTTCATTAGAAGATGCCACCGTTCCGCGAGACACCGCCGGAACGGTGGCTTTCCTCCCCGCGCTGTCCCTTATCCCGCTGGATCAGTACCCGGGCGGCAGACTCAGGGCGCTCGTCTCCGTGGGGGACAGCGTTCGGGAGGGAATGCTGGTCGGTGCGGGCGCGGAGGGCGTTTCCTCCAACGTTCACGCCACCGTTCCCGGCAGGGTTGTCCGCCGCGCGGAATGGGAGGACGGCGAGGGCAGACCCCGCGAAGGGCTGCTCATCCGCATGGAGGGCTCCTTCGACCGGCTCGGCGCGGAAGAGGAAGACCTGCTTCCGGAATTTCTGCCGGACCTTATCGGCTTTAAGGAACTTGTCGGTGCGCTGGACGAGTGCGGCATAGTGGAAATGGAAGGCTCCGGCCGCTCCCTTTCCGAAATGGTTCGCGGTTTTCGCCGCTCCCCGGGACACCGTTCCCTGGTGGTCAGATGCGTGTTCGACGATCCGTGGCTGGCGGCCGACCGCGTTCTTTGCGCGGAACGTCTGGGGGCCGTGGTGGAGGGCGCGTTCGTTCTGGCCGGAGCCTGCGGCGGGGTGGGGCGCGTCGTGTTTGCCGTCTCCGCAAGGGAGCGCAAAATCGGCGCGGCCATGCTGGACGAGGCGGCCGGGTACGGGATTCCGTCGTCGCTGGTTCTTACCGGCGGCAGGTATCCGCAGCGGAACCGCAGGGAAATGGAACTCGTCCTGCGGAAATACGAAAGAAGGGCCGGGATCAACCTGGGAAAACTGCTGATTCTGGGGCCGGCGACGCTGGCCGCCGCGCACGACGCGGTAAAGTACCGCCGCCCCGTTCTGGAGCGCTACGTCGCCGTGGGCGGCTCGGCGGTGCGAACCCCCCGCGTGATGCGCGTCCGCGTTGGCAAAAGAATAGGCGAGCTTTTCGAGGAGTGCGGCGGTTTCGTGGGCGAGCCCGGCCGCGTGGTTACCGGTTCCCCGTTTTTCGGGGAAAAAGTGCGGTATTTGGACGAACCGGTAACCAAGACCAGCTACGCCGTGGTCGCCATGCTGGAGGCCCAGGTGGGAAGGTTCCGGCGGCGGGACTGCATCTCCTGCGGCGAGTGCAGGAGGGTGTGCCCCGTGGGTCTCGATCCGGAGGAAATGTACAAAGCCGTAACCGTCCACCCGGGCGGCGCGGACGGGGAACCGGTTCCGGAGCACCCCGGTTTTGCGGAGTGCCACGGCTGCGGCTGCTGCGAACTGGTCTGCCCCTCCCGCCTTCCGATTCCGGAAACGGTTCGCGAAAAAAAACCGGGGTACGCCGATGTCTGACGCAAGCGCTCCTTTGAAACACAGGGCTTTGGTAAACGTTTCCCGTCCCACTTCCGAACGCATGTGGGTTCTGTGCGGCTTCGCGTTTCTGGCCGTTGTCCAGTCCGCGATAGCGGACGGCGGAGCGTCCGTTTCCGTGGCGCTGGCCGCCCTGGTTTCGGCGGTTTTGGCGGAACTGTTCCTGACGTTCAGGGAACACGGCCTGAGCAAAATCGGGGACGGCAGCGCGGCGGCCTCCGCCGCCGTTCTGGTACTGCTGCTCCCGAACCAGATTCACCCCATGAACGCCGCCCTGGGCGCGGTTTTCGCCGTCGTCGTCGTAAAGCGCAGTTTCGGCGGCCTGGGTTCCAACTGGATGAATCCGGCGCTGGGCGGCTGGCTTTTCGCCCGCTTTTCCTGGCCCGCGGCCTTCCGGCAGGCGGAAATCCCTTACGAATACCTTCCGGAAGCGGTAAGCGCCGTTGACGCGGCCGTCCGCGACTTCCTCAACGGCACTGTGTTCGGCGTTTTCGGCGCGGAGCTTCCGGCCGGCTACGTGGACCTTTTCTGGGCACGCTCGCCCGGAATAATCGCCGACCGCGCGGTTCTGGCGCTGTTTCTGCTGGTCGCGGTCATGTTCGCGTTCCGCGCCAGCCGCTGGTGGGTTTCCGTCCTGTACCTTGCCGTTTTCGCGGTTCTGGTGCGGCTTCTGGGAAACCTGCCCGCCGGAGGGTACCTGTGGGAAGGCAACGTGATTCTGTCCCTGCTTTCCGGCGGCACCCTGGTAACCGCGTTCGTCCTTATTGCCGATCCTTCCAGCGGGGCCAAGTCAATTCCCGGCACGGTGGTCGCGGCGGTGCTTGCCGCCGGTCTGGCCGTGCTGTTCCGGTATTTCGGCGGCGAGCCTTACGGCGGCTTTTTCGCCGTCGCGCTCGTGAACGCGCTCACGCCGCTTCTTTCCCGGCTTGAGCGCCTGGCGTTTTACGTAACGCCGGCGAACGCCCGCCGCCCCGACGGCGCGGGCGTTTCCGGCTCCGGTTCCGGTTCCGGGAAACCGCTTCCGGCGGGGGGCTCCGGCCTCCGGGGAGGCGCGGTTTGAAAAACATGGTTCCGGCGCTGAAGGACAGGGGAATCCTGGCCGCGTGGATTGTCGGCCCGGTGCTCGCGGCCGCGCTGATCTGGTCGCTGACGTTCCCGTTCCGGCTCAACGTTCTGATGAACGCGGCCAACAGGGCGCTTGTCGCCTCGGAGGACACACGCCGGCTTTACGGCCCCTGCCCCGATCTTTCCGGAACGCGGGGAATGCTCGGCGGCTGGTATCTGGTGGCCGACTCCGACTCGCGTTTTTTCGTTTTCGCGATAATGCGCGAAGGCGTTCTGGTTCCCCACGGCGCGGAGGTTTCCCCGGAGGGGCTGGTGGTGGACATGGTGCCCCTGGGCAGCCACGCGCGGCAGGCGGCGGATCGCGTTCCGCCGGGCCTGATTGAGGTGTACGCCCGACGCATAGAATCCGCGTTCGCGTCGGGAATGGGGGACAGATGAACGGACTTACGCAGCACCGCGTTTTGTGGGGCGACCTTTCCCCGTTCGCGTACCTTGCCGGCGGCGCGCTGCTGGTTATGGCCTCCGACCGCATGGCCCACGCCCTTACGACCCTTGTCGCGCTGGTCTGGGTTTACGCCCTTTCGTCGCTGGCCGTTTTCGGCGGCTCCGGGTTTTTCCCGAAAAGGGGCGGCCGGGTGGTTTTCGCCTTCGTCGCGTCGTTCGTTGCCGGGCTGTTCCTCCTGCTTTTATCGATTCTCTTTCCGCTGGCCGCATTGCAGATGTTTTTCGTCGTCTCCTTCGTTCCGGCCCTGTGCGCCGGCTCAGGTCTTTTCGGGCGGCTCCGGAACAAAACCCTGACGCAGACGCTGCGCCTTTCCGTTGCGGAGGCCCTGGTCGCCGGGGTGCTGATCGTGATTCTGGCGCTGATCCGGGAACCGCTGGGTTTCCGCTCCCTTTCCCTGCCGGGCGGGGCGCAGGGCATAATGCTGTTCCACCCCTTCGGGGAGGAGTCCGCGTTTTTCCTTCGTCTGCTTTCCGGTTCCGCCGGAGCCCTGCTTCTTTTGGGCTACGTCGTGGGGCTGTACCGGCGCGTCAGGGCGAAGTACTCCGGGGAGGGGGACGAACGATGACCGCGTGGCTTTTGACCCTGGCGGTTTTCGCCGGTCTGTCGACGAATCTGGTTTTGCAGTTCGGCATGGGCGTTCGGGAACTGGCGCTTTCCGGAAGGGCCGGCTCCCCCTCCCCGGGGCGGGGGGGGGCTTTGGGGCTTCCGGCGCGGGCGGGCGTGTTTTTTGTTTCCGTCCCGCTTCTGTGGCTGGCGTTTTCGGCGGCGCGTTCGCTTTTGCCGCTGGGCTTTCTGGAGTACCTTCTGGTTTTTCCGGTGGGCTTTGCCGTTTTCTCCCTGTGGGAACACCTTTGGGCGCGTTACCCCTCCGGCCGCCGCGACGCTAAAAAACGCCGCGACGGAAACGCGGGAAACTCCGGGGCGGCGGACGTGTTCGGCGGGGCCTCCGTCGGGGCGGCGCTTTTCGTCGCGCTGACCGTCGCGGGCGACGTCGCGGAGGCCCTGGTTCTTTCCCTGGGCTTTACCCTGGGAACGCTGTTCGCCGTCGCGGCGGTCGGCGAAATCCGGAGGCGGTCGGAAACGGAATCCGTTCCGCGCTGGCTTAGGGGCGCGCCCCTTACCCTCATAGCGATGGGGCTTCTGGCCCTCGTCTTTTCGTCGTCGGCGATGATGTTTTTCGAGGTGCTGGGTAACGGATGAAAACGGCGGCTTCGAAAATCAGCCTTATTCTGGGTTTTCACGCCCACGTTCCCCACGGTGCCGACGCCGCCGAATTCGAGCGCGTCTACGCGCGTCTGCTGCGGCCTTTCGTCTGCTGTCTGTACAAGCACCCCCGAATCCAGGCCGCGTTCCATTTTTCCGGCGTGCTTCTCCACTGGATTGAGCGCACCCACCAGGAACTGTTCATGCTGATCGAGGACATGGTTTCCCGCCGGCAGGTCGAGATGCTGGGCGGGGGGTTCTACGATCCGGCGCTTCCCATAATTCCGCTGCAGGACAAGATAGGGCAGATCGAGCTTCTGTCCACGTACATCCGCAAGCAGTTCGGCAAGCGGCCAAAGGGCTGCTGGATTCCGGAGTACGCCTGGGAGCAGGGGCTTGTGGGGCCGCTGGCTTCGTGCGACATGGCCTACACCTTTCTGAGCGAGCGGCAGTTTGAGCTGGCCGGCGTTCCGCCGGACGCCCCCTGCGTTTGCGAGGATCAGGGAAAACTGATAACGGCGTTCCCGGTTTCGCTGTCGCTGGAATCAGCGCTGTCCGAAAAAAGCGTTTCCGCCCTGTTGGAGGATATGGCGCGGGCCGGGGCCGACCGCTCCGGCGAAACCGTTGTCTCGATTTTTCCGGACCGGCCGGTTTCCGGCGAAGGCGACTCGCCGGAACACGCGTGGAACCGGTTTTTCGAGGAGCTGTCCCTGTGCGAGGCTTTCGTGGAAACGGTAAACCCCGGAAAAATTTTCCGGCGGCTTGGGGGGCTGCGAAAGGCTTACTTTCCGGATTCCACCGCCGGCGCGACTCCCGCCCGGCGTTTCATAATCGAGCATCCGGAGGCGGGCAGGCTCTACTCCAAAATGATTTTTTCGAACACGCTGATCGCCCACGTTCGCGGCGACAAAGCCCGCAAGGATTCTGCCCGGGAGGAACTCTGGAAGTCCCAGAGCGGCGTGCTTTTCTGCCGTCCGGGCTCGCGCGGAATCCACGGCAACGCCCTGCGAAGCGCCGCCTACAGCGCCATGCTGGGGGCGGAACGCAGAACGCGGGAGGCCGGCAAGTTCGAGCCATCGCTTCTGCCCTTCGACTTCGACATGAACGGTGACGACGAGTGGCTTTTCCACGACGCGAAAATAAACTGCTACGTGCAGTCCCGGGGGGGGGGGATCTTCGAGCTGGACTACCTGCCCAAAACCTGGAACTACCTGGACACCTGCGCCGGCAGAACCGCGTTTGCCGACCGTCTTCTTCCGGCGGACGTGTCCGTCGAAAGCCTTGAAACCGGAAACGCGGGCGGGGAGGGGAGGGGCCGCAGGCTTTGCGCGGGGGAATTCTACGAGCTTGCCGACCTCGACAAGGTGCGCCGGAAACTGCGTCTGGTACTGCGGGGGGGCGCGCCGGAGTCCGGGGAGACCCCGGAAGCGTTTCCGCCGTTCGGCGCGGTGGAAATAGAGAAAAACTTTGCGATGCGCAAGGACGCGGTGTGCGTGGGCTACGTCCTTTCGAACGTCGGAACCGCGCCGGAGTCCTTTTGCCTGGCGCCGGAAATCGACCTGTCCCTTCCCGGCGAGACGGACGCGTTTGCGCGGTTCTACGCCGGCAAACCCGGCGAGGCGGACGCGGCCCGGAAGTGGCTCGCGCTTTCCGGCCCGGCCCGCGACGTTGACGGCGTTAAAATCCACGACATAAAAAATGAGGTGCAGATAGCGCTTACGGCTAGCAGGCCGTTCGACGCGGTCGTCCTGCCGGTGCGTCTTCCCGACGACGCTCCGGACGCGCCCGCCGGCCCCGGCCTGTTTCAGGCGTTTTGCGTCATGCCGCTTTTCCGCGTAACGCTCAACCCCGGCGAAACCTGGAAAACCGACTTTACCCTAAAGTTTTCCCACTGACGCTTCCGCCCGGGGAACCCGCCCGTTCCGCCGTTTGCCCGGTCGCAAACCCTGGCACGGGAAGCGCCTATTCCGCCGGTTCGCCCCGGTCCTTCTGCGCCCTTACCAGTTCGCGCATTTTTTCCAGCGTCTCGGCGGAAAGGTGGTGTTCCATTTTGCACGCGTCGGAGTCCGCGGTTTCGGGACTCACGCCTATAACGTCGCGCAGAAACGCGGTAAGCATACTGTGGCGTTCCCGGATCAGCGCCGCCTGCCTTCTGCCGTCGTCCGTAAGGCACACCGTGCGGTAGCGTTCGTGCCGAAGAAACCCCTGGTTCTCCAGCGCGCGCAGGGCCGTCGTCACCGACGGTTTGGAGACCCCGAGCCTGGAGGCTATGTCCGTTACCCGGACGGGCCCCTCGTCGTCAAGGAAGCTGACCATTTCCAGATAGTCTTCAAGCGACTGAGTCATATTCGCTTATGAGCATAGGTGGGATGGCCCCGGCTGTCAAGTAACCGGTGCCGGGTATTTGGGGCGTTTGTGCGGAATTTTACGGTTTCCGGTTTGGGCTCTACATAATGGCGGGAGGTTAATTGGCTGATTTAACAATGGCGCGGTCGCCCGGAAGTCAGGTTCGGCGGTGTTCGGCAGCAGGAATCGGGCTGCGCGGACCCGGTGTACACGGGGGCGGAATTCCGGTAGAATGATTGGACAAAGGGGGAAACGGTGAAAATCGCGCTGGGGAAAGTGTCCGCAATTCCGGGGGTGCCGGTCCGGGTTCCGGTTTGCGTTTTGTTCCTGTGCGTGTTTATGACGCAAACCGGATACGCGCATTCCCGGGACGAGGCCGGTTTGCCGGCCGGTAAACCGGACGCGGACGGGCCCGTCACGGCGTGGGACGATCCGGTGTCCAGGAGTCCGGGGCAGCAATTCAAAGTTACAATTTTTGGGGGCCAAAAGAGCCGATTTCGTCGGTTTTGCCACCAAAACCAGCCTATTTTATCGTGTTTTATCGGGTGTAATATCTCAAAGTAGGGTGAAATAAGGCGTGAAAGTGCCATTGGGTACCCTTTGCTCGTTATAGGCGTATATGTTTT
>Ga0209755_10004960_pt1 | contig 15384 bp, 12 predicted proteins | sample TergutCo191P1_FD_187301 | JGI IMG/M metagenome (GOLD analysis project Ga0209755, IMG submission 187301) | Cornitermes sp. P1 segment gut microbial communities from Petit-Saut dam, French Guiana - Co191P1 (SPAdes) (version 2) | ecosystem: Host-associated > Arthropoda: Insects > Digestive system... | reverse complement strand
GGACAACGGCGGCTGTTGGTGGAGAAGAGATTACGCTTGCTTCTCCTCCTCCTACTCAAAGCATGACATTGTTTGCTAGGTGGAATCTAGGAGCATTGATTAGCTTTGATTTGGATGGCGGAACTTTGGCGGCTTCTTCGCCGTCGGCGGATCCTAGGCAGTTGATTGGAAGTGCTAATATTGGGGCGTTGCCAGTCTTAGAGAATGAGGCTACTAGAGTGTTTGCTGGATGGGTTAATCCTAGTGCGCCAAATGTGTTGATTATTGCGTCGGCTACTTTTGGGGCGAATGTTACGCTTGTTCCTAGATGGCAAGGAGTGGATGTTGATATTGAGTTTAATGCGATGACTGGGTATGCTGGTGATGATATGACGGGGATTACTAGGTATAATGAGAGGCTTGGATTTTTGCCTAGTATGCCTATGAGGGTTGAGGCGAGTGGTACATATATTTTTATGGGATGGTTTAGTGAGGCGGTTGGCGGAGTAAGGATTTGGGGGAATGAGATTGTTGGTGGGACTGGGATTGGAGGAGATGCTGACAATGCTGTTGTGCTTTTTGCTAGATGGCAAAGAGTGGGCAATGTCAATTGGGGGCAAGGGTCATAAGAGGATTTTATGATCAAGAATGAAGAAGATAAAGAAGAGATGCTTGCAGCATGACAAAATAAAAAATTGGTCATTACACGCAAAAACTACTGCGCTTAAACTAAACTTATGTCATCCTGCAGAGGATCTCAACAAAAGAAAAAAGCAATGAAGATGATAAAGAAGAGATTCTTACAGAATGACAAAATTTATTGGTTTTATGAAGAAGAAGAGATTCTTACAGAATGACAAAATTTATTGGTAGAGTAGGGTTTGCCCTAATAAAAAGATAGATACCTAAATTTGTCATCCTGCAAGGATCTCACTTTATAAAAAAGCCTGTCCTGCCCGGTATGATTTTAGGCAAGTGCCTATTATCCAGTGCAAGAGAAGCATTAGAAAGGAGTGTTATTCCAGTCTAACACCAAATGCGGTGAGGATAAAAATAAGTGTCGGCTAAAGTATGCGGCTAGTAAGGTTTTGGAATTAGGGTGAAGGGGCAATTTATTTTGTCATTAAAAACTTGCAATCCTTAAACGAGGCTGTTATAATAGAGTTGATTGGCAAAATAACAGTCCACCAAAAAGACCCCACCACCAACACCCAGCAAATTGACATCCACTACAACTTCATCGGCAACACCTAAAAAACAACAACCAAAATAGCAAACAAAATTTTTTTACACTATCCTTTCCACAAAAAATGTGTTTAGATGAATGAAGGATGGATTTTATTTTAATGGTTAAAGTGGGTGATGTTGTGTTGTGTGGGTAATTTGTAGGGGCGAACTTTGCTCGCCTGAATATATGGAACCCCGTATGGGTGTTCACTGAACGCCCGATAACATGTAAAACCCATAGGGGCGGCAGAGTGCCGCCCGCTAAACTCACATTTAGTTGCAAATTCTCTATAAAAGCTGGCTTCAAGCGAGAGACTGGAAGCTTTCACCTACGAGATTTTCTAAATTAGTTTTGCTCATTGGAAATACCCATAATAATGTAAACACGCAAAAATTAGTCATCAAACTTTTTATCAACCGAGCAAATTTTCTTAGCGATACAAGGGAAAATTTGCGACCGCCGCATCGAAGATCACGAAGTCAAAGGTTTAAAACCCCAGGACCCCGCCCTGGGGTTTTAATACCCTTTATAGTGCAAACAGCAAAATAAACCCGATAAAGACCAGCACCATGCCTATCATGCTAATTATAAACGCCATTTTGCACAACTTGCTGCCCTTAAAGGCTAATCCCAGTGCAAATGGACCTGCATTAAATCCTATTGCCACTATTAAAAAGATTACGGCAATGATTTGCACTATTGCAGTAAGAGTGCCCAATATGGCTAGGACAAAGGCTATTAGCGATACTAAAAGCCCTAAAATGGCAACAACAAGCAAAATTATAGGAACAACTTTATTCATAAACAAATATTAACACAAGTTTAAGCAAATTGCAACCAAAATTCAGTTGCAATTTGTTTGTTTATATGATAAAATATCTAATCATAAAAATTTGGAGGATACAACAATGGAGTGTCAGGTATGCAAAATAGAGGTAGAAGAAGATGATATTATTTGTCCTGCTTGCGGAGTTATTTTAGAGGTTACTACAGATAGAGTGGCAGTTATTAATTAAAAAAGGAGCAAGCTATAGATGTTTTTCTTTAGAAGAAAAGACGCTAAAAAAGTGAAAGGGCTTCAGGGCATAGCAAAGCTTATGCCTTTGTTTTTGGCAGGCAGAGAGGGCAATGTAAACAAATACATGTTTAGTGAGTCGGCTAAATATTTTGATGAGTATATCAAGCTAAAAAAAGAAACCGACGGGGTGACATATACCTATAGGGATCTAGTGCTTGCCATTTTGATTAGGTGTTTTAGGTGCTTTCCTAGGCTTAATAGATTTATTATAGCAAAAAGATTTTATCAAAGGAACAGCATTGATGTGGCTTTTATGGTGCATCAGTCGCTTAAGTGTGACAAGCCAGAGGTATCAGTAAAAGCGTCGTTTAGTGGCGATGAGACGATAAGTGAGATTAAGGACAAGCTAGACAGTGCGATTGAGACGGCGGTTAAAAGTATATCTACTTCAGACAAGACGGCAAGACAAATGGCAAGGACTCCGCTGTTGTTTTTAAGAATGGCGATAAGGATGCTGCGCATAGCAGACTATTTTGGATGGCTGTCTAAAAAGTTTATGTTTGAGACCTCGCCGTTTCATAGCTCAATATTTTTTGCAGACCTAAAGTCTATTGGATTAGGGCCTGTGTCGCATCATTTATATAATTTTGGAAACTGTAGTTTTTTTGCTACGCTAGGCAAAGAGAAGGCGATGCCAGTGGTAGGGGATGATGGGCAGCTTGCGATAGACAAAATCTTTGAGGTGGCAATAAGTGTAGATGATAGGTGCGTAGATGGTTTATATTTTGCCTATATGGTGCGCTATATAAAAAAGATATTAAGGGATATGACAATTTTAGAAAGAGCGCCACTAGAGAGTGAGATTAAAGAATAGGTGCTTTGCTGCGTGATATTATCGTTTATATGACTAATACAAAGTGGAGATATATAAGGGGATATATAAAAATGAAAAAACTGATCTTGAGTCTAATACTAACAGTAGTATTAGCAATAAGCCTAATCGGGCTGTCAGCTTGTGATGGAAACGGGTATAACAAATGTCCTGATTGCGGATATTACCCCAGCAGGTGTCAACCTGCAGTTGAACTAGACCCTCTAAACAATTTCAATGTAGACTTCATCACCGACATGAGAGTCAGTTTTGTAGGTGCTTTAGGCATAGGTATTGTTAATCAATCACAACTAGAAAACCACACCGATATTGAAGTTGCCACCACTAGAAACAGCTGGCTGGTGCAACAAACAAACTCAACAGAGCTTGTCTATTTTGAGTCAGATGATGAAGTAGAGTTTGTTGATATTGATGGGAATGAAGTTGAGGAAACAGTAATTGACCAAGAGCAAATCCCTGCTCAAATAAACAGAATGACCATATCAAGAGGTTTTACTTTCATTCAATTCATACCATTGGTTCAAAACAGTGGCTACTATTATTATGTAGGCGAAGGTTATGGTTTCTTTGACAATAGAGAAGAGGCTTATGCTGCTGGTGGTGGGAGTTATGAGAGAATTAGAGTTAATTTAAGACCTGATAATGCAGATGTTAATGGTTTTGACTATGGTCCGTTTTATACCAATAGTTTAAGCAGTAGTTTCATTATTGACAATACAAGTGGTTATATTTATGCAATAGAGCATGATGTAGTCATAGACGGTGTGTATAATGGTGTGATTTGGATGAGTTCATATAAACATATAGGATATGATGTGTACGAACCTGTTTCCACACTTCATGTTTGGGGTATAGGGGAAGAAGGTTTGTTTATAACAGAAGTTGTCGGAGCTGGAGCACATTTAATAGCCCAAGGACAAATTTCAGGAAACTATAGACAATGGGTTTTTAGGGATTATCTGGACAGAATATTCATTGACTCTAGGATAGCAGGTTTTGCTATTCCCACGGCAGATAATGTTTGTTTTATAGATTTTCGTCAATATAATACTGTGATGTCTGATCAACAAGTGCTGCTACAATTCTATAGAAATATAATAACAGAAAGTTGGAGAGAGGGTGTATTGCTACCGCCCACTGTATTATCTATTACATACACATTGGTGGATTTAACATTTTATGATATTTGCAATGACCCAAACACACGAACAAACAGAAGCTCTTTTGAAGTAGAAATAGTAATTTTGCAAATATATGAGGATTCATTATTAGTAACATATAGAAGAGCTATATATGAGCGCTATATTGTAACGATCGGTCTTTATGAATATTGGAGCTATACTGGATATAAAGTATGGTATTATGGCGAGTCGTTCTTATGGCCTACAACAATATATGGGGTAAACCAATATTGGACATATGAAAAAAATGATTATATTTTTAGGTTTGATAGAATTAATAGAAACTTTTATATAAATAATGAGCGAATAAACAGAGCGCCAATAGAATCTATAAATTTGGGACCAGTAGTACACGATGATTATGGAAATATAAACATTGCCACATTTGATTATATTGTTATAAGAGAAAACTATCTTTATAGATATATGCCTTTGCTACTTTTTAATATATACACTCAAACATTTAAAAGAGAATATAGAGTACCGGCGTTCAGAACACCCGTTTCACCAAGCGATGTTTTACAATTAAGGCCTTTGTAGAATTAAGATAAAAACAATATAATTGCCTTGTTTTTTAGCAAAAATTTCCAATAATTATTCATAATCAACAACTTTAATAAAAAAAGGATATTCCGCTTAAAATGGAGTATCCTTTTGTTTTGTGATTATGCCTAAATATAATGCTAAAAATGCTTAAAAACACTACATATTGTGTTTAATTCGCTTGCTCAATCGCAACAGCCACAGCCACAGTCGCCCCCACCATCGGATTATTCCCCATACCAATCAACCCCATCATCTCCACATGCGCCGGCACACTGCTACTCCCTGCAAACTGCGCATCACAATGCATCCTCCCCATAGTATCCGTCATGCCATAAGACGCAGGACCCGCCGCCATATTATCAGGATGCAGCGTCCTACCCGTTCCGCCGCCGCTCGCCACCGAAAAATATTCCCTACCCTTTTCATTGCACAGCTTTTTATAAATACCCGCAACAGGGTGTTGAAACCTTGTAGGGTTTGTACTATTGCCTGTTATGCTCACATCCACATTTTCATGCTGCATAATCGCAACGCCCTCACGCACCTCATCCGCTCCATAGCATAGCACCTTTGCCCTCTCACCCTCAGAATACGCCCTAGTCCCCACAATCTTTAGCTTGCCCTTAGCATAATCAAACTTTGTTTCAACATATGTGAATCCATTAATTCTTGAAATAATCATCGCCGCATCTTTTCCTAGTCCATTCAAAATTACCTTAAGCGGCTCACTTCTAACCTTGTTAGCCGTTTTTGCAATAGAGATTGCCCCCTCTGCCGCAGCAAAGCTTTCATGCCCTGCCAAAAAACAAAAGCACTTTGTTTTTTCTTCTAGCAGCATCGCTGCCAGATTTCCATGCCCTAATCCCACCTCACGCTGCTCTGCAACCGAACCAGGAACGCAAAACGCTTGTATGCCCTCACCAATAATCCTAGCCGCATCCGCCGCTTTTTTTATGCCCTTTTTAAGTGCCAAAAAGCACCCCAAAGTATATGCCCAAACTGCATTGTCAAACGCAATATTTTGCGTTCCTTTGACAATTTTTTCAACATCAATGCCTCTATCTAGGCAAAATTGATGAGCTTCAGATAAATCCTTTAAGCCGTGTTTAGCTAAAAAAGCATCAACCTTATTTTTTCTTTTGTTATATCCTTCAAATTGAATATTTGCCATAATTTTTTTCCTCCTGTTACCATTTTTTTAAAACGGCAACCCAAAAATTGTAATGTAGCCATGCTTTGATAGTAGTTTTTTAATTTGATAGTAGTTTTTTAAACGGATGAGATTCTTCGGCTTCGTGCTTTGCACTTCGCAACCATCGTGCCAAGAGGTATTCGTGATGGCACCCCTTCGGGGTCAGAATGACAAAATTTAATTTAGGTCATCTCGAACCGAAGGTGAGAGATCTTTGCCTTATAAAATAGGGTAATATAGTTAAATTTTTCTAACCGACAAAGAATTGTGCTATAAAAATTATATCTAAGGGTATCCACACACCCCATATAATAAATCTAACAATCAGTCTAATCTTGCTTTTGTTGATGCCTTTTTTAAAAATCAGAATAGCAACTACAACCGCAGATATACATATTGCTAGCGACAAAAAACCAAGAATCAAGCCTATGTTTGGGATACTGATAAACCTGTCTGGATTTACCCAATAGACAACCACCGCTATCACAAACAAAACATCTATCCAGTCTATTATGTTATAGATTTTTGTTAATATGTGAGGAGGGGAGTCGGCTGTTTGATTCTCTTCTAAATTCAATGATTCATTATGCTCATCTTGATACATTTTTTGCTCCCATTCCTGTCATTTATTCATGCCTAGGATCAATATATTTAACTGCTTCATTATATCTTCCGTATGTGCCCGTGCATGTTTTTAATGCTTCAACTGCATCAACTCCTGCTCTAATCTTGTCCATCATTACTCCCATTCTCACAAATTCATATCCAATAACCTCATTATTTTTATCCAGTGCAAGCTTTGTCACATATCCTTCTGCCATGTCCAAATACCTAACCCCTTTAACCGCCGTGCTATAGATTGTCCCAACTTGTGATCTTAAACCCTTTCCTAAATCCTCTAGCCCTGCACCAATCTCTAAACCATCCTCACTAAAAGCACTTTGAGTTCTGCCGTATACAATCTGCAAAAACAACTCCCTCATAGCCACATTAATAGCATCACACACCAAATCAGTGTTTAATGCTTCTAAAATAGTCTTGCCTGGCAATATTTCGCCTGCAATCGCCGCAGAATGCGTCATGCCGCTGCATCCGATTACTTCTATCAAAGCCTCTTGAATTATGCCGCCCTTTACATTTAAAGTCAGTTTGCAAGCACCTTGCTGAGGCGCACACCAGCCCACCCCGTGAGTTAGGCCAAAAATCTCTTTAATCTCTTTAGCCTTTGTCCACTTGCCCTCTTGCGGTATCGGGCTCGGTCCATGATTAGGTCCTCTTGCCACGCATACCATTTGTTCAATTTCTTTTGAATAATGCATTTTTTATTTTTATCTCCTTATGAGTTTTTTAACAATTTTTTAAATGTTTATAAAATTGGGTTTTAATCCCTCGCCTTGTATAGCGAAACCTTTAGGTAGTAGGGAATAAGAGTTGTTTCTGCTTGTCATTAGAATTGTAGTGAAATCCAAATTTGTCATCCTGACCCCGAGGGGGTGCCATCACGAACACCTCTTTGGCACGGTGGCTGCGAAGCCGAAGGATCTCTTCTTTATTAATAAAAAGCTTCAATATTAATAAAAAGCTTCAATATTTAGTTTTTGATTAAAATTGATGAGATCCTTCGGCTTCGCAGCCATCGTGCCAAGAAGTCTTCGTGATAGCTCGCCTTTGGCTAGCAGGATGACAATAGTTCTGTTTTGTAGTTTCGCTACAAGTCTATTGACGATACGGCAAGCTTTAGGCGGCTTACATACCGCCAGTACGAACCTACCGCCTTTAGGCGATAGTGAGTTCAGTTACTGCTATAAAAGGTTTGATATAACAAGGCTATGCATCAACGCTTAACACATATATATCAATTCTTTCAAGCAGCAGCGGCAATCTTCCCGCATTAATTTGATTTGCCAATTCATTCGCTCTTTCTATGCTCCCCATTCCCGTAATAACCGCACTGCCACCAGTTATTGGCGTCACAATCATTGGTGCAGATATCAAACGCTCTATCGCTCCCAAGCTATCATTTATTATCATCCAAATTTCCAGCACTTCACCTATATTCTGTTGCGTTACACTATACAAATTTGCAGCCCCTTGTACATCAAATAAAACACTGACCACATAATCAAAATTAAAAGAGAAAAAAACTGCTTGTGCTGATATAACATTGCCCCCAACGATAACAACATCACCCCTAACCCTAAACTCAATTTGTGCTGGTTCTCCAATTTGCCTTAATACTACATTAGGCTCACCAATATCAGCAACAATCACTCTTAAATAATAAATATTATATTGCTCAATCCTCACATTATAAAAACCTTTGCTTGCAAGCATTTGCCTTAAATCATTTTCTGTTTGTTTTAAAGCGTCATTAAATGTCCCATCCCAATCAGGGTGTATGTTATGCCTAAAGATACCAACAATATATTGAGTATGTGTGGGAATTCTTTCATTTGGCGGATTAGCATTAAACTCACAAGCAGAAAAAACAGCTATTGAAGATATTAGACACACTATCAAGCCTAGTGATAATAGTTTTTTCATATCATCTAGCTCCATTAATATTATTTATTCATTATTATAACACACTAAAAAATCATTGACAAACAAATAACATAGGCATTATAATGAGATTAAAGAATATATTTTTAGGGTCACTAACCCACTGCAAAATTCAAGTCGCTAGGCTCGCCTTGCAATATGCAAGCCACCTGAATTATCCCACTACTCGTCACTGCTAACTTAAGCATAAGCAATCCAAATTAAATAAAAGGCATTAAAATGTATACAAAATTATCAGAAGAGTCAATTACTTTTAAAAACCTAACAGCAAAGCAAGTATGCTGTGGCTGCCCAGAATCATATCATGTTTTTGATGAGACCAAAAAGCAAGTTGGATATTTAAAACTAAGAGGCGGTTATTTTTCTGTGCGTTATCCAAATTCAGACGGAGAAACAATATTTGAACATAAATTTGAAGAACGCTATAAATGGTATTAAACCCCAGGGCGAGGCCCTGGACCCCCCAAACATCTTTGATGTTTGGTTCCGCCCCAAAGGGGCGGAGGTTTAATTACCTTTTCGGTGGTCGCAAATTTTCCCTTGCAAGCAAGAAAATTTGCTCGGTTGATAAAGGCATATTCTATAGTAATAATGAGCAAGAAGAATTTTTAACAAAAGCTTTTGAAATAATCTTAAACAAAATAGGTGAATCACTATGAAATTAAAATTTTACAACACACTTACCCGCAAAAAAGAGGAATTTGTCCCTAAGGCTAAAAACCCTAGCATGTATTCATGCGGGCCTACTGTCTATTCATTTGCACACATAGGCAATTTGCGTGCCTATATTTTTATGGATTCAATAAGACGAGTACTAAAATTTAATGGCTACAAAATCAAAGGCGTAATGAATATCACTGATGTAGGACACCTAACAGATGACGGCGACGACGGTGAGGATAAAATGGCAAAAAAGGCTAGGGAAGAAAAGAAAACTCCGCTAGAAATCGCCGACGAGGTCACAGCTGTTTTTATGCACGACATAAAAGCCCTAAATATAGGCACTCCAGAAATAGTGGCAAAGGCAACAAATCATATTGATGATATGCTTAAATTTGTAGTCAGCCTAATGCAAAAAGGTCATGCCTATGAAACCAGTGACGGAATATATTTTGATGTTGCTAGTTTTTCTGATTATGGAAAATTATCAGGGCAAAAAGGCAAGCTTGACGAGCAAATTTCAGGGGCTAGGGTGAGCATAAACACTGAAAAACGCAACCCTCAAGATTTTGCGCTATGGAAAAAAGCCCCCAAAAACCACATCATGCAGTGGCCCTCACCTTGGGGCATGGGGTATCCTGGCTGGCACATAGAATGCAGTGCAATCGCTAAAAAGTTTTTAGGGTGCGGGTTTGATATTCATACAGGAGGAGTAGACCACATCCCTATTCATCATGAAAACGAGATTGCACAAAGTGAGGCACTAGACGGCTCTAGTGCAGGTGCAAGCTTTTGGATGCACAATGAGTTTATGCAAGTAGACGGCGGCAAAATGTCCAAGAGCCTAGGCAATACTTATACTCTAAAGGATTTAGAAGGTAGGGGAATCTCACCTATTGCGTTTAGGTATTTTTGCTTAAATACGCATTATAGAAAGGCGCTTAATTTTACTTTTGATGGGGTAGGAGGGGCTGTGACGGCGTATAAGAGGCTGCTAGGCTTGTTAGGCGATCATAAAGAATCTAGCGGCAAGGTGGATGTCTCAAAATATAAAGAGGAATTTTTGGCTGCGGTCAATGATGATATAAATATTCCGCTAGCTATAGGTGTATTGTGGACAATGGTTAAAGAGAGTGCTTTGTCTAAAGATGTTTTTGATGCGGCGATAGAGTTTGACAGTGTATTGGGGCTAGATTTAGGCAAGGCGGAGAAGGAGAGGGCGGCAAGGGTGGATGTGCCTAGGGAGATAAGGGTTCTTTTAGAGAAGAGGGCGGCGGCTAGGGCGAGCAAGGATTTTGCGGCAAGTGATGCTATTAGGGATGAGATTGCCCGACTTGGGTTTTTGGTAAAGGATACTAAAGACGGGCAAGAAATTTCTCTTAGTGAGTGAGCGGTGAGCGGGAAGGGAATAGAAAGTTGAGTAGAAAGTGAATGAAAAAGATGATAAAAAGATGATAAATTTTTTATGGATATCCTAGCTACACAGTCTGACCTTGAGAAAAAAGTTTAGGGGGATCGTTCAATAGACTTGTTTCATAAGTCATATTATAGCTTATAGGGGTGGGTCAATGGTAGCCTGCCGCACTCACATTATACGGGCTAATGGCAATACTTATGAAACAAATTCTACTGAATACCCCTACTGGGTTAATTATCATTAGCAGCAATTGTTTGGTGATTTTGATTAACCAAGCAAATTTTCTTAGCGATACAAGGGAAAATTTGCTGACCCAGAAAATGGTACTATACCCTAGGGCTCTGCTCTGGGGTATAATACCTAATTTATTTAAAAATGTGTATAAATTGCGGTGAAAATTATAAAATCATTATTAAAGTGCTTGACAAAGGGGTTTTGAGTTGCTAAAATAGTATAGAGTGATGTGGGCTGGATGGGCAGTCATGAATTTTGCGTATTTTTTGAGCCTTATCTAGTTTTTTTGCAAAATGCACCTTGCATACATTGCTTGTTGCTTTCTAGTGTTTATTTTTTTATGTGGAGAGTTACCGAAGTGGTCATAACGGGGCGGTCTTGAAAACCGTTAGATGTTAAAGTCACGGGGGTTCGAATCCCTCACTCTCCGCCACCAAACTTGTTGAATTGGTCAAAGTATCAATTCAACAAGTTTTTTTATTTGAGGGGACGAATATGCCGTATTTAGCCCCTTTTTGAGCCGTTTGAGCCACTTTTAGAGGGGACGAGGGTAGTTGACCGCATAAAACCATTGAGCCAAATTTGGCGATTTGTCTGGCACGGGATTTGAACCTTGCCAAATTTGCCCCAAAATAAAAAGTTGTCATAGGTGCGACAAGCGGGATTTGAATATGCAAAACAAGCCAAAAGGGCAGAGAATGGCTTGCATTTTACATAGAAAACTGCTAAACTAAAATTGTGCTAGTCCTACAAGAAAAACGAGTGCGAGAGATAATGGAGGCAATGGGCTTAAAGTTCAAAGACCTAGCCGTCAATCTAGAGATTAGCCCGTCCCATTGTTCGCATATACTACGAGGCAGGAGGCAAGCAACCTTAGACCTCGCCAAGAAGCTGTCCGCCATATTCGGAGCGGATACATTTTCGCATTTAATCGCATGGCAAGAGCTAAAGCTGACTGCACTCCAAGTAATGGACTTACAAGACAAAATGCGAGGCATGGGGTTGATACGCTAGCAAACGCACCTTTGAAGCCCCTGTTCAGGCTTTGTGCCACTTAACACCCCATAGGCAACAAAGACACCATAAGCCCCACAACCGCCGACTTGACGCGTTTGTGGGCTTTTTTGGTACATTGAGATATAAAAACATAAAATCGCTTTAATTTTATGAATTAGTAGTTCATTTTTATTTGCGTTTCGACAAAATATATGATATAATTATATTCGTGGATAAAATAATCGACAATCGAATGACCCTTTTAGGGGATGATTTAAGAGCGGAGCTAAAGGCAGGCAGCAAGGTAAGAATTGCGGCTAGTTGTTTTACGCTATTTGCATTTGACGCATTGCGTGAGGAGCTAGGCAAAATAGATGAGCTAAAGTTTATTTTTACTAGCCCTACATACACCAAAGGCGATTTTATTACTGATGCAGGCAAGCGTGAGCGTCGGGAGTTTTTTATACCTAAGAGAGAAAGAGAGACAAGCCTTTTTGGTACTGATTTTGAAATTCGCCTCCGCAATAAGATGAGTCTAAAGGCGATAGCCAAAGAGTGCGCCAAATGGATTGAGGGCAAAGTTGCATTTAAGAGTAATACCACAGCTAACCATTTGCACAGTTTTATCACAATAGAACAGACAGACGGCACGGCAGTAGGTTATAACCCGACACCGCAAGAGTTTTCAGCAAGCGGGCTAGGTTTTGAGAAGTCCACCGAAATGCTTACTCTAATTCAAAAGACCACAACCAATGCAGCCGCATACCTAAAATACTTTGACGAGATATGGGGAGATTCGGCTAGCTTAGAAGTGGTAACCGACCAAGTAGTAGATAGCATAAGTGCCGCCTATAAAGAAAACAGTCCAGAGTTTATCTACTTCATAATCCTTTACAACATATTCACCGAGTTCCTAGATGACCTTAATGAAGACAATATGCCTAACGAGGCGGTGGGCTTTAAGAACACCAAACTCTGGGAGATGCTTTATGACTTCCAAAGAGACGGCGTTATTTCAATCATAAACAAACTAAACAAGCATAACGGTTGCATACTAGCTGACTCCGTGGGACTTGGCAAAACACTAACCGCCCTTGCCGTAATTTTATACTACTCTCTAAACAACAAGTCGGTGCTAGTGCTTTGTCCAAAACGCTTAGGCGATAACTGGATGCAGTACGCAGACGACAACACGACAAACCCATTCAGCGGCGACAGACTCAACTACAAAGTGTATTTCCATACAGACCTAGGGCGTGGCGGGATAGCGCATGACGGACGCAACCTCGGCACAATCAACTGGGGCAATTTTGACTTGGTTGTGATTGACGAATCGCACAACTTCCGCAACAGCAACCCAGCTAAAGACCGCATGACCCGTTATGACTTTTTGATGGAAGAGATAGTCAAGAGGGGCAAGAAAACCCAAATTCTAATGCTTAGTGCCACTCCTGTAAATAATCGTTACAACGACTTAAAAAACCAACTCGCACTTTGCTACGGACAAGACCCCCGAGCATTTGAGGACAGCCTAGACACCAAAAGTAGCATAGCAACAATATTTCGCATGGCTCAAGCAACCTTTAGAGAATGGAGTGAAAAGCATACGGCGGAGCGGACAAGCAAGGCACTAATAGATTCACTTAGCATAGATTTTAAGGTGCTACTAGATAGCGTTACCATTGCTAGAAGCCGTAGCAATATTGAAAAATACTACGACACATCAAGGATAGGCAAGTTCCCAGAAAGACAACCACCCGTCTCTGTTACACCCGAGCTTAGCACCCTTTCGGGCATTCCCACTTACAAAGAGATTTACCAATCAATCAAAAAACTGAGTCTAGCGGTTTATGGTTTATTTGATTTTGTGCTAGATAGCCAAAAGCCAAAGTACGAGAGACAATACGGAGTAGAGATAAAGCAAGGCAACCTAACAAGAGCAGGGCGCAATACTGGAATCAAGCGATTGATGACAGTCAACCTACTCAAGCGCCTAGAGTCTAGCGTAGAGGCATTCCGCCTAACCATGCGGACGGTGCTAGACCTTAATAAAGACGAGATTCGCACCCTAGACCGATTCGGCGAGGGGACACTCTATCCTAATGCCGCCGCCACCAAAAAAGTCTTTACTTATGAACAGTTCGACCAAGACGAAGACGGCGGACTAAACTTAGTCCAAACTGACAAAGGCAAAGAGGTCAAGATAGATTATGCAGACATAGACAGAGCAAGCTGGCGAGCAGCAATGGAAAAAGATGTTGCGATACTAGAAGAACTGCTAAAGAGCCTAGATAGAATTACTCCCGATTATGACAGTAAGCTGCAAGAACTTAAAAGTATAATTGACGACAAAATAGCCAACCCACTTAACGCGGGCAACAAAAAGGTGTTAATCTTTTCGGCTTTTGCCGATACCGCAGGTTATTTATACAATAATATTGCAACTTGGGTAAAGAGTAAATACGGACTAGAGACAGCGCTTGTAGAGGGTCAAAGTAACAAGACAACGCTAAGACACCACCCTAAAAGTACAAACACAATCCTTACCATGTTCAGCCCTCGCTCAAAAAACCGAGAGCTTGCTTTTGCATTTATGAAAAGGTGGAAAGAGATGTTTGACGACCCAAATACAAATGCAAGAATTAGCCACAAGATAGACCGCCGTGAATATGACGATGCATTCAAAGACATAGATATTCTAATTGCAACCGACTGTATATCAGAGGGGCAAAATTTGCAAGACTGCGACATTTGCGTCAACTACGACATTCATTGGAATCCAGTCCGCATAGTGCAACGCTATGGGCGGATAGATAGGATAGGTAGCATAAACGAAAAAGTCGGCTTGGTAAATTTTTGGCCGCCACTAGCACTTAACGAATACATCAACCTAACCGACCGAGTAGAGAGCAGAATGGCGATTGCCACGCATTCAGGCACGGCAGACGGCAATCCACTAAAACCAGACGACCAAGTGGACGACTACCGAGAGGCACAAATCAAAAAGCTAAGAGAGGGCAAGAATGTAGACCTAGACGACCCTAGCAGCGGTATTTCAATAAGCGACTTAGGACTAAATGAATTCCGCATGGATGCGGTTGATTTTGTAAAAAGCTACAGCCGTCCAACCAATGCTCCAAAGGGAATGCACTCGGTAATTTTGCGAGACGAGTCGAGAGGCTTAGTGCCGGGCGTGATTTTTGTGCTAAAGAATTACAACAAAGAAGTCAACATCAAAAGCCAAAACCTACTGCATCCATACTACCTTGTTTACCTAGACGAAAAAGGCAAGGCAATCAACACGCACCTAGAGGTCAAGCAAATTATGGACTTGCTCCGCATTAGCAGCAAGGGGCAAAAGACACCGATAGAAAAAGCCTACAAAAAATTCAATGCAGAGACCGATGACGGCTTGCAAATGCAAAAATACAACAAGCTACTCAGCGATGCAGTAGCAACTATAATCGAGGTCAAAGGAC
>Ga0209755_10004958_pt1 | contig 15388 bp, 5 predicted proteins | sample TergutCo191P1_FD_187301 | JGI IMG/M metagenome (GOLD analysis project Ga0209755, IMG submission 187301) | Cornitermes sp. P1 segment gut microbial communities from Petit-Saut dam, French Guiana - Co191P1 (SPAdes) (version 2) | ecosystem: Host-associated > Arthropoda: Insects > Digestive system >... | reverse complement strand
GGAGCACTGACATTATGTCGTTTACGGGCCCGCCGTAGAAAAGGTCGTTTATATCCTCGCATGTATATGGAATCGCGAGAGCTCTTAAATGTTTTTCGTATAAATATTGAGGCGCGCGCGAGCGGAATAGAACCGCGATATCCCGCGGCTTGTAATTCCGCGATAATAAAAATTTAATTTTCTCCGCTGTAAAACGCGCTTCGCTCTCTTCCGCCGACAGTATTGTGTCTTCCTCGTTTTCATCTTTATTTATTTTGTTTTTGTTTAAAACGCAAAGAGAAAAATTCCCGCGCGTATTGCTCTCATTATCGCTTCGCGCTTCCAATGGAGTGTAACCGGCCTCATACAATGGCAGATTTCTCTGAGGCGCGAAGACAGAAGGGTACAGCGACATCTGTGTTGTCCCCGCCGGATCAAAACCGCTTCCGCCGAAAATCGCGTTGAAAGCGCCGATAAGACCAGCGGAAGATCTGTAATTTTTTTTTAACGGAAGGTCGCGGCTTTTAATTTCCTGTTTAAGGCGCCTGAAAACGGAAACATCGGCGCCTCTGAATAAATAAATTGATTGTTTTTCATCGCCTACAAAAAAAAGTTTTTCAGGACTTAGATCACCGGCCGGAGGAACGCCGTTATTTGTTATCTCTTGTTTTTCCGCGAGTATAAATAATATATCTTTTTGCAACTCGTTGTTATCCTGAAATTCATCTATCATTACCGCTTTAAAACTTTCTTTTTCACTTTGTCTTATGTCATTCTGTTCAATAAGAATTGTTCTCGCGAGAGCGGCTACATCCTTAAAGGTCAGGATTCCCTCGCTACGTTTCTTATCAAGGTAAAGGCGCTGCAGCCTTGCTAAAAGCGAAGTGACTGAAATAACAAGACCTGCCTGTATACATGAAATTACAAGAGATGAAAAACAGTCCATCATGGCGCGCAGTTTATATATATTTATTTTAACTGGATTTTCTAAGCGTTTTCCTTTATTTAGGTTCATATCGCAGATTGAATTTAAGAATTCCAGATATTTTATCAAAGTTTTTATTATTGTATGCGATTCAGCTTTCTCAATTACCAAGTCCGGGTCAACGCTTAAAAGAAGATCAAAAAATTCCCTGATATCAGATGTTTCTGGTATGTTTATCTTATCATTCGCATATTTCTTTATAACAGGAGCCAGCAGAGGCAGAAGGGCGTTATTTTCTTTTAAATCGCGTTCTACTTCATAAATTATTTTTTTTATATCACGGTTATAATTATTCCATTCAAAGCAAAGAGACTCAAATTGTTTTTTTACATCGGATAAAAAATCCCGCGGCTTGTCTATATAGCAATGGTTATAAAGGACATCCGCGAAAACGTTATGCACAATATCTCTTGGACGGTTGTCAGAATAAAGCCTGATAACAGCGGGATGACTGCGGTTGGCGATTAAAAACGGATAAGAGACTTCAAGAGCGATTTCATTGCATCGGTTTTGATCAATTTTAAAATCGGGGCTTATGCCGTAACGTGAGGCGCATTGCCTTACAACTGAGGCGCAATAAGAGTCCAGCGTTTGAATTCTCGCGTGAATAAAATCTTCAAGGGCCCGGCGCGCCCTTCGCGAGGCCAAATCGTTATCTGCTTTTTCCCGTCCTGCCTGCTGCTCTGGATACAGAGCCGCGTCATGAGCGATTCCAGATATAAGCGAGTAAATCCTTGAGTGCATCTGCGCGGCGGCTTTTTTTGTAAATGTGAGTGTCAGTATTTCATCTACCTTGTAACCTTTCTCTGTAAGTAACCATGCGAAGCGCGTGGCAAGAACCATAGTCTTGCCCGAACCTGCGCCCGCTGAGACAACCGCGTTATCATCGCAAAAAGCGGCGTTTTTTTGTTCATCATTTAACTGCTGCCTCTTTATTTCCATTAACTTTTCTCCAATAAATTATTTTCACGGCCGATTATATAAACCGTACGGCATATCCTAAGAAAGCCGCAGTTTATACAATCGCCTGATTTTTCAGGATAAACAGAAAATTCACCTGATGAAATTTCCCGAGTAAACTGTTTTGTTTTATTTTTAAATTCGTCAAATACCGCGTTATACCATTCACTGCCGCGGATTATCTGCTGATCTTTATCGCGCGGGATTTCCTTTTCTGTTTTTTCATCATATATCTTTCCGATGATAACCTCGCTTTTATGATCGAGTATGCTGTAGAAAAGAGCGGTATATGCCTTATAATTATCATTTTCTTCCGCGAGTGTTATGTACACCGGAAGCTGAAAATCAGCTAACGGTTTTTCATCCGCTGTGCAGACGGCGCGGGACGGAGTCTTTTTCAATTTAAAATCAACTATTATGTATTTTTCCTCATTGTCTGAATACGCGTCATCGGCTTTCTGACATTCCGGTTCACTATCATGCCCCGCGTTTAAGGGAGCGCTTTTCACGTAACGCGGCGGCTCTTTTAAAACGCAGTCGACGCATCCTCTTAAAATATAAGACTCTTTTTCAGTCTGATAATAACATTCGCTCGCGGCGACGCTGCATCCAGCGAAGAACGAAAGAAAGTGAGCGAGGCAGTTTCTTAAATTATATTGATAATCTTTTTTTCCGGCTCTTAACAGTCTCGCTGACAATGAGCTCATTTCTCTCGCGCCGTTTGGTTTTAACATGGGAAAAAAGCTGAATACCTCATCTATGCTTTTGTCAAGCGCCTGAAGGTAATTGTCAGGAAGGGCAGGAGCGGAACCTTCATAAACAGCATCCGCGAGAGGAGAGCCTGTGTTTTTTATTTTTATGAAGAAATTGTTTAATATCGCGTGATAAACAAGACCGGAAATATTTTCGCTCATAAGGCCTGTGTCTATCCGCGAATTTTCTAGCGCTAATACGCGCTCAAAAAACCATTTAAGCGAGCATTGAAAATATTTCTGAAGTGATGTCGCGGATACCATATATTTTTTATTTTTTTCATCCGGCGGATTTCGCGGCGTGTAATATTCATCAATTATTTCGCGGATTTTTTTATTATTAAAACTGTTTTTTTTATTTAAGTCTGTTGTTGTATAACGGCGGCCGCGCCATTCTGTAAATCCTCTTGCCTGACTTTCATGAAGCGTTATCTCGTTTTCTTCACAAGGCCGGGAAAGCGAAGATAACATATGGCTTTCCGCTATATATAAATCCCGCGAAAATTTTTCTGAATGATCAGCGTCAGGCGCGTATCTGTCCCTTGGTTCCGCTGGGGAATTAATTTTTGAGTGCGGTATTGAATAACCTGTAAAACTTTTTTCACAGCAGAAAAAGGCGGATAACCTGACAGAATTAAACTTATGCATATTGATAAATGCCATAGACGCGTCTTCGTCCGTTACTCCCAATTCCGCTCGTCTTTTTTTTGGAAGGAATTCCATATGCTTGTTGATAACAGAAAGATTTTCTTCTCCCGCTCCGAGAATTATATGGCAGTCAAAAGGAGCGGCAGCCGCTGTTTTATAAGGCAGGATCGCAACACCTGTATACTCCGCCTGCGGGAGGTAATACGCTTCACTTAAATATTCCGTCAGAAAGAGGAGAGGATCGGCGGCTGTCACGAGAGGAAAGCTTTTCTCAAGATCGGCAAGGCTCATAAGCTCTGTTATACAGCGGGAGAGAATAAGGTCGGTTTCCTTACCGCACTTTTCCATATCAAAAAAATTTTCACGGAAAATAAAATACTGCCTGCGAAGTTCAACGAATGACCGCGAGCCGCGCAGACTTAACACACGCCTTTTTAAATTGTTAAAAAATATTTGAACGCTTTCGTCTTTATATCCGGCGGGCTGGCTGAAAGCGTCTTCCCAGACATTTATTTTTTTTTCAATGTTATCTTCTTCTGTCCATGAGCAAAGGCAGTTATTATCTATTCCGAATTGAATCAGTTTATCGATTAACGCGGATTCCTTCCACGGGAGATTTTTGTTTCTGATCAAAGCGGAAACGGAAGAGAATGAGAAATCGCGCGAGACACATTCCAGCACAGAGTGAAAAAACCTGCCCGCGGGATAATCGCGAAGCGGTTTACTTATACGTTTTACATACGGTATGTTTCTGTTTAAAAATTCCCTTAGCACATACGGTTCATAATTGGCTGAGTCAGGAACGCATACGGCGATTGAGTCCCATGATATATTTTTCTTTTCATGAAGGGCGCGTATGTAAAGGGCTGCTTCTGTTATTTCACTTCTGGAATTAGTGTAAAAGAATGTATCACAAAAATAATCACCGCCGCAGGCGGCGCTGATTATTTTTACATGACCGCTTGCTGACAGCAATCCGCCGTATTCTCTGTAATCTGACAATGACTCTGGAAAGAACAGAAAAACCTCTTTTCCGTCATTGTTAAAAGGCGGAGTTTCCCACGCAGGTTCAAAAAGCGAATGCGCGTCAAGGAACCGCGCGTAACGCAAAGCCATGTTATACATGTCTTTTTCGCCGTCTCTCAGATTTTCGCATAACGTTTCCGCGTTTTTATCAAGTATACAGTCTATTGAACTGCCTGTAGCGGCTTTAAACCACGCTCCAAGCTGCGGAAGAATCCGCGTAAGCCACGGCGTAAATTGAGACGCTGGCTGAGAAGACAAGCCCGCCCATTCGACGCTGATTAGAGAAGTAAAAATTGTTTTCTCTCCGTTCGCGGCGGCTTCAGCGTTTTCTATTACAAGGCTGTGCACAAAAATTTTTCTAAGCGCGGAAGGAACGCTTTTTTTATTTTGCACTTTTGATTTTATCGAGCTTTGTTTGAATTTATCCCACGCGGTAAAATTCCGCACCGCAATTGTGCCGCCTTTAAGACGCAGAAGATGATCTGCCCATCTTGATGCCGCTATATCAGTCGGAAAAACAAAAAGAGAATCAGGGTTATCAATATTTTCCAGCAGTATTGTCTCAACAGCCTTCATGTTTACTGAATTATATCTTATGTGTTTTATTTTGTCAGCTTTTTATATTCTTTCCAGAATTATTTTCCTGCGCGCCCTACCTATGCGGTTAAGGCTTTGTTTAACTGTTTCTCCAGCCAGAGACTGCTGCTTTAAATCTATTGTAAACTGGTTCATGGAAAAATGACGGTAGAAAAAAAGTTTCTCTGTCAGGTCTCTGTTATCTGCATATAACTCCTTAAGTTTTTCGGTATATGTTTGAAAAATACCGCCTTTCCTCATTTCTGAGTAACCGGTTATCCAGACAGGGCAGCTAAATATCATGTGAAATTCAAAAAGAAGCGATGCCATAAAAACCTGAGAAGAGTCAAGAGCGTTTTTCAAATTCCGGCGCGAATCTTCAGCGCGGCAAAGATCGCGTAACTCTGAAGTGCGCGGCGTATGTACAGGTGTTTTATTTAAAATAATTACGTTTTTCTTAAAATCAATTCCAAGAGAAGGATTATTAATAAAAAATTTGGCGGCTATTTTTCCCGACGGCCCGGTAAGATAACGCCTGTTTTCCGCGGCTTGTTCGCGCCTTCCCGGGTTATCCGCTGCAAGAATAATTTTTATTTCATCGTCTTTTGTAATGTCATCTAACGCGTTATTATAAACAACCGGAGTGTCCACTGTGTAAGAAGAATTTTCTACGCCTGAACGGCTGTTTACAAAACACTGGAGGATATTTTTTAAATCTGGAAGGGAACTGCTGAGATCATCCGCGAAATCTTTAAAACGCTTTTTCGCGTTTTTGTATTTTTTCCAGACAGCTATATCCATTTTATTTTTCTCATATCAGGATGAAAATTAATGACAGCGCTTAAAAATTTTAATGACATCAGCTCCTGGAAGCGAGTTCTATAGTCAGCTCAACTTCACCTACTGAGATATGAAGAGCGTCTGCGATCTCCTGATCTGTCCACCCGCGGTCCCTTTTTAATTTCAGGATATTTTCCCTGACCTGCGGAGCCGGAGCGCCTTTGCTCTTCTGAACAGTCTTTCCGCTCTCGCGGTCCAGCAGGGACTTTGTAAGTTTAAGCAGAGCCCTCGCTTCTTTCTCAAGAGCGTTCATTTCTGTTTCTGTCCGAGCGAGCCATTCGCGCGCGACATTCATCTCGGTAATCCGTTTTTCGATCTGAGTTAGTGATTCATCAAGAATCTTGATTTTTTCGTCGACGTAACCCGCCTTGTCGCTCTGCGCCGCGAGAACCTCAATTGAGGAGCGCAGGCTGTCAAACTGGCTGGAAATCGTATCAATAAAATTTTCCGTCTTTTTAATCGCGGCTTCGGATTTCTGAAGAAGTTTAAAATTACGCTCAATCCCTTCGTTAGTCTGATCAAGAACAGCGTTCTTGCGTTCAACACGCTGGTACTTCTCTTCTGTTTCTTTCAGCGAGTCTTCAAGTTTGCGGATTTGAACCTGAACATTCTGCAGAATATCATCCGATGATGAAACCTGTTCAAGTTTTTCTTTTACAGACTGGGATATTTTTATTACATTGTTGAAATTTGTTTCCATCTGCTCAATGCGGCGCTGCTCGTTTAAGAAGCGCGTCATCTTATTGTTAATGTCATCTTCAAGGCGTTTAACGCCTGTCAGCCTCGCTTCCATCTGCGTGATTTCATTTTTACGCTGATCAAGACGGTTCAAATCATCGTTAATTTCCTCAATTTTATTTTCCAGGTCTTTTTTGATAACGCCAGTCTGATCAAAGATTTTTTTCTGAATGCCGAGTTCTTTGCGTATATCATCAAGGTTAAGTCGGAATTGAGAGAAGCGATCGTCATTTTCTGACGCGATATCCCTTGAGTGGCGGCGCATGTCCTCAAATGAAGCGTCTGTTTCGCGGATTCTTATATTGTATTGACTCTGCCATTCGTCAAAAGACTGCTTTGAGTTAAGAAGCGCTTCATCCAATGTGTCGTGCGTTGTCTGACACCGGGACTGTAAATCATCAAGCTCCTTTTCAAGCTCTCTTTGTTTCAGGCGCAGGGTTTCCTGGGCCGTTAGCTGATATTGCCCGATTTGAATTTTCACTTCGCTTTCGGCGGACTGGCGCATAAAGGATAGCTCATGTTTTATCTGCTCGGCGAAGGATGTGCGCATCTCATCGATACTGTTCATGTCCTGCCTGATTATTCCCTCAAACGCTGTCGCTTCCTGTTTAAGGCTTTCATAATCCGTTGTAATTTTATCCTCAAGGGTGGTAATATTTTTCTTCTGGTCTGTAATAAATTCATCTTCGGCGGCCTTCCAGTTATTCTCGATTCTGTCGCTTGTGTCCGCGAGGCGGTCATCAAAACCGGTATGCCAGTCTGTTATATGCGCGCCAAGCTCCGCCGCGCGTTTCGCGAGATCGTTTTTTATTTCATTCTCAAAAGTTACAAGTTTTTCGGATACATTATCATATGCCTGCTGCCTGATTCCGTTAAGCTCCTTGTCCATTTCCTCAAGCTCTTTTCTGAATGCCTGCGCCTGTTCATTAAACTCTCCCGCTGTATTTTTTATTGAAGACGCGGACTCTTTTTCGAAATCCGAAAAATCTTTTCTGACTCTTATAACTACTTCCTGCATTGACGCGCGAAGTTCGCTGTCAAGACGGGACGCATCATCCGCAAGACTGTTAAGCTGGTTCATTGCCTCGGTATGCTGCCTGCTGTAACCCTCAAGCCGCTTCTCGTTAGCCGCTATAATGCTGCTTTCCTTGTCGCCCGTAAGCTGTTTCCACTCTTCCATTTGTTTTTGCATAGCGGCGATAAGGCCGCTGTGCTGATCCGCGACAGCGGTTTCGGATTTTTCCCTTACGTCTTTTATCGCCGAATCAAGATCGTCCTGCTGTTTTCTGACCGCGTTATCTGTATTTTCTTTCAGCTCGCCGAGCGCGGAAATTAGCCTGTTATGCTGCTGTTTAACAGCGTCATCCTGTGATTTTATTGATAAATCTGTTTTATCAGTCAAATCTTTAAGCGCTGATGACAGTTCCTCCCGCTGGAATTTTAACGCGGCGTTTGACTTTAACTTGAATTCGTTTAACGCGGCGTCCAGTTCATCATGGCGGAATTTTAACGCCGCGTCTGATTTTATTTTTAGATCATTTAACGCGGCCTCAAGCCCTGAATTCTGCTGTTTTATCTCGGTGTCGGATTTTATTCTCAGGGCGCTTAATGCCGAGTCATGATCCTCATGCTGCTGTCTGATTTCTGTATCGGATTTTGTTTTTAGCGCGCTTAATGCTGAGTCATGATCCTCATGCTGCTGTCTGATTTCTGTATCGGTTTTTGCCCGTAACGCGTTTAAAGCCGCGTTAAGCTCATCGTGCTGCAGCTTTATCCCGGTATCCGATTTTAATTTAAGATCGTTTAACGCCCGGTCAAGCCTGTCATGATGCAGTTTAACGGCTTCATCCTGAGTTCTGATAGAAGTGTCTGTTCTTTCATTCAGGTTATTCAGCGCGGATGACAGTTCCTCCTGCTGTAATTTAAGGGCTGCGTTTGATTTAACGCTGAATTCATCAAGAGCTGTGTTTAGCATAACGTATTGCTGCTTAATGCCCGTATCAGATTTAAAAATAAGATCGTTTAACGCTCTGTCAACGCTGTTTTGATGCTGGCTGACAGTTTCATCCTGCGTTTCGATAAAAGCGTCTGTTCTCTCTTTTAATTCCATTAACGCTGATGACAGCTCTTCCCGCTGTAATTTTAAGGCTGCGTTTGACTTTTCGCTGAGTTCGTTTAATGCCGAGCTTAGTTCGTCGTTCTGCAGTTTTACCGCGGCTTCTGATCTGAGTTTAAGGTTATTCAGCACCGTGCCAAGTTCATCATGCTGCTGTTTTACGTCTGTTTCGGATTTGATTTTAAGATTATTCAACGCCGCGCCAAGATCATCGCGCTGTTGTTTTACTTCAGTTTCGGATTGGACCTTAAGACCGCTTAATGCCGCGGTCAGCTCGTCGCGCTGGCGTTGAACAGAAGTTTCCGCGCTTATCCTTAGGTTTTCCAGCGCGCTGTTTATCTCTTCCTGATGAAGTTTTAAAGCCGCGTCAGATTTCAGGCCAAGACTGCGCAGGACGGAGTTTAATTCATTATGCTGCGCTTCAACCGCGGCTTCTGATGTTTCGTTTAACACACCAATATCTGACGCGAGTTTATCTTTATACGACTGTATCGCGTTATCTGACGCTGCCTTCGCTTCCGCGAGAGCTGAATCGATTTCGCCTGATTTAAGCGCTACAGCGGCGTCTGATTTTTCCTTAAGTTCCTTTAATACGGCGGAGAGTTCTTCCTGCTGTGATTGAATGGCGTTATCAGTTTTTTCGCTGAATTCCGCGAGGACAGAAGATACTTCTTCCCTCTGCTGTTTAATCGCGCCTGTTGATTCCTTCCGTACAGCCGCTAGAACAGAATTAAGTTCCGCCCTCTGCTGTTCCTGCGCTGATTTTGACTGAGCCTGCAGTTCAGAAAGAGCGGCGTTCAGCATCAAGCGGCTGTCATCTGTTTCCTGCTGCTGCTGTTTCAGCGCGGCGTCTGTTTTTTCTTTAATGCCGGTTATTGCCGCGTTGAACTCATTCTGCTGATGATTAATCGCGGTATCAATATCTTTTTGCTGCCGCTCGATAGCTGTTTGTGATTTTGTTTTTAATTCGATAATAGTGTCATCTAACGTTTTACCGGATGAGACAAGGCAGGTGTCCATGTCTTTCTGCTGTTTTTCCGCGAATATTCTGAATTCCCTGAAATTCTCTCTCCAGTCATCCTGCTGCTGCAAGAGCGCGGCGTTAACAGCGTCCCGTTCAGTAATAAGAGCGTTTGACAGTTCCTCTTGCTGCCGCGCGAGAGAAGTTGTTATCTCCTCTTTCTGGTTCTTCGCCATCGTTTCAATTTCTCCGGCTTCCTTAATCCACTCCTTTTGAAAATTTTTCTGCTTTAAACTAATGTCATTAATTTCCGCGGTACATGTATCATGAACGCTTTTTAGCTTTTCGGTTATTGAATTATACTCAGTTTTTAAATTATCCTGCGTTGTTTTGATTTTCTCCTCGTAAAACAGCTTTGCGTTGTTGAGCCTTTCCTGAGCCTGCTCGCGCAGTTTGGCAAGAGCCGCGTCCTCCATTTTATCAGCGCGTTTCCCTGCGTTCTCAAGAGCGTCTTTCAATAGTTTTTTTATCTGATCCATATCATACGCGATGTATTCTTCGCGCTCTTTTTCCGCTTTAGCTAAGGAATCCCTGTGTTCCGCTATTTTTTGCTCTATCGTTTCCATGTCACGCGCGAGATTCACGCCGCGTTCGCGTTCGGTGTCAGCTATTATTTCTTTGTGTTCCGCAATTTTTTGCTCTATTGTTTCAATGTCACGCGCGAGATTTAAGCCGCGGTCGCGCTCAGCGTCAGCAATCGTTTTACTGTGTTCAGAGATTCTTTGCTTTATCGCTTCCATGTCGCTCGCGATGTATTCTTCACGCTCTTTTTCCACTTTAGCTAAGGAATCCCTGTGTTCCGCTATTTTTTGCTCTATTGTTTCAATGTCACGCGTAAGGTTAGCGTCGCGCTCGCGCTCAATATCAGCTATAGCTTCTCTATGTCCAGAGATTTTTTGTTCAATCGTTTCAATGTCACGAGCGAGGTTCAATTCGCGGTCACGCTCAGCGTTAGCAATCGTTTTACTGTGTTCAGAGATTCTTTGTTTTATCGCTTCCATGTCGCTCGCGATGTATTCTTCGCGCTCTTTTTCCACTTTAGCTAAGGAATCCCTGTGTTCCGCTATTTTTTGCTCTATCGTTTCCATATCATGCGCGAGATTCACACTGCGTTCGCGTTCGGTTTCAGCTATTACTTCTTTGTGTTCCGCTATTTTTTGTTCTATCATTTCAATGTCACGCGCGAGATTTAAGCCGCGGTCACGCTCAGCGTTAGCAATCGTTTTACTGTGTTCAGAGATTCTTTGCTTTATCGCTTCCATGTCGTTCGCGATGTATTCTTCGCGCTCTTTTTCCGCTTTAGCTAAGGAATCCCTGTGTTCCTTAATTCTTTGTTCGATTGTCTCCATGTCACGCGCGACATTCGCGACGCGCTCGCGTTCGGTGTCAGCTATTACTTCTTTGTGTTCCGCTATTTTTTGCTCAATCGTTTCAATGTCACGCGTAAGGTTCGCGTCGCGCTTGCGCTCAATATCAGCTATCGCATCTTTGTGATCAGCTATTTTTTGTTCAATCATTTCAATGTCATGCGCAAGGTTAGCGCCGCGCTCGCGCTCAATATCGGCTATCGCTTCCCTGTGTTCAGAGATTCTTTGTTTTATCGCTTCCATGTCGTTCGCGATGTATTCTTCTCGCTCTTTTTCCGCTTTAGCTAATGATTCTCCGTGGTCTTTGATTCTCTGTTCAATCTTTTCCATATCACGGGTAAGGTTAGCGCCGCGCTCGCGCTCAGCGTCAGCTATCGTTTTTTTGTGTTCCTCGATTCTTTGCTCTATTACTTCCATGTCGCGCGCGAGATTCGACTCGCGTTCCCGCTCGACTTTGGCTATCGCCTCGCTGTGTTCTTCGATTCTGCGTTCTATCGCCTCCATATCGCGTTCGGTGATTTCTTCGCGCGCGCGCTCGATTTTCGCTACCGCCTCGCGGTGTTCTTCAATTCTGCGTTCTATTGTTTCCGCTGAAGCCTCAAAGTCCGACACCCTTGATTTCGCTGATTCGATCGCTATATTAGTCATCTGTTCCAGAACCTGAGCGTTCTTTTTTTCAAGACGGTCTTCAGCTTCCAGAAGATTTTTCTGCGTAGTGTTAAAGGCTTTTTCTATTTGATCAAATTTTTCTTTAGCTTCATTAACCCGCTTTCCGGTATTTTCGACAAAAGCGGACTCATCACGGATGCGGTTCATGTTTTCCTGAACCCTGTCGGTCATTCCAAAAAGCTCGCCAAGAGAGGATTCAAACGCCTGAATGTGATCTTCGATTCTCGCTACCGCTTCGGATTTTTTCGTGAGCTCCTCTTCTGTAAGTTTTTGAATGTTTTTTATTAATTGAGACGCGGCTTTTCTTTCTACATCGAGGTCAATGCCGAAGTTTTTTACAGCCATGCTTTTCTCTTCAGCGTAAGCGGCAATTTCTTCTTTACACTGTTCGGCGTATTTTTTTACTCTTTCCAGCGGACGGTATTTTTTATCCATCAGCCTGTAAAGAATAAGAGCGCACGCGACAATACCAAGCGTAATAATATTTCCGATTGTAAAAAACATCAGTATTAAACCCCCTCCTGAATAATACCTAACCCCTTTGAATACGAACCTACTTTATCATAAAATTAAATAATTGGCGATAGGCATGAAAGAAAAAATCAGGCGATGGTTTTTTTGTTCCGCCGCCGGGAAAGAGCGGGCTTTTTATCCACGCGGTTTTCATTCCCGCCGCGGCGGCTCCCGCGACATCATATGGACGGCTGTTGCCGACGTATAATATTTTCCCGCAAGGCAGTGACATTGCCTCAGCCAGGTCCATAAAAGACTTAGGGTGAGGCTTTAACGCGCCGCGGCATTCGGAGCAGAGGATTGCGTCCCAATATGAATCAATATCCAAATATTTTAATTTTGTCTCAGGAGGAAAATCCGATAAGAGACCAAGTTTATATCCTGATTTTTTCAGCGCGGCGAGAATTTCTTTTACGCCTTTAAATAGTTTTATTTTTTTAAACAGCGGTTCCCATCCCCTGTAAATTAATAAGTCGGTTTTTTCTTTCAGGGATTCCGCGCTGTATACACCGCGCGGATTTTTTTTGCCTGACGCGGAAAGAACCTCTGACAGTTTTTCCGCCTGATACATGTAAAAATCACCCTGCGTCAGCTTCCCCTGAGTCTGCTCGCTTCGTATTATATTTCTCGCGATGCCAAAAGCGGATAAGAACCGCCATTCCTTTAAAATAAACGGAAGGAGCCTTACATTCAGGCGGTAATTCGGGTATAAAGTTCCGTCAAGGTCAAAGGCGACGCCTTCAATGGTGCCGTGCATTATGCTTAAGTATAACTATAATTTTACATTAATGGATAGTAGAAGCTGATATTTGATTGATTAAGCGGATAATTATAATGCCATGATAAAATTTGAGAAAGACAGCGGCTTACCCGGCATATACAACCTTAAGTGAAATGCCGGATAAGCAGTCAACTGCTTCACCTCTTTTTCTACATCCGCAAACTGCTTTACTCCGTTTTAAATAGCGAGTTCTCATGCCAAAGATCTCTATAAAGAACGGTTTCAGGCATCTTGAGTTATAATAATTTTAATCTGGTTTATTTTCATTTGTGTATCATACTAAAGTATGATTTTCCTGAAAAACAGCGTATACTTTTAAATCATGAGGAAATTACAGCATCTTGGTTCTTTAACATCTTCTTTGTCGCTTTTATTTTATTTCATAATTATTTTCCTGTCGTTCAGTATGGCGAAAATTCTCCCTTCTGATCTTCAGAGTGTTATGACAGTAACATATTTTTTTAACTTCGCTGGCACTGTCATCGGTATTATTTTATGCTCTCTGCTGATGCCGCTGCCAAATAAAGACCGGCCTTTGCCTGGAGGGATAATACTAATTGCTATCATTACCTCTGCCCAGTTTATCATCCGCGGTTTTGGCGTTGAAATGTGGATTAATTCTGTTCTGCTGCGGGCCTGTCTCGCGGTTTTTTTTGGCGTATTCAGCGCGGTAACTTACGGTTTGTTCTTTCTCTCATGGCTGCGGAATACAAAAACAAAAACCAGCGGTACTCCGCGCACAGGCAGGTACTGTTCTCTGATTTTCGCGGCCGCTCTTACATGCGGAACAGCCGCGAATATTCATTCCGCCGGATTTCTCAAGCCCCTTGATCCGATGACCGCGTCCGCCTTGTTATTCGACATTATAAAATGGATTCTGCCTTTTCTGGGAGTGTCCTCGGCGCTGACTTTAATCTTTTTAAAAAAATCAGCTAAAACCTGTGAACCTCACTCCCGCCGCGGGGAAGAAATATCCGCCTTTACGCGTGTCCCGTCTCTAGCCGCTGACATGACGCCGGAGAAAACAAACCAGTTCATGATTGTCAGGCTGCTTGGGCTCGCTTCTGTTTTTACGATTCTTAATGGAGTGATGGAATTGCAGCTCTTCCCTCTCGTTACCGATTCGCCTTTTTTCCGCCCGAATTATATTGTCAGAGCGCTGATAATTCTCATTCTTGGTTTTTTAGCGGGGCGTAATATAAATTTTTTTATCGCGGTTTATCTAATTCCTGTAATCGGCGTTTTTATTATGATGTCCTGTCTTCCGCTGCTGCGCGATTATTCACTGTTTATCGTGATACTGAGCACTCTGGTTACTTCGTATCATCACTCGTCGTGGGCGGTTTTTTCAACCGCTGTTGTGGAAAATTACTATGGTAATAAATATTTTTACGGTGTCGCGGTGAGTGTTCAATTCTGCAGTATTTTTTCTTTTTTCAGTCCTCTGTTCAGCGGGACATTGCACGGCAGCCCGGAGTTTATTGTATTATACTCCGCGATTGCGGCTACTGTTTTCGCTCTGTTGTCCTTCAGAGTCATTTTTCCGGCGCTGTTGACCGGACGGTCAATCAAAATAGCGGGTGACGATTCAGGCGCGCCTGATACTCCGCGGGCTCCCGGCGCGCCGCCTGAAACTGAAAACCACAGGCCGCGGGATGAAATGAGCCGCGGGGTTTCGGATAACCGCGTCAGCCTTAATGATTTTCTAGAAAAATACAATCTTTCCAAACGCGAAATAGATGTCGCCAAATTAATGATAAACGAGGGCGTTGATACTGAGGATATAGCGGAACGCCTTTTTATTTCCCTGCCTACAGTAAAAACTCACATAACAAGAATCTACAGAAAATTCAATGTGAAAAAACGGGCTGAGTTTATGGCGCTGTTTTTAAGGTTTTACGCCGGGCCTAAGGATTAAACCCTGAAGTGACAGGAATCTTCACAAGATTTATAAAGTGCCCTGGATAGCGGCCGCGGAACGCGCCGAACTGCGTTTCCTCCGCGCTCTCAAAAACGGCGATCCTGAATATTCCGAACTCGTCAAAATACGGGACAAGAGCCGCTACATGATAGTACTGGCGGAGGCGCGGCGTTCCTGTGGGTGATGACGCCGCCGCTATTTCATTGCTGATCGCCGCGAGATAAAAACTGAAAGGATCGTCAACAGCCAGCGCGTAAAGGAGAGGATGCAGCCCGTCAAGTCCGTAACCGGCTTCATTCATAAAGCCCGGATACGAGTTAGTTACAACAGCGTTGTTTTGCATAACAGATAACAGCGAAAAATAATTGTCACGCACTTCAAATTCTTCCAGCACTCCGTACACAGGCGATCTGATTACGCTGTTCGCGGCGGCGGCGAGATTTCTTATCCAGTCAAGGCCGAAGAAAACATCGCGGCTTTCTTCCCATAACTCTGT
>Ga0209755_10004957_pt1 | contig 15389 bp, 12 predicted proteins | sample TergutCo191P1_FD_187301 | JGI IMG/M metagenome (GOLD analysis project Ga0209755, IMG submission 187301) | Cornitermes sp. P1 segment gut microbial communities from Petit-Saut dam, French Guiana - Co191P1 (SPAdes) (version 2) | ecosystem: Host-associated > Arthropoda: Insects > Digestive system... | reverse complement strand
CGACGCGAATCGCGGGGGCGGTCGTGGCGATTACGATTTTGTCGGAAGCGGCAATGGCCCCGCTTACCTGCCGGTGATGAAAACGCTCGGTGATTGCGCCGCGTGTGCAAAAAATCGTACATTGGCCGCAGTAGGTACAGGCATCCTCGCCGCCAGCGGTCGTCCGGCCAAACACGTCCATCGTGTTTTGGCAAAAGCTCTGGCAACCGCCGCATTCCCCGCAATTATCGTAACTGTGCATTATGGACGGATTATCCGAACGGATCTGTAACGGGCCGGAACGACGAACGGGCTGGCGAACAGGTTCCTGAACGGGAGCCTGTGCCACTGGAACGTCAAGGCTTCTGCACCCGGTAAGTTTCCCAGTGGAAAGCAGCAATGCCGTCCCGTACATCATTTTTTTAATAAATTCGCGGCGAGTCATGCCATTAGTAATATCACACTATCGGCAGTTGGTCAACGCTCGGGCACGCGACTGATTGCGACACGAAGCTCGTGAGAGTGGAAGCCATGGAGCGATTTTACTTCTTGGGAAATATGTGGTATGTTTGAGAAACTGATATTTGCGGGTTGCCGAGGTTGCCGCCCAGGAAACGGTTCCCGTTCAGGGTATGATGATATAGAGGAAAAACTATGCCTACGCTTGATTTCCAATTAAAAGAACTCCAAACCTATCAAGGTTCCAGCCCGCGACCAAAGGATTTTGACGCATATTGGGAAAGGGCCTTGCGCGAACTTGACGGTGTCGGAACTGGCTACACATTGGAGCCCGCGGAGTTTTCCGCCCCTGGGGTTCTATGCCATTACCTGTACTTTACCGGTGTCGGCGACGCACGAGTGTGCTGCAAATTCCTGCGACCCAAGGACGTGACGGGAAAAATCCCCGCTATAGCGATGTTCCACGGATACTCGACAAGCTCGGGCGGGTGGGTGGACAAGCTGCCCTACGCTTACGCCGGTTATGCGGTTCTCGCGATGGATGTCCGGGGCCAGATGGGGCAGTCCCAGGACAACCTTTCCGTTTCGGGGAACACTCTGCGCGGGCACATTATCCGCGGACTTGGGGGGAACGATCCCGACAAGCTGTTCTTTCGCAACGTCTTTCTGGATGCCGCCCAGGTTGCCAGGATTTTGATGGACATGGATTTCGTGGACGAAAACAGGGTGGGGGCCACGGGATGGTCCCAGGGCGGGGCGCTGACCCTGGCCTGCGCCGCCCTGGAACCCCGCGTAAAAAGAAACGCCCCCGTCTACCCCTTCCTGTCCGACTACAGGCGAACCTGGGAAATGGATCTGCTCAAGGATGCCTACGAGGAACTGTCCTATTACATCCGCAATACCGACCCCCGCCAGCAGCACATGGACGCGATGTTCGAGACACTTGGGTACATCGACGTGGCCAACCTCACCCCAAGGATAAAAGGCGAGACCTATATGTTCATCACCCTGATGGACAACGTCTGCCCCCCGTCCACCCAGTTCGCGGCGTACAACAGGATAACGGTGAGGAAATCCTGTGAGATCTACCCCAACCACGGGCACGAGGGACTGCCAGAGGCCGCGGAGCTGATCTTCGGCTTCTTCATGGGTTTGTAGGAACACGGCGGTCGCAGATTTGGGGCAATCGCGGTTTTCCCTGGCATTGCTATATCTCAAGACCAATCCTCTACATCGGCGGTGGCATTAAGGACCATTCCTCCTGCCCCGAATGCAAGCGTACCCCGAAAGACGGTCGATACACATCGTCGGGCTTGGCAATCTCTTTAAATGGTATATCATTTATGAAAATAAGGCTTGTCATACGATAAATACAAAATAAGATATGATTTATTGTTGCACCCATCAAGATGCTATGCTAGCATAGCCCCATGTCTAGACACATAGTGCGCAATAAGCCTTGGACTGCCGATGACACACAATTTTCCCTTTTGGCACTACCGACGACGATCTGGTATTTGCTCTTTTGCTACCTGCCCATGTTTGGCATAATCATAGCCTTTATAGACTTCCATATTTCGGGCGAATTCATAAGAAGCATCTTTACAAGCCAATGGGTAGGTTTTGACAACTTCAGGTTTCTTTTCGCGAACCGCGACATCTGGTTGATTATCCGCAACACCCTTGGATACAATGCGGTGTTCATAGTCGTGGGAACCATCCTTGCCATTACTTTGGCCCTGATCGTCAACGAGCTTTATAATAGAAGGTTGGCAAAGATATATCATACGATCATGTTCTTTCCATTTTTCCTGTCCTGGGTAGTGGTTTCCGCCATAGTCTGGGGCTTTCTTAGCCCCGACATGGGCGTTGTGAACCGCATCCTGGTAAACATGGGTATGCCAGTTCGCCACTTCTATTCGGAACCAAGCTTTTGGCCAGGCTTCCTTCTTTTCATGAGCCAATGGAAAAACGTCGGGCATGGAATGGTCATATATCTTGCCACGATAGCTTCCATAGATAAAACGGTTTACGAAGCCGCGCTTATAGACGGTGCCAGCAAGTGGCAGCAGATATGGCGTATAACCCTGCCCATGATGAAAACCATCATCGTGCTTATGTTTATCCTTTCGGCTGGCAGGATTTTCTATTCGGACTTCGGCATGTTCTTCCAGGTGCCTCGCGATTCTGCGGCCTTGTATGAAGTGGTGACCACGTTGGACGTATTCGTGTTCCTACAGCTTAGGATGGCGACCACTGGAATGGCGGCGGCGGCGGCAATGGCGCAGGCAGTAACGGCTTGTGTCATGACGTTGCTGGTTAACTGGATAGTCAAAAAAGTCGATCAGGAATCGGCGATGATATAGGGGAGGGGGATATTGGGAACTAAAACCGTGATTAACAATAACATAATCAGGTTCATGCGGATAAAGCCAATGACTAACGTGTTATTCAATTTTTTGATGATAGCGTTAAGCCTTATCTGTCTGATTCCCATCCTTCTTGTCGTCGGCATATCGCTTACCGATGAGGCTTCCATGTGGGAACATGGCTACCGCCTGATCCCCAGGGCTTTTTCCTTCGAGGGATACGCCTTCCTTGCGCATAACTCCCCACTCATATTTCGGTCCCTAGCGGTGTCCGTGTTTATCACGGTGGTGGGAACCGTGATGGGCGTGGTTCTTAACTCCCTGATGGGTTACGTGCTTAGCCGTAGGGAATACAGGCTGCAAAGGTTCTATGTATGGTTCGTTTTTGTCCCTATGATTTTTTCTGGTGGCCTTATCGCGACCTATTTTGTTATCTCGCAGTTTTTGCGTCTTAGCGACACAATCTGGGTTTTGATACTGCCCCTGGCCGTTTCGTCTTTTAACGTGATTCTGTGTAAGACCTTCTTCCGCGCCACTATACCCGATTCGCTTATCGAATCGGCGAAGCTGGACGGGGCAAGCCAGTTGCGGATATTTTTCAGCCTGGTTTTTCCATTATCGCTTCCGGTAATGGCGACCATTGGGCTTTTCATGAGCTTCGCGTACTGGAACGACTGGTTTCTTGCGATGCTGTACATAGACAATCCGTCGTTGTTGTCACTACAGGCATACCTAAACCGTTTGCTTGCCGATATAAATTTTCTTGCGCAAAATGCCGCGTTGCTTGGCATGACGCAGGCGCAGTTGCTGGCGATCATGCCCAGAGAGGCGGCGAGGATGGCGATCGTAATCGTGGCGATATTGCCAATAGCAATGGCATATCCCTTTTTCCAACGCTATTTTATTTCGGGCCTTATGGTCGGCGCGATTAAGGGGTAACGAAAAACACACAAGGAGAATGGTGTTATGAAAAAAACTATGTTGAAAGCCGCAATGATTTTGCTGCTTGCCCTGGGTATGGGCTCCTGCGGTCGTTCCGACGACGTTCCCACCCTAATCTGGTGGCAGATAGGCACCAGGCAAATGAGCTTCGCCCATGATCAAAGAGAGATAAACGAATACATCTATTCGCAAATAGGCGTGCGCGTGGAATTCCGAATCGCTGGCTGGGCGGAGGCCTCGGCGCGGTTCAATACCCTGGTCAACGCCGGCGAGCATTTCGACATACTCTTTACCGATGCGACCACGTACAACCGTTTCGTCGCTCTAGGTGCCTTTGCCGACATAACCGATCTGGTGCCAAAAGCCGCGCCGGAATTGTGGGACCTGGTCCCCGACGTGCTGTGGGACGGTGTTAGAATTAATGACAGGATTTTTTCGGTGCCGACCTACAAGGATTCGTCCGTAACGGGCTTCTATTTTTGGGATCGTGCCTTTGTCGAGAGGTACGATATCGACCTGACACGTTCTGGCTGGTCGTTCTTGGACGAAACGTTTCGCAGGATACAGGCGGGGGAAGGCCCGCGCTTTTACCCGTTAAGGCTGGCCAGAAGCAGCAATACGTGGATATTCGCCTACTATGACGACCTGTTGAGCAATTTTCCGCCAATCGGGGTACGCATAGACGATCAGGAAAGGCGGGTGGTGCTTACCCTTGAGCAACCAGACATCCTGGAGGCTTTCAGGTATTACCATTCCTGGTTTCGCGACGGAATAATCAACCCAGATGCGAACCTGGTAAACGAAGTGCCCGTGGGGGGGATGTTCATGAAGGCGCAGGCTTGGCCCTCCGTCGCCGCGCAGTTCGCCGCGCAGCAGGGTGTGGAACATTTTGATCCCGTGCGCTTCTTCGGCCCGGTCTATTCCACTGGTTCCATCCAGGGTTCCATGAACGCGATAAGCGTGAATTCAAGATATCCAGAGGAAGCCTTGCGGCTTTTGCAGCTGGTAAATACCAGCACCACGCTTAGGGACATGCTGGCCTACGGCATAGAGGACAGGCATTTCAATTACGTTCACATTGAAGGCAGGGGTAGGGCGGTAAACATCGTTAACCCCAATTGGTCGCTTACGAATTTCCAGCAGGGGAATTACTTTATAGTAACCCCGCCAGATTCCGTTCCCGCAACTTTCTGGCAGGAAGTCCAACACCAGAACGAAACCGCGATCCCTGCCGTGACGATGGGTTTCATGATGGATCTGTCGCCCGTGCTTATCGAGCTAACCAACGCGAGAATTATATGGGACAGAAACGCCACCGATCTTATGGTAGGCGCGGCAAACCCAGATGTGGTGTTGCCAAAGGTTATAGAGGAGCTGCGCGCGGTGGGCCTTGACAAGATAATTGCGGAAGCCCAGCGGCAGGTGGACGAATTTTTCCAGATACAACGAAAGCAACCAATAGAGGAGTCGCCATGAGTAAAAAAATCGCGTTTTTAGATTCCGAGTCTATCTTATTTTCTGTGTAAATGCCCGAGTGCCATCAGAACGGAACCCGTTCATTCCCAAACTCAATGGCGAGATGGTTGCCCCCGCATGCAATTCTGCGCAATGCGGGCAACTCCAAAGTAGCCTGTATGGAAGGCCTCCTACATATACGGTAGTATGCGCTATGCGCCTTGCCAAGCAAGGGCACGCTATGCATAACACAGTTTCTCCCGCTTGTCCGCCATTATGCTGGCGAAACACCATGCGTACCAGGCACTGGCGGACGCGGTGCTTGCCAGATTTTCGATTCAGACTAATTTTTGAAGCGGCGACATCCATTACTGGAGTATCCGTTTTGACCCCGTATAACCTTCTTGCCCGCAGGTTGTTTTTATGGTAATCTACCACACGAGGGTGATCATGGAAAAACGTATTGCATTTTTGGTTCTGGTTTCCTCCTGTCTTGCGCCGCACCTGTTCGCACAGGCTGGTTTGCAGCCAGCGGCCGTCGTAAACCTAATCAGGAGCGAACCCATAACAGTCGGACAGCTACGCACCGAAGTTGAAAGGATGGAGACGGCCTTTGGGCAGCCTCTGAACGGACAGCAACGGCGCGAGGTTCTGGATGCGATGATTAATGAAAGGCTTGTTCTTCAAGCCGCCGAAAGGGACAGGGTTACCATAACGGAAAACGAGCTGAACCAGCATGTCAATCAACTTAGGGCGCAGATGGTCCCCATGCTGGGAAGGCAGCCCACCGATGCGGAATTCGCCACTGCGGTCAGGAACCAGACCGGGCTTGAGATGCCCGCGTTCCGGGAGCAGACCAGGCGGCAGCTTATTCAGCAAAGGTATCTTTTTTCCCAGAAGCAGGGCATACTTGAAAGCGCAAGACCACCGACCGATGCGGAAATTGTTTCGATGTTCGAGCTTACGAGGTCCCAGTTCGTCAGGCCAGAGACGGTCCGCCTTTCCATGATTATGGTGCCTTTCGGTCCGGACGCTGCGTCCAGGGGGCGGGCAAGGCAGCAGATCGACACTATGGCTAGGGAGATAGGCACCAGCGCGGCAAGGTTCAACGAGGTTGTCGTTAGATCCCAGGCACCAAACTCCGGTTTTCAGGGTGGGGATTTCGGTTTCATGCCCAGAAATCTGGAAGCCGCACAGCGCATGGGCCAGGATTTCGTCAACCTTGCCTTTGGTCTAAGGCCAGGGGAGATTTCCAGGGTGCTGGAAGGCCCGCCAGGGTCTGGCTACCAGATTATCAAGGTAACCGAGTTCCACGCCATGAGGAGCCTTGAGCTGGACGATATGCTTCAGCCGGGGGCACCAGTAACCGTTCGGGCTTATATCGGCAATGTGATGATGCAGGAACGGCAGATGACGGTGTTCGCGCAGGCGGTACAGGAACTGCACACCACGCTAAGGGCGGGAAGGACCTTCCAGGTGTTTGAAGCCAACTTGAACTGGTAGGGAAGTGGCATCCCGTAGAAAAGGCCGCATTTTGGCGTTTCAGGCGCTGTACTGCTGGGAATCGACTGGCCTTCCCGTGGACGAGCTTATGGGGTTCTCTTGGCTGGACGACAAACGGGAGTCCCTTGACGAGGGTATTGCCGCCTTTTCGCGCCTGTTGATTGCCGGTACCGTGGAGAATGTCGGCCCCATAGACGATATGATCAAGCGGCATCTACAGAACTGGGATATCACCCGGCTTAACAGGGTGGATCTTGCCATTCTTAGGATAAGCGTGTACGCGCTTATGTACCAGTACGAGATAGCCCCCTCGATCGTGATCGACGAGGCTATCGGTATTTCGAAGGAATTTGGGACCGACGATTCTTTTCGGTTCATAAACGGGGTTCTCGATAGTATTCGTAGGACCCTTATTGCGGAGCGGCCCGAATGATAAACAGAATTATATCCCAAGGCTCGGGCCTGTTAAGAACGGCTTTCTTTTCGGGCATCATGTTGGCTGTCATTTTCGGGGGTGGGCTTGTCATTCTTTACACCACGATCGGGCCTGACATACTGCGCGCCACCCGCGAACAGGTAAGCTTTCACCGCCTTCTGTCCGATTACGATTTCAGGTACAGGCAGGTCCTGGGGCCAGGGCAGGTCGTAAACTACCATCACCTTGACAGCCTAAGCAGGGATCTGGACCACCTGGAAACAAGAACCGAAGGGGTGGAAAACTGGCTTTCCGTCTTGAGGCGTCGCCGCCAGCTTATCGTTCATGCTGGTGCCGTTCCTGGCCTTGGTCCTCGCTACGCCGAGATATACCGTCAGTCGTCCATGCGGGCCCTGCGGGACTTTCCCTTTTCCGAGCCTATCGCCGCGATCGCCGCCGCCGCCACCATTCGCGATGCCGCTATAACCAGGGAAATGGAAGAGGAGCTTAGGGAGATTCTTCCGCGCCTTACGAGCACGCGGTTTGCCCCCATGCGCCTTGATCTTCATGTCTTGCTTGGCGATTTCCATAGTCCCGAAAGGGCCGCCGAAAACCTGCTGAAGGACGGCGGAATGTCCCTGGATTCCGCGATTTCCGCCGTGGGGCAGGATATGGACGCCGTTCTTGCCAGCCTGGTGATTCTAAGAATACTGGAAGGGGAAACCTGGGAGGCCCTTTCCGCCATACAGACAGCCATGGCTAGGGGCCAGCCATCCCCGGATTTTATCCGTTTCGCCGCCGAGTTCTTCTACGACTTTGGCAACCCGGTCCGTTCGGCGGAACTGTTCCACATGCTCCCAGGCGAGGACGCGCTGAGCCGCCAGGCGGACGCGCTATGGCTTGCCGAATATACGGAACACGCCCGTCACATCTGGGCGTTGCTTGCCGCGTCGAGAACCGAAGCAAACGAGGCGACCAGGGCATTGCTCAACCTTGCCGTGACCGCACAAACCAGGGAGGAAGCCGAATCGCTGTTCGAACGCCTTGTAATGCTGGGTCGTTCAGGCGACACGTATCGCGGGATGGGGCTTATAAATTTTACCCGAATGCTGGATGCCCCCAGGGCGATAGCCTTCCTGGAGTCCGAAATGGGGGCTCCAGGGGGTGGTTATGTCGATGGCATTCCCATAAACGCGCTAATCGAGTTGGAGATACTGAAAAGGCGGTCCGAAACTGGGGAAGCCGGTCGCGTGACCGCCGAGACTTGGCTGCTTTTGAATCGATACCCCGAGGTAGAGGGTTTGTTTCAGTGGGCCGCCTGGTACTTCGACCTGCAACGAAACTTCGCGGAAACCGCCATGCTGTTACGAACCGCCGAAAGAAACGGCCTTTCGGGCTGCTGGGTGGGAACACACGAGGCGTTGCAGCTAATCCGCGATGGTCGTTTCGATACGGCCATAGGCAGAATGCAGGCGATTCAGGCGGAAAGTCCCGACTGGGTGCTGGCCGCCAACCTGGGACGCATTTTCGAGGCCCGTAACGCTTCGGCAAGGGCGCTGGAGTACTATCAGATGGCCCTTCATCTGCTGATGGAAACGGCTCCAGACCGTTACGAGACCGCCTCGCTGCTTCAGTTCCGTATCGCCCGCTGCCTAAGAACGATTGGCAGGATGGACGAGAGCCGCAACGCCCTGCTTTTGGCCCTGGAATTCAACCCCAACAACCTGAACGCCAGGCTGGAACTTGGGCGGATGTAACTGGACGAACATTAACCGGCATTCTTGACCCTTGGGGCCATTTCCTGTATAGTTTAGAAAACCAACGTCAATAAGCAGCCTCGCAGCTTGTTTATTGGCAAATTTCTGCAATTGCATGGAGGACAAAAATGAAAGTAATACCTTTGGCGGACCGTGTCATGGTAAAGCTGGGGAAGAGCGAGGAAAAAACTGCCGGGGGGATAATTATCCCCGATACTGCCCAGGAAAAAACCCAGCAGGGCGTGGTGGTAGAGGTCGGTGACGACAAAGAGGTAATCAAGGTAAAGGCCGGCGATAAGGTCATGTACGACAAATACGCCGGAACCCAGGTGAAGATCGACGGGGAAGATCACCTCATCCTCAAGATGGCCGACATTATTGCCATAGTGGCATAATTCTAGGGGAATCTAAGTTCCCCACACGTTTTGGGCCGCCTGGGAAGTTTATCGCTTCTTTGGCGGCCCTTGTTTTTGGCGTGTCGGGAACCGTTGTCGCCTACGGGAAGCGTCTTTCCTCTTTTGACTTGCAGTCTATGCACATAAGGGCATAGGGTAACGCCTCAAGCCTTTCTTGGGGAATACGCTTGCCGCACTTGATGCAGGACCCGTATTTCCCCTGTTTGATTCGTGTAAGAGCGGAATCTATAAGCTTTAGGCGCTTTAATTCCTGCGAGCCTATCGCCTCGATCATTCGCCTGTCTATGTCATCAGACGCGATATCCGCAAGATCCTTGGGATCCATCCCATCGACGATTTCCCTGAAGTCGTTGTTGCTCGCGATAAGGTTTTCGACTATCTCCGCCTTTTGGCCAAGAAGGAACTCTTCCATTTTTTCGACAAATAGCTGCGATTCGGTTTTTTGCTTTTCGTCGGTCATCTCCACTGCTGCACCTCCGTTCATTAGTCATAACAAATGACGTTGGTACAATGCCGTAAGTTTGAACTTTTGTCAAGTACCTTTTCGGCGATCTTTGGCGTTTGTGGCATTTCTTCAGCTTGGTTGCGGGGGGGCATTATTCGTTTTCGTATTTCTAACGTAACGCTGAACGCACGGTTTGAAAAATTCCCTTAGCAGCACCCGCGAAAAATACTCCTGCCCTGCGGGAAGGTCTATCATGACCTGGGGAATCCCATGCCCGTCCGCCCATTCCAGCAGACGGGCTACCAGTGACTTGCCCAAGCCCAGCCCCCGATATTCGCCCTGTACCTCTATCGCGCATATTCTGAGTGATGTTTTGGAGGGGCGAACGGCACAGACATAACCGGCGAAGTCGCCCCCGGCGGTTTCCGTCACGAAGCTTATGTCGCCGGGAAAAACCCACTCGCCCATGCCGGCAAGAGCCATCCCCCCGCCGTCCAGGATCTCGCCCATGCAGGCCTCATGAAGCCCTCTGGCCTGTACCGCATCCCCTGGCGTTCCCTCGCGGAACCGAAAGTCCTCCAACGCGAGACTGGCAATGTCCTCTGGTTCCTCGCCGATAAGCTCCAGCCCCCAGGCTTCCCGCAAGGCGTTGTACCAGACAATCACCTTCCGCTTCATCTCGCTGTCCTTGTAGGCAAACCAGAGCTTTTCCGTTTCGGGATACCTGGCCAGCGTGTCCTTGAAGGCGCGGAAAACCCCCTTGCCCCTGTCAAGCGCGGCGGAAAGCTCCTGCCGCACCGGCGTGTTGCGAAGCCCAGCGGTGAAACGCCCCATAAGCCTGAAGCCATCGGGAGGCCCCCACTTTGGCAGGGCGATATACCGCTCGTACTCGGACTCCTCGACGAAAGAGGGGCCGTCGCCATTAGTCGCGTTAAGGATAATCCCTTTGCTGGTGTCCAAAAGGAACTCGCCGCCTTGGTCTTCCATGACGTAGAGGATTTCGTCGATCAGCGCAGGACTAAGGTCGAATCGCATGTGGATATTATAGGCGAACGCGCCGAAAATGCAAATCACGGGGGAATAATATCCGAATTATATGCCCCGTTTGAGGATACCAACATCAAGCCAAACGAACGGGTATTTTAACTGGAGAAATAAAACCGCTGGTTTGCCATGTAAAATCGGAACAAACCAGCGATTCCAAAAACTCAAACCTTGAAGCGCGAAACGGCCTGCATCAAAAAGGAAATGTTTTCCTTGGTTTTGCTACTAAGATCGTTGACGTTGTTCACCGCCATGTTCACATTGTCGGTACCCGCCGCCATCTCGTTCATGCCGTTGGTGATCTCCTGCGTCACTTGCTCAAGATTCTTGCTTTCAGAGATTACCTCCCTACTGCCCTCAAGCATTTCCATCGTGCCGCCTTTTACCTGTTGGGTTATCTCGCTCACCTGTCCAGATGCCTGTAGTATCTGCTTGCTTCCTTGGTTCTGTTCCTCCATCGCGTTGCGGATAATGCTTTCCTGTTCCACGACGGTTTTTACTCCCTGGTCTATCGCCTCGAACCTTGTCAGAACAATGTCGGTCGATTTCGTGATCTTTTCGATGCAGTCCTTGATTTTTTTCAGCACGTTGCCAATCACCTTGGACTGCTCGCCGGATGATTCCGCAAGCTTGCGTATTTCCTCGGCTACGACGGCGAAGCCCCTGCCAGAATCCCCGGCGTGCGCGGCCTCAATTGCGGCGTTCATCGAAAGAAGATTGGTCTGACTTGCGATGTTTTCTATTACAGAGTTGATCTCAAGAAGGCCCTCCGACTCGCGGGCGATCTCCTGTATGTCCTGCGCCACCTCGTGCAGACTGCTTCTGCCCGTTTCCGATGATTCCCGCAGGTCCCTCACGTTTGTTGCGTTCTTGGCAAGAATTGCTGTAACGGACTGGATATTGGCAAGCACCTCCTCGATTGCGGAGGATGACTGCGAGACTGCGCTTGTTTGGCGTTCAACCTGGCTGTTGAGTTTGCCGATGTTGGCGGTAATCTGCTCCATTGTCGAATGGGTCTCGCTTACGCTTGCGCTCTGGTTTATGATCCTGCCCTTGATGTTCTTAATGTTCATGGTAATCTGGTTCATGGCCGACGCGGTTTCGATCATGTTGCTGGAAAGATCATTGCCAATACTGGACAGTGTTTCTCCCCGCCCCTTGACGGTGGTGATCAAATCCCTGATTTTCCCCATGGTCTGGTTGAAGTACGTGGAAATCTCGGCGATTTCCTTTACCCCCGTTTCGGGAAGGCGAACGGTAAGATCCCCGTCGCCGTTAGCGATGTCGTTAAGGGCGAGCGTTATGCCGCGAAGGGGAATGGCGACTTTCCTGCGTGTAAGCAGAAGCATCACGAACGCCGCCGCTACGAAAAGGACTATCGATATGATAATCATTTGCGCCACGAATCGGTTCACCTCGGCGAAGACAACGGAGGCCGGGACGATTGAGACAAGGTGCCAGTCCATATCCGGGATCTGTATGGACTGAACGTAGAGATGTCTGTCTATGACCGAAAAAGACGAGCCAGACAAAATATCATTCCTGTAACGGCCAAGCCCAAAATCATTGAAAAAATCATTCGTAAGAACTGCATTTGGATCAGTGTGAGTAATAAAACGCCCGCGCTCGTTGATTAAAAACATCTTTTGTTGGGGCAGGAAAATTCTTTCGGCAATAAGGTGGTTAAAAAGTTCAAATTCCACATCGGCGGCGACAACGCCTATATCCCTGCCCAGGCTGTCGTATATGTTTGTGGCCAAGGCTATCGAGAGACCGCCCGTTTCGGCATTAAGGAAAGGCTCGGCGTAACCAACGCCACCAGAATGGGCCTTTGCCGCAAGGAACCACGGCCGTTCCTTGTTGGCCCAGGTTCTGGGGGGATCCCATTCGCTGGCAAAAACCGCGAAGCCGCCAGGCTCGAACCAGTTCACGTTACTTGTTATGTACACGTCGGTCACGTCGGGCTGGCTTGCCATTATGCGTTTCAAAATCGGCATCAATTCCTCGTGATCTACGCTTCCTTCCTCGATAAAATGTGGCACGACGGCCGCCGTTACAGTAACAAGCGTGTTCCATTCGTCGAATCGGGCAAGGAGCTTATTCCGCAGCGCATGCATCGTTTCCTGCGTACTGACGGTCACCTGCTTTTCCATCGTATTCCTGGCGTTGAGAATAAACACGGTGGAGAGCAGCAGCGTGGTCAATGCGATAATGCCAAGGCAGACCGCAGTAATTATCATGGTAATCGAGGCGTTCCGTGATCCTTCTTTCTTCATAATAACCTCCAAAAAATTAATTTCAAAAATGAAGTTCGAGAAAACATGTTTTTTATGAAAAAGAAAATTGCTAAACCGAATTGCAAATGCGTTACTATTTTAAAGGCATGAATCAAGAAGGCGGATGCCAAACTGTATCTAAGATACTTTTTTTCAGATGCGATTTCAAGGCAATTTTACGCAAAATTCAACTTGAATTTGCACAAATCATGGCGTATATTTTACAATGGAGAACTTATCCCCTTTACTTTATTCCTCCAAACATGGTATAGTGGTCGCTACAACACAAGAGGAATAACATGTCTGGTTTTGACGATCTTGATTACAACAAGCCAATGTCCCTGAAAACTTGGAAAAGGATGCTTCCCTTCATCCTTCCCCAGAAAAAAACGCTGGTACTGTGCGCCCTGCTTATGCTGCTGAACGCCCTGATTGACGTTTTCTTCCCGTTGATTCTGGGCCTTGCCATAAGGAACAACATCGAGCCGCGTACTACCGAGGGCATGTGGCGGCTAATGGCGATCTCGCTTGCTATGATAACGGTGCAGGCGGTCAGTGTGCGCTTTTTTATCGACTGGGGAATCAGGGCGGAGTCCGCGATTAGCCGCGCCATTCGGAACGCGGTTTTTCTGCACCTGCAAAAACTGGGGCTTTCCTATTACAGCAAAACCCCGGTCGGGTTTATGATGGCGCGGACGACTTCGGACACGAGCCGCATCGGCGACATCGTTGCGTGGGGGATTATCGATTTTAGCTGGGCGGTTTTTTACTGCGTCGGGGTTGTCATTGCCATGTTCGTCATTCATTGGAGGATGGCGCTTATCGTCTGCGTTACCATTCCGCCGTTGGCGCTGCTGACCTGGTTTTTCCAGAAACGGATTTTCGGGGTGAACCGCACCCTGCGAAAGCTCAACTCCAAGATAACGGGCGCGATGAACGAGGGCATCACGGGTGCGCGGACGGTCAAGGTTTTGGTCGCGGAGCGGCAGAGTCTGGCCGAGTACTCCGGGATTACCGGGGAGTATCGGCGCAACGCGAAACGGATGGCGCGGCTGCGTTCGATTTTTATCCCCACGCTTCTTTTCGTCGGCACCGCCGCGACGGCCGCGCTTCTGGGTTACGGCGGATGGGAGATCGCGGTGATGGGTGCGAACCTTGCCGTGCTTGCGATCTTCCTACAGTACGCTGGGGGCTTTTTCGATCCCATTCAGAACATCGCCCATGTTCTTACCGAGTTTGTCGCGACACAGGCGAACATCGAACGGGTCAGCGGCCTTCTGGATCACGAGCCGGACGTTACCGACAATCCGGATATTGTCGAGAAGTACGGCGACGCGTTTAGCCCCAAAAAGGAAAACTGGGAAGTGCTGAAAGGAGACGTGGAATTCAGGGACGTTACTTTTCGGTACCCAGGCGCGAACAAGGACGTGCTGGAGAATTTCAGTTTGCAAGTGGCGGCGGGTACGTGCGTCGCCATCGTGGGGGAGACCGGCGCGGGCAAGTCCACGATTGTGAATCTAATTTGCCGTTTTTTCGAGTCTACCACTGGGGCGATTCTGATCGATGGGAAGGACTCGCGGGAAAGGAGCCAGTTATGGCTGCACAGCAACATGGGCTATGTGTTGCAGAGTTCCCACCTGTTCACGGGGACGATTAGGGATAACATCCGCTACGGCAGGCTCTCGGCAAGCGACGCGGAAGTGGAAGCCGCCGCCGGGATTGTCCATGCGGACAAGGTTATCGCCAAAATGGAAAAGGGCTTTGACACCGATGTCGGCGAAGGCGGCGACCGCCTGTCCACTGGCGAGAAGCAGCTTATCGCCTTCGCCCGTGCTGTCCTTGCCGACCCTCGCATCTTCATTCTCGACGAGGCAACCAGTTCCGTTGATACCGAGATGGAAATGCTTCTGCAGGAGGCAATCCAGACACTGCTGAAGGGGCGCACCAGTTTCGTCATTGCCCACCGCCTTTCCACGATACGCAACGCCGACATAATTCTTGTGGTGGATGAGGGGAGGATTATCGAACGGGGAACGCACGATGAGTTGATGGGGCAGTGGGGGCATTACCGCAAGCTTTACACCAGCCAGTTTGAGGAAGAGGCGGAGAAACGGGTATTACGGGGATAGGGCTGGGGATAAGCTATACCAAATCCAGATAATCTTTTGGTTTCATTATTTTTATGTTCTCGTGTTTAAGTAATACCAATAAGTCATCATCACCAGTTACGAGCCTATCTTATTTTCTGTGTAAATGCCTTGGTGCCATCAGAACGGCACCCGTTCCTTTCCAAACTCAATGGCAAACTGGTTTAAAGCCTGCCCCCATT
>Ga0209755_10004956_pt1 | contig 15391 bp, 13 predicted proteins | sample TergutCo191P1_FD_187301 | JGI IMG/M metagenome (GOLD analysis project Ga0209755, IMG submission 187301) | Cornitermes sp. P1 segment gut microbial communities from Petit-Saut dam, French Guiana - Co191P1 (SPAdes) (version 2) | ecosystem: Host-associated > Arthropoda: Insects > Digestive system... | reverse complement strand
TTTTCACAGCGTTTTATGGGGGATGGTCTTTTTTTGGTTTCCCGTCAGGCGGTATTGGGCATTTTCGGGCTTATACTTTTTTTTCTCGCCGCAATCGTCAACCTTGAAAACTCCCGAAAGTTTGTAAAGCCGCTTGTGCTCGGCTGTATCATTTTGTGCATACTCACTTTTGTCCCGGGAATCGGCGTTATGAAAAACGGCGCTGCCCGCTGGATTGGAATTGGCTCGTGGACATACCAGCCTTCAGAGCTTGTAAAACTGGCTTTGCCGTTTTACCTCGCGCATTTTTTTGACAAGAAAAAAGAAAGCTTGGACATTCTTTTCCGCGGTGTTATTCCTCCGGCGTTAATCGTGGGCGTATTTTTTGTTTTGATATATTTGCAAAACAACTTTTCCACTGCCGCTTTCCTTGCTGTCAACGCGCTTTTTATGTTTTTTATCGCGGGCGTTAAGGCAAAATACTTCGCCGGCGCTCTTTTTATGTTCCTTCCCATAGCCGCCCTTTTGGTTTTGCAGAGGGAACACCGCATTAGGCGTTTTTTAAGTTATATACAGCCTGAATTTGAGCCCTTGGGCGCCGGTTTTCAGGTGAACGCATCGATTAATTCGATTAGTTCAGGCGGCTTTTGGGGCAGGGGCATAGGGCAAAGCGTTCCGGCAGTGCCTGAAATACATTCGGACTTTATTTTTTCCTCGTTTGCCGCCGAAAAAGGCTTTTTGGGCATACTTTTTTTCTTTTTCCTTTTCAGCGCTTTTGCGATACGCGGCTACATGGTATCCATACGCAATGAAAGCACCTTCAACCGTCTTTTGGGCTGCGGACTTGTCACCATGATCATCTCTCAAGTGATGCTTAACATTGCCGTTGCCTCAGGCGCGCTTCCCGCCACAGGTGTTCCGCTTCCGTTTTTTTCCGCCGGAGGGTCTTCGCTTATCACCACACTTATCATGTCAGGCTTCATTGTTAATATCTCAAGAACTTCACGAAAACCGGCTTTGCGAAAAACATTTTCGCAAAATCAGTCTTTACAAAAACAGGTAATGACACGGCAAACTTTTGCGGGGGAGGCACAGCATGGCTGATAACTATATGTTTGAAGAAGAAATCGCAGCCTCTGAGCCGAAGCGCATGGAAAAAGTTCTCAAAGTATTGATACTTTTTGCCGTATTGGTTATCGCGGTTAAGCTCATCTGGCTTATAGGCATTACCCCGTTCAGACCGCTTTCACGAATTGACATCGCAGGTTATTCAGGCATCAACCGCGAGCAGGTGATAGCGGCGGCAGGCATTACTTCGCGCACTTCCTTTTTCAGCGCAAACGCCCGCTCAATGGAACAGGCTCTTGCCGGTTTCCCCACAATACAATCGGTGCGGGTTTTCAGGCACTTTCCAGACAGGCTTTTAATTGTATTTGAAGGGCGCACCGCTGTGGCTGCTTCCTTTGCCGCGATTGGCGGGCGCACAGTTCCTGTGTTTTTTGACAATAGCGGGGTTATTTTTAGAATTGGCGGGAATGAAGGAGCTCATCTCCAGCAGCCGCGCCAACTGCCTATAGTTTCAGGCATTACCATAGAAAACCCGTATTTGGGAATGAGACTTCCGCCGCTTTTTGGCTCATTTTTCCGCCAGTTGGAGCATATCGGAACAACATCGCCTGAATTGCTCGCGGCAATTTCAGAGATCAGGGTTAATCCCCAGCCCTTTGACGGTTTTGATTTGATACTGTACCCTGTTCATAGGAGAATACGGGTGCGCATAAACGAGTTGAATGAAGATACGCTTCGGTATACTCTTCTAATGGTGGATGTATTGGCATCCAGAGAGCCCGGAATAGAAAGCATAGACTTTCGCTCCAGTATAGCTTGGTATGTCTTAAGGGAGGCATCCTTTTGAGTAATGAAGTTTTGGTGGCTGGTCTTGACATAGGCACGACCAAAGTGTGCGCCGTAATTGGCGAAGTAAACGATCATGGCTCACTGGAAATCACAGGTGTGGGAACCTGCCCCTCCACAGGTCTGCGCAAAGGCGTTGTTGTGAACATCGAGTCTACTTTGCGTTCAGTTGCCCAGGCCATTGAAGCTGCCGAAATGATGAGCGGCAGGGAAGTACACGAGTGCTGGACGGGAATTGGCGGAAGCCACATAGACGGCATTAATTCGCGCGGTGTGGTCGCGGTAACAGGCAAAAACCGCGAGACGCGCGAAATCGGGGGCGATGATATAAAGCGGGTGCTTGAAGCCGCACAGGCGGTGCTTATCCCTATGGATCGCAAAGTGCTTGAAGTAATTCCGCAGAGCTACATCGTAGATGACCAGCGCGGCATTATAGATCCGCTTAACATGATAGGAGTACGTCTTGAGGCCGAAGTACACATTATCACTTGCTCAACAACCGGCGCGCAAAACTTAGTTAAGTGCGTCAACCGCGCGGGTTTTCGGGTGCGGGATTTGATTTTGCAGACACTTGCCGCGGGGCGATCGGTGTTAAGCCCTGAGGAAAAAGAACTTGGAGTCGCCCTTGTTGATTTGGGCGGCGGCACGACCAACGTGCTTATTTATTCAGGGGGCGCTCCGTATTCGATACATACCATTTCCGCCGGCGGCACGCAGGTTACAAGCGATATTTCCATCATCAAAAACATTTCGTTTGAGACGGCGGAAAAAATCAAACTTGAAGCAGGATGCTGCTGGGAGCCGTTTCTGGAAGGAGACGATGATATCATCGTTCCCGGTGTCGGAGGCCGCGCGCCGCAGGCTATACCACGCTCGCAAATTTTGGCTATAATACGCCCCCGTGTCGAGGAAACTTTTAAGCTTGTCAAAGAAAAAATTGACAAGCTCACATTTTCCCGCCCGCTGGGTGGCGGCGTGGTGCTTACAGGCGGAGGCGCGCAGCTTTTGGGCGTGTCAGAGCTTGCCTCGCAGGTGTTTAACCTTCCTGCGCGGGTTGGCGTTCCATTGTCTGTTGGCGGGCTTGTCGGTGAATACCGCAACCCCGCTTACGCCACAGCTGTGGGGCTTGTGCTTGAAGGTTACGAGCGTGAGCTTAAAGCCGGTTTTGGGTCATTAAACGAACCCAGAGACAGGGGAGGGTCCACTGTGTGGATCAAACTGAAAAAATGGTTTGAGAATGAGTTTTTTTAGAGCGTGCTGCGAAACAAACTAAAGTTTTGCAGTCGTTCAATCGTCCGCTGTTTTGGAAAGTGGGATTTTCAAAACGGTTGTATTTGGTGCTTCTGAAATCTGAACGATTTTGGAACAAACAGCAAGTGATTCGGGAGGGGATCATGAATTTTGAAGTTTTGAACGAACAGGCAATGTCGCAGGAACCGGTATCCATCATGGTTGTCGGAGCCGGCGGCGGCGGATGTAATGCTGTGAACGAGATGATCGAATGCGGCATTAAGGGCGTGAAATTCATCGCGATTAACACTGACGCGCAGCATTTGGAAAAAAGCAAGGCTGATGTAAAAGTGCAAATCGGCGGCAAGATCACCGGCGGCAAAGGTGCAGGCGGAATGCCTGAGGTCGGCGAAAAAGCCGCACTTGAGGACAGGGATCAAATTGCTAAAGTGCTGGAAGGGGCGGACATGGTTTTTGTCACCGCGGGCATGGGCGGGGGAACAGGCACAGGTTCCGCGCCGGTTATTGCCCAAATCGCAAAAGAGCAGAAAGCCCTGACTGTTGCGGTTGTGACAAAGCCCTTTGATTTTGAACTGAGTTACCGCGCGGGGCTCGCCGAAAAAGGCATTGAGAAGTTGCGTGGAGCTGTAGACACGCTCATCGTCATTCCCAATCAAAAGCTCATCAGCAATGTGGATAACACAACTCCCGCCCGTGAAGCGTTTCGCAAGGCCGATGATGTATTGCGACAGGGCGTGCAGGGGATTTCTGACAGCATTATTGAGGCGGGTTTTATCAACATCGACTTTGCCGATGCTGAAACGGTCATGCGCGATCAGGGAGACGCGATTATGGCAATAGGGTACGGTGCAGGAGTAAACCGGGTGGATGACGCGGTTTCAGGCGTTCTTGACAATCCGCTTTTGGAAGACACTTCCATCAAAGGTGCAAAACGGGCGCTGATTTATGTGGCAGGAAACGAAGACCTCCCCCTTATCCAGTACAAGGACATTGTGGAGCGCATAACAGCGGACATGGACAAAGATGCCATCATCATTCCAGGGATGTACTTTGACCCGACTCTTGGCGACAAGATTAGGGTAACGCTTATCGCAAGCGGCTTTTGCTCTGAAGCAGCACCGCACCGCCTTGAGCTGGTTCGCCCTGTAAAAAGCGAAATGATTTCAGGCGATGAACTTGCCGATATACTCGGTTCGCCGGGGGGCGGCAAGGATTTTCTTCCTCGCAGGGACAAGCGGGAAGAGTACCGATATACCAACGAGGATTTGGACGTACCGACAGTGATTCGGGATCGCACGTTCGTTAATTTTTCATCCTCAGGTTTAGGTCAGGCGCAGTCCACCTGAAAGGGATACTGTGGATAAGAAGGTCATAATAAAAAGCTACAATTCTCACCTTATCGCGCTGGAGCGCCGTTCGCCTTTGACCGCCGAGACGTATCGTCTTGAGATTGGCAAGTTTTTGGACTGGCATGACGCTCATTGTGGAGCGTCCGCCCTCGTAACGTCGGGTGTTCGCGCTGAAGGGAAGCTTTTGTTTGGGAAAGTAACAGGTCTCCGGGACATCATCGCCTATCTTGAATACCGCAGAACTTGTGACGGCATAAATTCCCGTTCAGCGGCAAAGGCGATCTCCGCCTTGCGCTCTTTTTTCCGTTTCATGGATTCAAACGGCCGCTTGAATCCGGGCGGCGCTTCGGATTTATCGGACTTGGTGAGGCTTTTGCAGTCGCCCCGCCGCGCAGACAGGCTTCCTGATGTCCACCGAAAAGAAGACGTTGACCGGCTGTTATCGCTTTTAAAAACAGATACCGCTTTGGGAATACGGGACAGGGCGCTGTATGAACTGTTGTATTCGGCGGGGCTTCGAATATCTGAGGCGGTGATGCTTACCACCGATGCGCTTTTCCTTTCCAAGTATTTGGCGCGTGTTTGTGGCAAGGGCGGCAAAGAGCGGCTGGTGATTTTCGGCCCCGACGCGGCGCATTGGTTAAGGCGTTACATGGAAGAAGCCCGCCTGCAACTTTTGGGCAGGCGCACAAGCAAGGCGGTTTTTATAAGCAGGGCAGGGAGGCGGCTTTCCCGCAAAGGAATATGGAAAAATTATTGTACCCTGGCTATGCAGGCGGGATTAAATAGCAAGCTCCACACACTGCGCCACACCTTTGCGACAGAACTTTTGGCGGGAGGGGCGGATTTGCGTTCTGTGCAGGAATTGCTTGGGCACTCAGAAATTGCCACCACCCAAATATACACTCACATAGCCGAAAATCGCTTAAAAGACAATCACAGAAAGTATTTGCCAAAACTAAAAAGCCGGAGTGGACGCCCATGACACAGCATACCACAAAGCCAAACAGCGGAGCAAAAAAAAAACCCGCCAACAGGAAATTACCAGGGAAGCCCCCTGGGAGCTTCCCACGAATCCCTGCCATCAGCATTTTTATTTTTACGCTGGTTGTTTTTTCCATAGCCGCCTACACAATTTACACCCGGCACGGGCGGCGGACCGAGTTTGCACAGCAGATCGTCGCCCACGGAGCAGGCAGATGGGCGCGCCCTGATGCGGTTACCGAACTTCGCCGTTCAATCGCCGCTAACGAGCGGCGCATCGAACGCCACGTTGCCGCGGCGGCGCGCAACGCGAATTACTGGATGTTCCTCGGCATTCGCTTACAGCAGCAAGGTCTGCACTCTGACGCGTTGCAGGCATTTGCCCATGCCATCGATCTTGCCCCTGAAGATCCCATCCTCCATTTTCACACCGGTGTTTCCGCGGCTATTACGGCAAAATCTTTTCATGTTTTCCCGGGCCGCGATATGACTGACAGAATTATGCACTTCCAGCTTGCCGAAGATGCGTTCTTGCGCGCGATAGAGTTGGATGAGCGCTACATCCGCCCGCGTTTTAGCTTAGGGGAGCTTTATGTTTTCGATCTTAACCGCCCTGAAGAGGCGATTGTGCATCTCCAGCGCGTGCTTGATGTATCCCCGGGTGATCTTGACGCGATGTTTGTACTTGCCAGGGCTTTTTATATGATTGATGAGTTTCATTCTTCAATTGCGATGTTTGACCGCATAATTGCGCAGACAAGGGATCCGCAAACGCGCCAGGACGCGCAAAATAACCGTGAAATTGTAATGAGGCGTATGCATGGGTGGTGGTAAAACGACAGCTTTGCTTGATTTGATGATCTGCCGCATTCCCAATCTCAAGGGACGTGAGCGCATCGAACTACAGAAAAAATTTGACAAAGAGGGCGATTTTTCGTTACTTTCTAAGAAGGACATTGAAAACATTATCGGAAGGCATCTGAAAGGCAGGGGCTGGACGATGGATGGCATTCGCGCGCAAGCCGAAGCCGATGCGGCGGTCTTTGACCGCGGCGTGAGGCAGGTTTCATGGCGGGATGATGAGTACCCGCCGCTGCTGCGGGAAATCTATGATCCGCCGTCTGTGCTCTTTTTCAGGGGAACGCTTCCTGACCCGGAAAAGCCGCTGGTGGCGATTGTGGGGACGCGAAAGCCCGATTCTCAAGGCTCATCTCAAGCGTACAGGCTGGGGCTTGAGTTTGGCAGGGCGGGGCTTTCAGTGGTTTCTGGGCTTGCGCTGGGGATTGACGCTATGGCGCACCGCGGAAACATAGACGGCAATGCGCGGACTTTTGCCGTGCTCGGTTCGGGAGTGGACTGCGTATATCCGGCGTCAAACAGGGACATTGCCCGAAGGCTTTTGGAAACAGGCGGCGCGCTTTTGTCAGAATACCCGCCGGGAACCCAGCCTTTCAAGGGAAACTTCCCCGCCCGCAACAGGATAATTTCTGCGCTGGCAAGGGGAACGATCATCGTGCAGGCGCCTGAAAAATCAGGCGCGCTTATCACGGCAAAGTTTGCCCTGGAGCAGGGAAGGGATTTGTGGGTGGATTCTGCGGGGCTCTCCTTGCCGCGCGGGGCGGGGACAAAACTCCTTGCCGAAGAAGGCGCTCAGGTTATTAACTCGGCGGAAGATGTGCTTGCGGAGTGGAATGTGTTTGTCACCAAAATGAAGGCTGAAACAGATGATGCAGGTGTGCGTTTATGTGTTACGTCAAATACGCGGACGGCGACGGCGGGAAATCTATTGGCATCTTCGCTTGCCGAACAATTTGGCATAGATGTGGAATTACATTGTGAGGAACTAAGATAATGGCGGTAAAAGCAAAACAAACGCTTGATGTTGAATCCGATGCGGGGAAAAAACCGCGCGCCAAAAAGACAGCGAAAGTCAAAGCGTTGGACAAAAAAATTCTTGTTATCGTTGAGTCACCTGCGAAGGCAAAGACCATCGAAAAATATCTGGGGCCGTCTTACACGGTGAAAGCCTCTATGGGGCATTTAATCGATCTTCCAAAGTCCCGTCTTGCCATAGACGTGGAGCAGAACTTTGAGCCTGAGTACATCACCGTGCGTGGCAGGGCGAAACTTCTAAAGGAGCTTCAGACGGATGCGAAGAAGGCGGGCACTGTGTTGCTTGCAAGTGATAACGACCGTGAAGGCGAGGCGATTGCGTGGCACTTGAAAAACGCGATTTCTGCGAAAACGGACAAAGTTCCCATTCAGCGCATTGCGTTTAACGAAATTACGCCGGGCGCGATTCGCTCCGCCGTTGAGCACCCTGCTCCCATTGACGAGGCGAAAGTGAACGCCCAAAAAGCCCGCCGCGTGCTTGACAGGCTTGTCGGTTACAACCTGTCGCCGCTTTTGTGGAAGAAAGTGAAAAACGGCCTTTCGGCAGGGCGGGTTCAGTCTGTGGCTTTGCGCCTGATATGCGAGCGGGAAAAGGAAGTTCAGGCTTTTATTCCCGCCGAATACTGGACGCTTGAGGCGGATTTTAAGGTTGGCCGCCTTTCGTACACAGCGCAGCTTGTGCTTTGGGGAGGCGTTAAGCCTGAACTTAAAAACGAGCAGGAAGTCCGCCAAATCATAGACCTGATTAAAAACGGCGAATGCGAAGTCACTGAAATCCGTGAAACTGAAAAAACCGTCAAGCCCCGTCCGCCGTTTACCACTTCCCAGCTCCAGCAGACTGCAGCCAACCGCCTTGGCTTTACCAGCCGAAAAACCATGCAGATTGCCCAGCAGCTTTACGAAGGGGTAAACCTCGGCAGTTCCCGCGTCGGGCTTATCACCTATATGAGGACTGACTCGGTGCGTATTTCGCAAAGCGCGATGGATGAACTGCGCGCATGGATTGGTGAGAAATATCCGGGTGACTTGCCTGAAAAACCGCACGAATATTCTATGGGGAAAAAGGCGCAGGACGCGCACGAGGCAATACGCCCGACGTTCGTCAACTATACGCCTGATGAAATAAAAGAGCATCTTACAAAAGACCAGTTAAAGATTTACACGATTATCTGGGAGCGCTTTGTCTCAAGCCAGATGAACAACGCCCGCACAAGAACTGTGAGCGCCGATATTTCTGTGGCTGACGGAATCTTCCGCATCGCCGGCACGAAAATTATCGAGAAAGGTTTTTACAAGGTGATGAAGCTACTTGCTTCCAAAGACGAAAAAGGCACGTCCTTTCCTTCGCTGAAAAAAGGCGACAAAGTGGCGATTGACCAGTTCCGTCCGGCACAGCATTTTACGCAGGGGCCTGCCCGCTACACAGACGCTTCCATTGTAAAGACGCTTGAGGAAAAAGGAATCGGGCGACCGTCCACTTATGTTCCCATCATTTCGGTTTTGCTGGATAGATACTACGTTACACGCTCCAACAAACAGCTTGTGCCCACGCTTTTGGGGCGGATGATAAATGAGCTTTTGGTGGAAAACTTTCCACACGTTGTTGACGCGGGTTTTACAGCTTCGATGGAAACCAAGCTTGACGAAGTGGAAGATGCCTCGGTTCATTGGCCTGACATGATACGCGAGTTTTGGTCGCCGTTCCGGGACAGGGTTGAGGAAGTGAGCAAAAACCTCGAATCGTTTAAGGGAACGCTTGATGAAGTAACCGGCTATAAATGCGAAAAGTGCGACAGGCAGATGATGAAAAAACTTGGGCGATTTGGCTTTTTCCTTGCCTGTTCGGGCTTTCCCGAATGCCGCAACACAAAGTCCATTCCGCTTGCCAAATGCCCCAAATGTACCGGCGACATTGTGGCGCGGAAAACCCGCGGCAGGGGCAAGGAATTCTTTGGCTGCACAAATTACCCCGAATGCGACTTCATAAGCCACTTTAAGCCTGTAAACGAGGACTGCCCCAAATGCGGTCAGTTCCTCGTGGAAAAAAGCGACAAACGGAACGGAGAGCGCAAGGCTTGCATAAACCCCGAATGCGGTTATGTGCCGGCAGAAGAACTGCCAACAGCCGCAGAAAGCTCATCCGGCGAAAGCGCTGTTTCCGCCGCGTTCGACGAAGATGAAAAGGATTCGCTTGATGATGAATAATGCGAATAAAAAAGTGGACGAATACCTGGCTTATCTTTCAAACGTGCGCGGCGTGTCCGCCCGCACATCTGAAGCATACCGTCGTGATCTGGAGCATTTTGCCGCTTATTGCGCCAATCACGATTTCTCCCCCGAAACAGCGACACCTAATGAAGTGCGCGGCTTTATCGCCGACTTATCCGCGGAAGGTGCAGCTTCGGTGAGCGTAAACCGCGCGTTATCTTCGATACGCGGTTTTTTCCGCTGGATGATGCGCTTTGGTTATCGAAGCGATGATCCTGCGGCGGAGCTGCGCAACCTGAAAACGCCCAAGACCCTGCCTTCGTTTCTGTGGGAAACGGAAATGTTTGAGTTTCAGGAGCTTACTGAAAAGTCAGATATCCTGTGGCCTGAACGCGATAAGGCGATCATCCTTTGCATGTATTCAGGCGGGCTTCGTGTCTCCGAAACGGTAAGCCTTTCCCTTAACTGTATGGAGCGGGATTTTTCAGGCGCCCGCATCATAGGGAAGGGCGGCAAAGAACGCCGAGTGTTTTTTTCAGAAGAAGCGGAGGAAGCGTTGAGGGTGTATCTTTCCGTACGGAATACGCGCGTTAAGGATGAGCGCCCAACCGACAAGGTTTTTGTAAGCCTTAAAGGAGCGGGCATCTCCGTTCCGGGTGTCCGCTGGATAATCTCAAAATACTCCCAGCGTTTGGGGCTTGGGAAAAATATTTACCCCCATTTGCTGCGTCACTCGTTTGCCACGCACATGGTCAATGCCGGCTGTGATGTGCGGGTGGTGCAGGAGCTGCTTGGTCATACCAGCATAAGCACCACGCAGCGTTATACGCATGTTGATATGGAGCGGCTTAAAAACGTTTACAACAGCGCCCACCCGCACGGGGGGAAAAAGGAAACGATATGGACGAAATGAAATTCCACGCCACAACCATTTTAGCGGTGCGCCGTGAGGGAAAGGTGGCGATGGCCGGTGACGGGCAGGTAACGATTGGAAGCACGGTGATGAAAAACAACGCCCGCAAAGTCAGGCGGCTTAACGACAACAAAGTCCTATGCGGCTTTGCAGGCGCAACGGCTGACGCTTTCACACTTTTTGACCGCTTTGAAGCGAAGCTCAAAGAGTATTCAGGAGATCTCACACGCGCCGCCGTTGAGCTTGCCAAAGACTGGCGCACAGATCGGGCATTGCGCCGCCTTGAAGCGATGCTTTTGGTTGCTGACAAAAGCAAAACTTTGCTTATTTCCGGCACCGGAGATGTCATAGAGCCTGCCGAAGACGCGCTTGCCATAGGTTCCGGCGGCAATTACGCGTTTGCCGCAGCCCTTGCGTTTCTTGACGGGTCAAGTTTTTCCGCAAGGGAAATTGCCGAAAAATCGCTGCGCATAGCGGGAAATATTTGTGTGTATACAAACGACCAGATCGTAATAGAGGAACTGGAAGCTTAATGTGGAGTTATAACGAGGAGCATCGGAGGAGCATGAATCGATGAAAGAGAAGAAAGAAAAAAACACAGAGAACCTTGACCGCCTTACCCCACGGGAAATTGTGGACAAGCTTGATAAATACATTGTAGGGCAGAAAAAAGCCAAAAGGGCGGTTGCCGTTGCTTTGCGTAACAGGATGCGCCGCCTAAAAATAACCGCTGAACTGCGCGAGGATATTACGCCAAAAAATATTCTTATGATAGGGCCGACAGGAGTCGGTAAAACCGAAATTGCCCGCCGCCTTGCAAAACTCGCAGGATCGCCGTTTGTGAAAGTTGAGGCAACCAAATACACCGAAGTCGGTTATGTCGGGCGGGATGTGGAGTCGATGATCCGCGATCTTATGGCGGCGGGTGTTCAAATGGTGAAACTTGAAATGCAGGAAGCCATCACGGTGGAAGCTGAAAAACGCGCCGAAGAAGCGCTTTTGGATCTCCTGCTTCCGGGCACGGGCAAGCGCCAAAAGGCAAAACCAAATAACGGACCTGTGGTGCGTCCAATGGGAACGTTTTCCATTCCGCCGTCCGGGGGAAACCACGGCACTTCTTTTATGGGAGCGGCAATACAAATTGGCATTCCCCACGGAGCTTCAGGCGGAGCCTCAACCCAGCAAGGGCAGCATGGTGAAGATAATCCGCAGGGCGACCAGCGGGGAGAACACGATGACGCGCACGGCTACCACGCTGACGCACACGATGAAACGCATGGGGAAGCTCATGATGCGGAAGCCGCCCCCAACCCGACTCGGGAAAAATTCAGGACTATGCTGCGTGACGGGAAGCTTGAAGAAAAAACTGTTGAAGTGTCTGTAAGCCAGAACCCGCAGATTCCCGCGTTTGAAATGATGGGCGGCAACATGGAAGACATTGAAGCGAGCCTTTCAGGGATTGCGGGCTTTTTCGGCGGCGGCAACAAAAAGAAAAAAGTGGTCACGGTAAAACGGGCGCGCGAAATTCTTATCGCCGAAGAATCGGAGAAACTTATCGACCGTGACCGTGTAAGCGATGAAGCCCGCCAGCGCGTGGAAGAAACAGGCATCGTTTTTATCGATGAGATCGACAAAATTGCTGTAAAGGGCGACAGGGGCGGCCCTGATGTTTCGCGCGAGGGCGTTCAGCGCGATATACTGCCTATAGTGGAAGGCGCGACTGTCAACACCAAGTGGGGGCCTGTGAACACCGATCACATCCTTTTTATCGCCGCAGGTGCGTTTAACCTCGCCAAGCCTTCCGACCTTATACCGGAGCTTCAAGGCCGTTTCCCCCTCCGCGTGGAACTGGATTCACTTGGCAAAGAAGATTTTCTGCGAATCCTCACCGAACCGAAAAACGCGCTCACAAAACAGTACGTGGAGCTTATGGCAACTGAAGGCGTGGACATTCACTTCACACCTGAGGCCATCGACCACCTTGCAGAGCTTGCCGCGGAAGTCAACTCCCGCATCGAAAACATCGGCGCGCGCCGCCTGCACACCATAATGGAAGCCCTTTTGGAAGAGCTTTCCTTTGAAGCCCCCGACATAAGCCCCGCCAAAGTGCCGATTACGGTTGAATACGTTGACGAGAAACTGAAAGCGCTTGTAAAGGATCAGGACTTGGGAAGGTACATATTGTGAAATTAGCTAAAATATGTGGTGACTTTACCGATGATTTAGATAGGGAGATAAAGGATTACCATGATTGGAAACAATAGTTTTAACCAGACGATTGACTTGCTGCACCGCTCGATGAGTACGGCGACTCTGCGCCAGGCAGTACACGCCAATAACTTTGCCAACGTGAACACGCCCAATTTCAAGCGCACCGATGTTACGTTTGAAAGCCAGCTCGGCAGGGCGCTTGATTCGCAGCGGAACAGACCGGTGCTGGAATTGCGGCAGACGCATCAGAACCACATTTCCAACTGGCAGCCTATGGATCACCGCGAAGTGCAGCCCCGCCGCGTGCTTGACTTTCTGACACAAACGGACAACAACGGCAACAACGTTGATCCCGACCATGAGTTCAACCTGCTGTTGCAAAACCAGATGCGGTATATCCTGCTTTCGCAAATGACAACGTTTGAGTTTGCCCAGATAAACATGGTAGCACGGGGCTAGGGGAGGTAACGTATGGGACTTTTTACCGCGATTAACACCGCTTCTTCAGGGATGACAGCCACGCGGCTTTGGAGCGATGTCATTGCCGATAACATCGCGAACGCCAACACCACGCGCACCGATGAAGGCGGCCCGTTCAGGAGAAGCAGGGTAGTGCTCCGCCCCAGGGTGGACACGCCGTTTTGGAACTCGCCGTTTTTGCCGCAGGGCTTGGACAACGGCGTAGGGCAGGGTGTTCGTGTTGTTGAAATACAGCCGGATCGCATTACGCCGCCGCGTTTGGTATTCGACCCAAATCACCCGGACGCGATACAGAGCGGGCCGAGGCAGGGTTATGTTGAAATGCCCAATGTTGACATCGTAAGCGAAATGGTTGATATGATTTCAGCGTCCCGTGCGTACGAGGCAAACGCCGCCGTGATTGAAGGCGCAAAGGCGATGTTTCAGCGCGCTCTGGAGATAGGAAGCAGATAAGTAGCAACATAACAAATTACTTGGGAGGGTAATATATGAATTTTCATTTTCGGCCGCAGTTGACGCGAATTGACGTTCCAAACATTGACATCAACCTAACACATCCGACTCACCTGGCTTTTGACAGGCAGAACTTTTTGGGAGTTGGCAACAGGATTAATCATCTTGGCGGGCAGATTGGGGCGCAGGGAGCCGGCGGCTCAGGCACTTTTGAGCGGGCAATGCTTCAAGCGCTTGACAGGGTGAGCGCCCAGCACCAGTTCGCCTCAGAGCTGCATCAGGAGGCAATTATCAATCCTGGCGCGGTTGATGTTCACGATATTACCATTGCGCAGGCTCACGCGAGCATGTCGTTAAGCATAGCGCACACCGTCGTAAACCGCATAGTGCAAGGATGGCGTGATTTAATTCACATACGGTAGGCGATTATTTCGCTTGATATTCGCTTTGTATATGATATGATTTTTGATTGGGAGGGAGAACATGGAATTTTTTAAGAAGCTGGCAGCACAGGTTGGAACGCTGTGGAGCAAGGGTTCGATGATGCAAAAAGGGATGCTTGCAGGTGTAGCACTTGTTGTTATCGTCGGCATCGGGGCATTGGTATCGGTCTCGTCTGCTCCGACACTGGTTCCGCTTTTCAACGCGCCCATTGTCGATGAGGATGCGCGCTTTCGCATTGTCATGCGCCTTGATCAGGAAGGCGTTCAGTCTTCGGTAACGCCAGCAGGCATTATTCAAGTGCCCGATGCGCAGACGGCGCGGCGGATGCGCGGCATTTTGACGCGCGAAAACTTAATCCCTGTGGGAATGGATCCATGGGCGATTTTTGACAGGGAACGCTGGACGATCACAGACTTTGAGCGCAACGTTAATTTACAGCGGGCAATAACTCAGATGCTCACCGATCATATCACGGCGCTTGACGAAGTGGACAACGCCGAAGTTATGATAGTGATCCCCGAAGATCGCCTTTTTGTTTCCGATCAAAACCCGACAACGGCAAGCGTGAGCATTACGCCAAGCCCCGGCAGTTCGCTCGCTGAAAATCGCAGGGCTATTGAAGGAATACAGCGGCTTATCCGTTTTGCCGTTGAAGGTCTTTTGGATGAAAACATCGTTATCACCGATCATCGCGGCAATATTCTCAACGACTTTGAAAGCCTTGCCGAATCCGACAGGCTTTCGCTTATCGAACGCCAGCGGCGCATTATTCAGCGTTACGAAGCCCAGCACCGCGCGCGCATTCTTTCCACTCTGCAAAGCACCTTCGGATCAGACAGGGTGCGCGATCTTGATGTGCGCTTTGACATTGACTTTTCCCACAGTTCTGTTTTCACCGAGGAATTTTTCCCCGTAACCATTCGCCCGCGCACACCTGGATTGCCCTTTGACGATTCAGAGCTTCTTGCCTATCTGCCCCGCTCAATGGCGACTTCGGAAACCGCGTGGGAAGGCACAGGCTTCATGCCTGAGGGGCCTGCCGGAGTTGAAGGCCATGTGCCGCCGGTGTACCGCGATATGCAAAACCTTTTCGGCAGGGTGCGTCAGGAAACACTGCAGGTAAACCACGAACTTAATACACGGCGCATACAAGAAGAGCGCAGCCCCAACGTTGGCCGTGTTACCGTTTCGGTAAATATTGACGGCACATGGCGCAAGGTTTTTGACGAGCGCAGGCGGGCGATCATCGGCGAAGACGGCTCAATTGAACGCATTTACACGCCGTTAAGCCCCGAAGTGTTAAGCGACACCG
>Ga0209755_10004955_pt1 | contig 15391 bp, 13 predicted proteins | sample TergutCo191P1_FD_187301 | JGI IMG/M metagenome (GOLD analysis project Ga0209755, IMG submission 187301) | Cornitermes sp. P1 segment gut microbial communities from Petit-Saut dam, French Guiana - Co191P1 (SPAdes) (version 2) | ecosystem: Host-associated > Arthropoda: Insects > Digestive system... | reverse complement strand
GACGGGTTCAGGCAGCAGTTCGACGCCATGAACGAGGTGATACGGATATGACGGCGGCTTTGCGTTTCAGAAGGCCCGAATGGTATGAGCGGAGGCCTTTTCTCTGCGGGAAATGCGGACGCAGGTTTTGGGGGGTGAAAATATTGTTTCTCCCAAAATGTCCGCGTTGCGGCAGCCGCAGGGTTAAGGCGGATCCCCTCATTCGCTGTTGACCGATTTCGGCCATTGAGGAAAATCCAGAAGAACGATTTTTCCTTGGCCACGACGTTATTTGTCGTACCAATGGAAGTATAGTTCCATTATGTACCAAGACCTGCGTATGCAGGTGTGTTAGGAGAGGAGGTTTTATGATAATGTTTCACACTTATCAGCGTCCCATGGAAACGGGCTATCGGTATGCCATCATTGCATTCCTGCTTCTGTCCGTTGACGAAGAAATGGGGATCGAAGGCTTGAAAAAGTTTTCGGACTTTATGGGTCTTGTCGAAACGGAGGCTGACGGCAATGGCAACGAAACGGATGACAGGTTCGCCAAGCTCCGTGCCGAAAGGGATAAGATAATCCACGAGGGCAACGCTTTTTTGGAAAATCATGACGGGGACGATGTCCGCTATGATTGCGTTACGGAGGCACTTGACCATGTTATGGAGAAACGCATTATCCCTATACCGTGGTGGAGGAGGCTATTTAATCCTTTATGTGGCTTGGGCACGGCGGCAATGTACAGGGGCGCTACAACGTACAGGAAACTTGAGGGCTCCGCCTGTCGGCTTTTCGGCTATCTCAAGTTGGTTGTTTTCGACTGTGATTATGGCGGAAACAAAAAGCGTTTTTTGAAATACCTTGCCAAAAAATGGGGAATTGACAAATCCGTTCTGCCAACCTTGGAAACTTTCGCAAAGTCCCTGGACGAGATAAACCTGAGGCGGGTTGAAATACGGGACAGCGACATGCCCCATTGCGAGGCCGTGACCATCCTTGCCGACCTTGATGTCAGGGAGAAAACAATCTGGAAAGAGCTCAATAGGTTGTGAGGAAAACTCATGAACTGGATGGGTGGCTGAAAACATGCGACTTTTCCGACTGACTGTCGGACACTGGTTTCTTTTCCAGGGCAGGTTTTGCCCGCCCTGGATTTTTTTTTCGTGATAAGGTTAATATAAGACGATGGAAACAAGAATAGCGTCAATCATTGCAAGGGTGATCCCCAATAACATCATCTCTCGGAAAATAGACGTATCCGTTGGGATGGTGCAGGCCCAAATTGACTCCTTCTATGTCGAATGCAGAAGAAGCGTTTTTATCATAACACTCTTGAACGGTTTGTTCCTTGTCGTTCTGTTTGTTTCAAATTTGATCGATTTTGTCAGAACGGTCGGCATCATTGTCGCCTTCTTCCTGTTGCTCGCTATTATTGGCAGGTCGTTATATGTCTTTGTTAGTTGCATAAGGTGGGCAATGCCATACCGAAAGCGGATTGCAGATTTCATCAAGTCGTTTGTCGAAAAACGTTCGTTTCGGGAAACCGTGGAAGATATGTTTCGTCATGACTGGCGAAATTTTTATGAGGAAAAAACCAATGCGTTCACGGCTGGTCTTCATTCGATCGCTGCCAAAATACGCATAGTGAAGTCCGTTGATGATATTGGGGATGAGGTCGCGGAAAGGCATTACGGCATGATACGCAATTATATTATTGGAAAGATTATGTGCAAGGGATTAGCCGTTTTTATTGCCCTCTGTGTGTATCTCTTTTTTCTGCAACCCTTGGTTATACATTTAGCCTTGGGGATGAACCTGATGGATATAGTGGTTTATCCAATTAGGCTTTTTGGGGCGAATCCCAACTGAGATAGCCTAAATATCCATATCTGTCATACCCCGTTGGATTTGATTTTTATGGCTCCAACGGGACAGGCGTAAATACAGGTCAAACAGTCCACGCATTTGGAAGGGATTATTTTTACCCCATCCTTGGCTTTGGCTATTGCATTTACAGGGCATGCCGTCTCACATGCGTTGTTACAATTTTCCCTGTAGATATGGCATAAATAGTTTTGTATTTGATACTCGGTTTTGAAAACGGTATCTTTATTTACGCGTTCGTATCTTATGTTGCACCAATACCCCTCTTGCCTGGGTATGGCTATCGAACAGGTATAGCACTTATGATTACATAAATATACGTCCTTAAATTTCATGGCCACCATTAAACTGTCGCAACTGCACCTCTCTTTATTTCCCAATCCTGACCACTGTTCGAAGCGGTCGGATTTGAACTGGTTTCCACATTCATAACATATGTAGGTAAAGTCTCTAGGGGCAGGCGGTCTCATACCATTGGCAGAAGCCAAGTTGTCGCTTGCTTCTTCTTCTGTTTCCATAAACCCGAGTCCACTTTTAAGGCGTTTTCCCGCTTTTAGTTCTTCTGGCACATATTCCAGGGCATCCTCATCCCCTTCAAGTGCAACAAGACAAACTTTCCGTGTCTTTAGCTCTTCTGGCACATATTCCAGACTTGTCCCTTGATTTTCAACTGCAATTAAGCACAACTCTTCTGTTTTCAACTCTTTTGGCACGTATTGGAGAGCGAAGCCATTTGACTTAACCGCTGCGAGACACATTTCATGTGTCCTGAGATCATCGGGTACCTCCTCAAGTGCCGATCCATTCTGTTCCACTGCGGCAAGGCAGAGTTCCAGCGTCCTTAATTCATCCGGCACGTACATAAGTCCCGAGCCATTTGCCTTCATGGCAATAAGGTATATTTCTGGTGTTACGAATTCGTCGGGTACGTATCTAAGTGACATTATGTGGTCCTCCACCGCCATATAGCACAGTTCCTTTGTCTTCAAGTCGTCAGGTACATCCCCGAGAGTTAGGCAGTGTTGTTTTACTGCTGAAAAACACATTTCCTGAGTTTTGAGTTTTTCAGGAACATGCCCAAGCATGAAGCCGTTCCTTTTTACCGCAATAAGACACAATTCAGGAGTTTTCAAATCTTCGGGCACGTATTCAAGGGCATCGATAGAAGATTCAACGGCGGCAAGACACATCTTGGGTGTTATTAACTCATTCGGTATATCCTTCAGTTTGCAGCCGTCCGATTCAACTTCGGCAAAGTGTCTTTTTATTTTCTTTAGTTCATGGCTATCTAATTTTCCAGTCGCAATTAATCTCCTGGCCAGTACCCCAGTTAAGCCCAAAGCCAGACTCGCAGCAAGCTCCCCAGCACTCGTAATCTGCATGTCTTCTGGCAAATATTCATTGCAGGTATCGTTGGCTTTAACCGCCGCCGAATAGAAGTCCGGCGTTTTTAATTCCTTTGGAATGAACCGCATGGCACCGCCACATTTCTTAACGGCAGCAAGACAAAAATCAAATGTTTTTAAATCATCTGGTACATATTGCAGGATGAAACCGTTAGACTGAATGGCGACATCACACATTTCGAATGTTTTAAGTTCATCAGGCACGTATTTCAAGGCTGAACCATTAGTCTTAACCGCCGCAAGACACATTTCCATTGATTTGAATGTTTCCGGTACATATCTAAGACATTCGCTGTTTGCTTTAATCGATGACAGATAGAATTCTGGCGTTCTCAGTTCTTCAGGAACGTATTCAAACATTTCTGGATCACATGATACTGCCCTAAGGGCCTCTTCTACGGTGGAGAGTTTCTCTCTCATGATATTTTCTTTTTTTTTCGCAATATCTTCAGCATTTCCATAATTTATTACATTTCTGTTTTTTGCAAGGCACTCTTTTTTTGCAATTTCTTTTATCCATTCAGGTTCTTCGCCGCCAATTGTTTTCAGAATACCAAGACATTTGTCATAACATTCAATGTTTCTATACAGTTCCGCAATCATACGTTTTTTGTCTGGCCTTTCCGTTTCCAGCATCTCAATTAATCGAGTGCAGTTCGATTCATACAGTGTCTTGTCGTTATCTTTGATGAATAAATTTGCCCCTTCCCTGACCCTGTCGTTAAAAGCCCACCAAAGGTGCTGTCTTAAATACATTTCTTCTTTTTTGCTTTTTGCAAACCCGGAATCAATCGCTTCCGCATATTCATATACGGACATGAATTCGGCATGTTCTACACCCGCATATTTTTCTTTGTCCCCTTCAAATTCACATTTATCGCCCAACTCAAAAAAAGCATTGCATTTTTTGCATTTTACGATTGCGGGAAAATCGGGGAGCATTGGTGCTATTCTTTTCCCGTCTGAAAAATACACGGCATTAAAAGTATTCCCATACAATAAACTTTGTTTTGCGACTGCCTTTTCGCAGTTTGGGCATTCGTAGATTAAAATGGAACCCAGTGTCATGTTATTATTCTCCTCTCTCCGCTAGCACTGTTTCATGGTTTTGACAATCATACACTGTCAGGTACGACAAATAACGTCGTTGTCTCAATTATTGTCTTGCTTCTTTCTCGAAAATCCTGTTTACCTCATCCTTGATATCCTCAAAACTAAGCAGCCCTGCTTTATGCAAGGCACTCTGAACCACAATTCCCCTTTCCGAACGCATGGCATTGTTGAAAAATCCAACAATCCCCTCGATGGTACGCACACAAAGACAAACGGGGACATCTCGCTCTCGTTTGCGTGGGCTACGACAGTCCGTATGCGGTGGATTTTGTTGATCAGTTTGTATTTGCTGTCATATTCTGGCCCCTGGTATCCCTTGTCAAGATATCTGAAAATAGTATTCCAGTTCATTTTTAGCACGTTTATAAGATCAATAAAATCAAGAAACTTAAAGTTCTCCTTTCTCTCGTGCTGCAACACAGGTTCGATATAATCCTCCCACCAGTATACTGGCGACAAATGCTGGAATGTCTGTGTCAGGAAAATGTACGCAGGCTCTTTCAGCAATAGTAAATATTGGTAGAGGATGGTATACTGCTTGACGGTTTCTTTTTTCACGCCCCGTCATCTTCCGTTTTTGAAACCAGATATTCCGCAAGGCAGCCATAAATCTTTTTCAGATGTTCCTGCCCCCTAAACTCAAAAACTTCCCCATTGCCGTTCTGGAGGATGAGGATACCTTCAATTCCAGTATCTTCAATGACATACATGTCCGTGGGCAATCGATCTCTTTGTCGTTCTGCAAGGGTAACATCCACCACGTTAAGCCGTTTTGCTTCTGCCAGACCAGTAATTTCAATATGCATGGCGGAAATAAGACCATATTGCTCAAGATAGGCCGCATAGTCAGTGGCAAATGATAGTCCAAGCCTTTTCTCGGCGGCCGCTACGGACTCTTTTGAAACGCCCCGCATCGATACCAGCCCTTCCAAATCCTTGATCGCGGTGATAATATCGCTCATATATCAAACCTCCTGGGCATTTTCAGCCCTTGCTTTCCAATGTTGCGCTTTTTCCCTACTAAATTCAACACGGTCGATTTCCGTTCCCTTGGTTTTGTCGTGAAGGATGCCGTCATTGCCTTTCCCTCGGTGCTCACTTTTGCTTAGCTCCGCCAAGGGGCTGTTGGGCTTTTGCCCTATGTGATGAAGCTCTATCGGTTCTCCGTTTTTGTCCAATGGAGGAAGGCCGTTTTTCATGCGCTCCTTGTTGGTTCTGCCAAGCTCGTCTTTTTGATCGGGGTCTATTTCGGTCTTTACCAGGCATGGCTTGCCGTTGACCTCCGTTGCCTCAAGGCCAAGCATTCTGTATAGGGCGTATTCCTCAAATGAGCTTATGGCGTCAATTATCTCGTCAGACCAGCCAGTTGCCTTTTTTATTTCCTCCCTGTCTGCTTCAGTTAGTGGAGTAGTCTCTTTGTGGGACAAATCAGAGGCAAGCGATCCCATTGGCGGCTTATCAATTTCACGCAGGGAATCCATGAACTGTTTGCCGTTTCCAGCCTCGCCGAATTTCACGAAGCCCATGAAATCAGAGCCACTGCCGCCATCCCCAAAGTCCTCGCCGTTTCTTCTGGGACTATCTACGTCCATTTTTTCTTGCCTCCTTATTCACATAAAAAAATTGTTCCATCGCTCAGGAAGTTCACTCAATGCGGCATCTTTCCTGCTGTTGTATTCAACAATACAGGAAAGGATATGTCTGCTATAGTCGGCTTCAAAATTTGACAATGAAGGTTCAAGACTACGCACAAGATGGTCTTTTAAACCCTGTAATCCTTTTTTTTCTTTCATTGCGGCAACTCTTGCCGCAATGAAAACCGCCTCATTATTTGGAAATAACGAAGCGATAAATCTTGGCTCAAGCTTGACAAACATCGCAATGTCTATTCTTTCTATTTTCTGCTTTAGCTCTACGCCATCAATCTTCCCGATGTTCAGTTTTGCCTCTGCCAGCATTTTTGCTTTCTCGATAACAGTATCATCGGCTTTCTGGTAGACGAAATTTTTATCGGAACCCTCGGCCTCGAACTTTTGCACTTTGCACAGCACTGGCTGTATCCAATCATTCTGATATATAGAAGCAACGCCGCATTGCAGTTTCGCAAGCTCGACAATCTGGTTGTCGTTAAGGCTGGAAGCCTTGCCGACGAGCATACGGTCGCTTTCGTCGGGCAAACGCAGGATTATCTTGGTGTTCGTGTTGCGAATTACGGACATATCCATCAGGCCTGGCGACTGGTCGGCAATAATAAAACCCTCGCCATAGGTACGCATTTCCGCTATGGCGTTGGCGAGCATCTCGACCGATTTTCCAAGAAGGTTTGCGCTTTCCGCCGACTGCTCCGTGGAGGTTCTTTTTAGAAGGTTGTGCGCTTCCTCCAATACGGTTACATGGCGCAGCCCAGCATTCATCTGCCCGCTGGTCTGCCTGTGTTCATGCAGTTTCATGACAAGGATGCCCATTATCAGCGCCTTGGTTTCCATCGAACCCACGCGGGAAAGATCCACGATAACATTTCTGTCGAACAGTTCCTCATTCGACAAATCGTCATCGGTAAAAATCATGCCGTTGATGCCGTTCGTGAGCGATTTTAGGCGAGTAATAAGCGAACCCTTGTAATTGCCCTTGTTCTCATCCGAATATTCCGAACTGTCGATGATTTTTCTGATGCATTCGGTTACATCGGCAAATGTCGGGTATTTCGGGGAATCAGACAGGCATGTCGAGGAGGACGGCAAATCCCAACCATATTTTTCGTAAGACGCTTCGATGGCATCCTTTAGAACCGCAGGCATTGCGGCGTACATGGGCCAACAGACGTTGAAAATCTCGACCAGTCGATCCAGATGTTCCAAAATATGGATGTTCTTTGACGCATCCTTATTGCCATGCGCGAACTTGAAAGGGTTGATACGCAACATGGGTGTCATTTCTGGATTTGTCCCATATACCTTAACGTCTTCCCTGTTTCCGAACACGTTTTTATACTCGCCCTTTGCGGGTTCTATAACAAGGAAATTGCACTTTGCTTCTGGTTTCATTAGCTCGGCAAGAAGATGATAAATGGTATTGGATTTGCCGCTGCCTGTTGAACCAGTGATAAAGGTGTGGGATGTCAATGAATCCTTATTCAGCATTATAGGCGGTTGATGGTTTTCAACACGGTGCATATGGTATGGCTGTCCTATTGGAATATCACCTTGGTAATCCGAAAAACTCATGACTTCCCTGCCAAACTCTGCACATTCCAAAACGACCAAACCAGAAACGGACTTCCTTGGAAAAGCCATTATGTCGGAAAGTTCGGTCGTTAGAACGTCATATGTGGGGGTAATATGTTCCGCTCCATTGACGAAAACAGGATGCGTAAAGTTGACGAGATATTGCAGAACATTGGAGAAAAAGTGATCTCCAGAGTCCAATGAGTTCCACGTGTTGATAATAGAAGGTTCGACATACGATTCATCGCCTTGGGTCAGGGATTTTAGGAAATTGGCCACATTTATAGCCATGCGGGGAGAACTTGCCAACACATAAGAAGCGCATTTCCACAGGCCAAGGGCCCTACCGTTATTCATGCGTTTAAGCTGCATCTGCAATTTTTCCAACAATCCCTTAATAGCAAAGGCCTGATAGCTGTAGGTTGTGTTTTCCGTTGTGCCAGTAGTTAGATTATAATTTTTTCCCTTGGTTTCCGCCTTGCCTGAACTTTCACCTTTCGTTCTTGAGTGGCTAAAACTATATCCTATATTTAGTCCTCCTCCTCCATGAATAGCACCTGGCGATCCAGCACCTATACTTCCACCAAGACCTGCGGAAAAACCATGTGTCTTAGTGATTGCGGAAAAAACATTCTCCGAATTTGCAAGCGATTCCATTGTCCCTTCGCTCTCGTTGTCATTTTTACCCGCACTGAACTGATAGCCAGCATGAGGCGAAAGTGCCGAAGCCAATTCCTCATATCCGTCCTGGATATTCTGTGTCTGTTCACGGGTCAATGGTTCGGCCAGAATCAGAACATAATAAGTCTCGTCATCATTTTCTGGTTTTATACCGTCAAGCAGTTTTTCAAGCCCCTGTGAAATAAACCGTTCTGATTTTTCCGAAGGAATGTTTGTCAGGCAGGAAATCGAATTTATTCGTTTCATATCAGCAAGAGGACAGAAGGAGCCGTCCGCAATCTTAACGTTTGCTCCGTTAAAATTACCCGTTATGGCACTTTTGAGCAATTCGGCATTGCTGTTGCTTGCATCCCCTTTACTCGCTTTACCATTGGTTTCGTTTTTTAGTACGAAATAAAGCGCTGTCTTTTCTTTTTCCCTTTTTACGAGGATAGCCAGATTGCTTTCTCCTCCAGCAAACACGTTCAAGATATTCTTGAATTTATCCGAACTATGTTCTTCCTTGTCAAACACCCAGCGATCCACATGTAAAGCCCTGATATTGCTTTCTAGGCTAATTTTGTGTTGCGGGCTATCCTTTCCCGCATTTTGTATTGTATTATAATCAGAAAAATCTAATACGGCATATTGTCCCTCGATTTTGCATAGGTAATCTTTGTTGAGCAGGGAATCTATTTTTTCAAGACTGCGAATTTTATCTTTTTCGTTCGGAATTTCACCCATGCCATCCTCCCTATGTCCTGCAAAAAGCAATTATCAAACAAACAACCGCCAAGCCAACCATTCCGCACGATAGTAACGCTTTTGATCGTTTTTTTCTTTGGTTAAGATATTTTGCGACATCTGCACAGTGGAGTAAATAGCCTCGCGAAAACAGTCCCGAGGCAAAACCTGTCGCAAGATGTCTTGCGTACTCATTCGTCCATTGGTTTTCAGGTTTCTTTGTAAATGGTCTTTCTTCCAACAAACCTTTTTTTTCAAGGTCGTCTATGAGTTCGAAAAGATCCGCCCCATCAAGCACGCCATATTTTATGTCATGCATCAATTTCGCTTTTGCCGAGCCAATATTCTGCCCTGAAAAATATTTGTCATAATGGCTACCCATTCTGTTCCCCCCATATTTTATCGAAAAGATTTTCTTTGTCTTCCTCGATTTTTCTTACCAAACTTGCAAGTTGCCTCAAGTCCTTTTCAACGGACATTTTGTCATCACGCAATTGTTCAAGATCGCCAGAGTACCTGTCGATATTACGTAAATAATTATCTCTTATCTCATCGCTTTTTTCGGAAAGCCGTTTCTTATAATCGGTTGCAAACGCATGATAAGCAGTCTCAAGTTTTCCCGATGTTTCAGTCATTACATCGGTCTTATGTTTATCCCTATCTAAGTACTTTATAAAAAAGAAATTTTTCATGCTATGCTTTATATCGACACCTTCTATGGAAGGTGCGTTACCCACTTGAATACCTGGAACAGCCAGCAACCTTTTTTTTGTCTCATCGTCAATGTTGCAGTTATTAATTTCGTCTATAATAGACTGATTGAGACAACCCAATTTACTCTCAAGCACTTTTTTGCTTTTTTGGTCATAAGCGATATACAAATCACTCAAAAAGCCGTTTATTTTGCTTCTGGCTTTTTTGCCATCCCTTTCTATCCAATCCCCAGTTAAACCAATTCCCCATATTTCATCAAGCGTTTTTTCAATTCTTTTGTTGAGTTCGATTCTTGCGGATTCAGTTAGACGAAGACCTTCTGGCAATTCACCTATCGCATGTAATATTTCTCCTCCATTGAATTTTTTACAGGCTTCTTTGATTTTTCCAACAAGATTTTCTTTAAGCTCCTTGATTTGCATTTCCAGGGATTCTCTGTCTTTTTTCCTGTCATTTTCAAGCGCTTTCACTTTTGTATCGAAAATTCGAACTACATCCTGGATGGCATCTATTATGCTTTTTGCTTTTACAGCCATTGCAAATTTATGTCCATATTTTTTTACTTCGTTTTCCAAAGAAAACAAACCAGAATTTATTACAAACAATTCGTCGATATTACCATTAGCTTTTTCCACCGCCTTTTCGGCTTCTACTTTCATTTGTTCCGTATCATATTCGGAAAGTGCCATACGGTTGTGTTGGAAATACCCAGCCCTCCTGGATTCTACCAAGGCATGTTTAAGGTCAAATTTGTCTTCCTTATCATCATCGGTAGCGATATTATTTATATCTGCTCTTGCCACATAGGCCGCTCGTGCCGAAACAAAAAACAAACGTTTGTCGTGTAAGGATATTTCCTTGCCACTGGTTTCGTTTTTACCTGTCAAGGAGTTTTCATTTTGGAGCTTTAGTTTAATCACGCCGTTTCGCAAATCCTCAAAGCTATCATGCCCCTTCTTTATTTCGTCTGCCGCATTGAGGACAAACAGTGAACGGCCAACATCAATGGTACTTGCGGTTGCGTTTGCCTCAATATCGTTCAGCAACTCAATAAGCATGGCATTACCAGTGCCCTCAAGTTTTACGGAACGATTCACGAATATCAGTATGGAGTTTGTTTGCTCCTCAAGTGCTTTTCTTAATATTTTCAAATGGTCGTCATGATTGCTGTCAGTTCCTGGCGTATCGTAAAGAACAAAGTCAATACCATCATTACAGAGGGGAATAGGAAAATAAAGTTCCACGATTCCATCGACATATTCAAATCTCTCGGAAGTATGACCGTCGGTGGAATTGGGTTTCTGGTTAATCATCTTGAGGATTTCTTTTAGTTGCTCGTCGATGCGAATATTCTTGTTTTTTGTTAGCCATTTCTGGATTGAGTCCCTTATCGTACTGCCCTGAATCTCTGCACGAAAGTCAAAAGTTTTGGCTGCTTCATTCCACCATAATTCTACAGGCCATAGGCGTTCTTCAGGCTCCATTGTTCTTATGTAGAAAAGAATGCGGGCATCCGTTTGTTTTTCTACGGAACAAACCCTGAACATCTTTGCGGTTTCGGAGTTCACTGCTTCTGGGAGGACTTCGTATCCAAGTATCGCATTGATGAGGGTTGATTTACCAGAACTATAAGTCCCAACGAAACAGAGATTTACCGTACTGTCATCAAGCTTTCCTCTTTTGTTTTTTAAATGCGTTATCACTTCCTGTAGCTCTGGTTTTGTGCTTTTCAAAACGTTGTTTTTTTCAAAAGCTTTGTCAAAAGCAAGAACGGCATCTTCAGAAAAAGACTTTACATCCCGATAAATTGATTCCATGTCCTTCAATTTGGTAAATTTTCCAATTGAAAATGAAACACCCTTGTTTTGTCTGTTGCGATGCTCGATCATGGTCATGAAGTCTCCGTGATCCAGTTCCGTTCCCTTGAAGTCAATCATCATATTTTCCTTTCCCTGCATTGATTCTGCAATGTCGTCAAAAAATTCGCTTCCAAGATTCTGAAGGATCACCCCATCTTTTTTATTGGAAAGTGCGTATTTATTGTATAGAGGGTTTCTGGAATCAATCGGCACCCAACCATCATTTTCCCATACCCTAAACCACATTTCTTTTAGCGCGGGGTGATAACGCAATTCAATTTTTCCACTCATTCTTTTTCTCCTGTTTCAGTCGATTGCCTTTTGCTGGCGCATATCAAAGAAATGCCTTTATCACTCATACAGCCTTCCCAGCAGTTCTGCTTCAGTTTTCACCATCTCAGCCAACTCCGCTGGTCCCAAGACCTTCACCGTGCGCCCCTGCCCCAAAACCCAGCGGAATACCTCTGGAATCTGCGTGGTGGTGAACGTCACGTCCACGGTACCGTCATTGTTTTCCTTGACGCGCTGGGTGCTGTGCCACTTTCGGTCAAGGGCGTATGTCCCGATTTCCTTCTCAAAACGCAGTTCCACCGTCTGGGCGGTTCGGGAGGAAGCCCAAACCCCCATCTCCTTGTCAAAATAAACGTAGGGATCAAAATCGCTTGGAATGGCGAAACTCCCCTTGCCAAGCACGGCGTTCCGCACTCTGGAAAAGGCGAACATCCTGGGTTCCCCCCGCTCGTGGCAGTGCCCGATGAAATACCAGTTCCCCCGTTGGCATATCGCATGATAGGGGTCGGCACTGCGTCTTCCGTATTTGCTTTGGTCGAGCGAGCGGTACTCGAAGCCGATTGTCCGCTTTTTCCGCAGGGCATCGAAAATTGCCTTGAATGCCTCAACGTCTATCCTTCCTGTCTGGTCGGGTATAAAGGTAACCTGGGAGCCAAGAAACCCCGTGTCCACGCTTACATTGTCGGGCAAGCACTGGACGATTTTCGAGAAGATAACCCGCAGGGTTCCCTCAAGCGGGGTGTTGCGGTACTGGCTTAGAAGCTGGTCGAAAAGGGCGATGGAAAAAAGCTCCCCCTCGGTGAGGGGAACGCCCTTCATGAAATAGTTCCCCTCGGTGTAGTGGTAGCCTCGGTGTACGGGGTCGTATTCCAGGGGAGCTCCGAACATGTCACGCATGTACTCGATGTCCCGTTGGATGGTGCGGGGGTTCACCTCGGCGATTTCGGCGAGTTTGTCGGTGTTGGGGTATTTTCCCGACCGAATGGCCTTGTCGATAAGGAGGAGCCTGTTTGTCCGCACCTTCTGTTCCTTGCCCATGACGGTCGCTGTCCTTTTCATATCCCTAGCGTAGCCTTTTTGGTACGACAAATAACGTCGGGGGAAAAAAATCACTCTTTTTTTCCGACATTGATGTGCTGACCCAGGACCATCATAACATTCTTTCCCTGCCGTGGTCAATAGTCCATATACTGCTTTCATCGGATACTCCTAGGGTTAAGGTATGACCAAACTGAGAAGTACCTTGGCAAAGCTGGCAGATAAGGAAGAACAGGCCCTGCGGGACCTCTTGAGCGCCAACATAAAGAAATATCGCCACAGGCGAAACCTGTCCCAATTCTCACTGGCCGCAAAAGCCGATCTTTCCACAAATTTTCTCGCCGATATCGAGGCGGGGAGTACCTGGGTGTCATCCCTGACGCTCATAAAACTGGCGAAAACCCTGGAAATCGAGGTGTACGAACTCCTTAAACCAGAGACGGCGGATGTTCCCGAGGGTTCCGAGGGGGAGGAAGGCCGCATGAAGGCCGTGATGGGCAGGTTTTCCATGGATTTGACCGCAGTTTTGAAGGATTCGGTGGAGAAGGCGGTCGAGCACGTCAGGAAGGAATACGAAAAGTAAACGCCAACTGCTATTTGCCTGTGCATAAGGGAAAATCAAGCGCAATAGCCGTCTGTGGCCGCAGGAAACAGGGTTCTCTTCTGGCCTAAGAATGTCGGGAAATACAGCTAGGATTTTTTTCTCGCAGTGGAGTGGTCTGCCGTTTTTTCCATAAACGGATTGAGGCGACGACATTGCTTGTCGTACCAAATGCCGTATAGTACAAATATGATAAGCAAACATAGCCGCAGGGAAGATGAGGTTTACGGTATTATTGGCGAGCACCTGAAAAAAGCGACTTTTCTTTTTTGGGTCGATGGGATTGCGGTCTTCTTGAGCAACGAAATTGTCGAAGGTGCGAGTTCCTGTTTGACGACCAGGCTACGGAACACAAAAACTGGCGTATTCGAATTCGTGATCTTCGTCAGCGAAAAAATCATGGCGGACAAAGACACTGCGGACATGGTGATTGCCCATGAGCTCGGACACATTCGTCTTGGGGAATCGTGCTTTTATCTTGACGACCTTGACGTTGAGATTCAGGCGGATAAGTTTGCGATGGAGTACTTGGACTTGAGCGGCGACGAAGCCCGCGACCTTATGACCGAGGGTTTCGTCGTGATGGGCATCGACTTGGAACACGAGGATATCGCTGCGCGTCTTAGGGCGTTTGACAGGTATGTGTAATGAAGATTTGAGGTGCGACGTTATATGTTGTAGCTAACGGCGTAAGATGAAGGTATGGATAAAGAATAATACTGGCTCGAAGGGTGAGAGCCACTGACAGCTTTTCCCCTTTGATGTTTTCGTGAATACTGGACTTATGCGGTCTGCTTGATCGTCGTTGATGACAAGGCTAAGGCCGAGATAAGGGTGTTTCTCCAGAGTTTGACCTTCACCCTTTTATATCATATAATGAATCCATGAAGCCCATTGGGATACTGGATTTTACGGACGCTTGCGAAAGGGAGGGTTGCCATCCCGACAAAGTCGCCCGTGTCCGTCGGTTTATATCCAGCCTAGGAAAGGGGCAATAATATGCTGTTATATCATGGGAGCAATCTGGCGGTCGAAAAGCCACGGCTAATGGAACAGCGGCGGGGGCTCGATTTTGGCACAGGTTTTTACCTAACCTCCAGCGAAACACAGGCGGAGCGTTTTTCCGAGGTCGTCGTCAACCGCACAAAGAGCGGTATTCCCACGGTCGGCGTTTACGAGTTCGACATTGAAACCGCCGAGAGAACGCTCGCCGTTCTTAGGTTCGAAAGCGCGGATGCACAGTGGCTCCGTTTTATCACGGACAACAGGCTGAAAACATACAAGGGCGATGTCCATGACGTTGTAATCGGAGCCGTGGCAAATGACAAGGTCATGCCCACAATCCAGGCGTTTCTAGGCGGGTTTATCAGCGGCGAAGCTGCGCTCGTGACATTGAAAACGAGCAGGCTCATTGACCAGGTATGCCTGAAAAGCGAAAAGGCGTTGTCCCTGCTTCGTTTCGTCAAGTCCTTCGAGGCAAAGGCGGGCGTTGCCCATGGATAATATTTCGCCTGTTCTGACAATGATTACGCCTGGCATAATAAACCTGTTAATGGAAAACCGCAAGCTAAGTTTGGAGGAAGCGTCCGCCCTGCTGTATAACTCACAACTGTATAAAGCGCTGGAAAACGAAAAGACGAAGGTATGGCGGCTTGGATATCCCCTCCTGTATGACTTGCTGGACGATGAACTGACGACGGGCAAAATCACGTACCCAGAGGAACAACTATGACGGACACGAAAGGCGCGGTATGGTTTCTGGCATCCTGCATCGAGCTGTACAAAGACGAAAAGGGTTTGAACGGACAGGAAGCCTATAACTATCTGCGAGAGGCAGGCGCACTGGGTTTTATCACCGAATGCTGGGACGGCCTG
>Ga0209755_10004954_pt1 | contig 15392 bp, 17 predicted proteins | sample TergutCo191P1_FD_187301 | JGI IMG/M metagenome (GOLD analysis project Ga0209755, IMG submission 187301) | Cornitermes sp. P1 segment gut microbial communities from Petit-Saut dam, French Guiana - Co191P1 (SPAdes) (version 2) | ecosystem: Host-associated > Arthropoda: Insects > Digestive system... | reverse complement strand
CCACCACCACCACCACCACCACCACCACCACTTCATGTAATGGACTCATTAAGTACAGATCCCAACTGCAGACACTTTTTTAGATACAAACTCGGAGGGTTTAATGAAAATCCTGGCATGCCTACCACATTGTTTACTTACATCATGCCAAAAAATTACCTGATCAGAAGTTGTCTGTTTTTGAAGATGCATGTTTCCATTTTATCATGTCCTAGAACATGATAGATTTATTGCATATTGCTGACAGTTGAGAAAACTTCTAGTTTCTTCTGTGAATTAGGGTAAATTGAACTGCAGGTTGAAAACAGACTGTCACATCTGGGCTGTGGCAGGTTCCTGTGCATTAAAATTGCTCTGACAGCTGCTGATGAAATGGACATACTGAATATCACTGTACAAAATTTTAGCAACCAGTGTGTTCTGATTATTGATTGTAGAGATTTAGAAATATCTGAGTTTGGAGTTTCTTCCCTTGGCATAATAGTTGGTCAGATTTTGTGAGAACTGGTGACTTGGTTCAAAAGTTGCAACATGCACACACTTTATAAGCTTCCTTACTTTATTCTTTCTGAAAGGAAATAAATTATTAATAGCATGAACGTGAGGAACAAGATAAAAGGTTGGATGTTTTGAAGATTGGATAAGGCATGTTGTTCTATCCCATAGTTTTTCATACATACATATATATATATATATATATGTGTGTGTGTGTGTGTGTGTGTGTGTGTATGTGTGTATGTATTTGTATATAAGTTACAAGTTGATTTGCTGCTGGTGTACTCCTCAGGTTCTGTGAGGAAGTGACTCACGTGCTGGGCCTAGACTGGGTCCTGCTGTTCTTGCAAGGTTACCTCCATCCTACTACAGTGGTATGGGGTCTCAGAATTCTGGTAGTTCTATGCTCCTGTTCCCCTCTGCTGCAGAAGTTTCGTGAAGGCTCCAGCAATGGAGGCTGGCTGCGTGACACAGAACTGGTTCTTCAGAACAAGATGGCTCTTGTTCTTGGTATGGGTTGTGTACTTCCTTGTCTAGTTAATGCAGTAAAGCTGTCATAAGTAAATTTTATGTGAATATGGTAGCAGACCATGAAGTATTAGTGCTGCAGATGTCAAAGTCTGCCATTGGACATGATTCTGAGCCAGTTGTATCCATTTATAATCTTCACATCCTCTGTCCCTGCACAAAGGGTACATATCCTACAGGTGTTGTAGAGGTTGTTACCAAGAAACTGTCCAATTCTGAGGCCTTTTAAATGTTTTGTAACATTGAAGGGCTACTTTCATAGTATGAATCACAGTTACACATTTATGTACTTCAGTCTATGATTTTCTAGAGGTAAGACACTATAGTAAAATATACTAAGTTTTGCATTCCATCATCTTTCTTTATTATCCCTTTTAGGCTACCAGTTGGGTGCATCCACCCCAAAATCTGGTGGGCCACGAGAGGTTAAGTCAGAAGCACTCCATGTTCCGGGTTTCCAGAGACTGAACTGGCTCCTCCCACAACATATAGATGTACCTGAGGTATACTTCCTGCTCATGGCTCTGATGATGGGCCAGCCTGTGAAACTTCTGCCTGCTGATTCATCCAAACTAGATCTGGACAGTGTGTGGAACTTCATGTTTGGTGTTCCAGCAAGTCAGTCTGTGACAAGTGTGGCGGGGAAAGTGTCTCTGTGTCCAGAGGTAATCAGTGGTTTTGTGAATGTGTCATTGCCACTACCATAAATGTGAATTAATTGCAAAATAAGATTAAAAGTGAATATGTCAGAGCAGAGCTATTTATATATTCATTAGGAGAAAGAGTGGTAAGTTACAGAATAACGGTTTAAATGTATAGAAAGAAAGTGAATAAGTGGTTTGTAAAGTTATACCACAATGAAATTTAATTGAAAGAAAGGTGACATTAGGGAGGGACAAGAGTGATATGATGAAGAGGTCAGAACTATTAAGCCTTTCTTTAATTGCATGGTTGGAAGGTATTGCTTTGGATACAGTTTTGGTGTATATGTTTTTGTTAGTAAGTAGCCTGAACGATGTCTGTGCATAAGCATGTATAATTATAGTAGAGGGATTATTGTATCTTCTGTGTATGCCATATTATCATGAATTTATGAGTGCATGTAAGTAGGGGGTGAAGCCTGAAATTAAGAAAAGTTCATATTTACTTTGCCACACAACATGAGTCCTTCCAAACTGATGGTAAATTGATGTCTCTCTTATTTCACAGAGTTGCTATGATGTCATGCATTCTGAGGTCGGTTGTAACATGGGTATATGTGTGTTGGAAAAATGGTGTAAGCCATAAAATTATTATTTCTGATCTGGCCTGTGTTTCACATGCACCCACAAATTAATGCTATGGGTGCTCTTATTTTCTTCTTGCATTTTACTAGACTGATAGTTTCATAGAATTTCATCATATATGTACTTCTAAAGTTCTATTCTCTTTTAAGTATTCTGTGGAAACAATAAAAATTTCACAAATTTGATGCTATCCACTGAGTGGTAAGTAAAGTAATAGGACTTCTGTAGCTGGAGCCAATTGAGAAGCTTTGTTGTTGGTGAAATAACATTACGTGTAGCACAAATTGTAAATACAGAACAGCTGCAACACTATATACCCTAGAAACGTAGTTTGTTTCAGGTGTGTAATTGTAAATAACCTGCATAAAGGTGATAACAAGGATGTTAATAATAATGATGCAAAGCACTAGGCATCAAGATAACAGACAGATGTTACACACACACACGTCAAAACCAGTATGTTAACATGAAGATGCGACATTGTTATGGAATCAAGGGTACATGCAGACAGAGAACTTATGCAGATAGGCTAGATATAATAATTATAAACAACCAAGAGAAAATATGCATACAGATAGTTGTGGCAATAACTGCAGACAGAAATGTCACTGAAAAGGAAGGAGGAAGGAAACTAAAATAGAAGGGTTTATACTGGTAATAATTGGAGCCATGGGAGTAGTAGCAAAAGGTTTAAAGAATGATTAGGAATCCATACCAGGATAATATTCATTAGATTCACTACAAAAGACAGCTAAACTTGGAATGTGACACACAATTCAGCAAGTACTGGAGTCTGAAACTGGAAGCCTGAGTGGTGGGGATCAGGTATTATGTCATGTGACTTATTAGTGATGCTTCTGTGCTATGTCTGAACTTCTCTTCCTCCAATGCCTAAACTTAATATGTATTATTTATTCTGTTGTTTGTTGCATTCTGGTTACAAGTTGTTGCTGATTAGTGTGGTAATTGTGTAAAAATGTGAGGTTGGTTGAGTTTGTAATTGTTATAAATGTCATCATTTCATTTGGAGTTCATTGATATGTAACATGCTGCTCTCCTTAATGTTTGTTTGTAATAGTGCTAACTTTTTTTTATTCCTTGTTTAATTATCCAGACTTCACTTTCATATGACAATTAAGGGCTTGTGAAATGTTTGTAAATATTATGTCTAGTTTGTCTTTGTCCCAAAGAAGACTTGAATACTTGATTATTTGCTTCTCTCCTTTTAATACTTCTGCTAACTTGTTCTTGGTATTTATTATTGGCACAGATTTTGCTTGTAAAGTAATTACAGAAGGGCTGCAATGCAGAATAATCTTATTGTTGTGTAAGAAGTATTTTTCATTTAATTTCACCTTTGGAAAAAAAGTAAAGAAATGCAACAAACAAAATTTAAACATATTTATAGAACCCAATTTATTTATACAACACCATGAGAGAAACTGGGAAGAAAATGTTGAAAGAATGGATGTTGGTGGGATGTTAAAAGAAACTGTAGTCAGCAGACCTCAGTGGTGGGAAGATGGTATGTTGTAATACCCATAACTGACCAGTTATGCTTGAGGCTTGACAGGGCAGTAGCAGTGGTGTTAGTGGTGATTGTGATGTTGGTGATTAAGGTGATGATGTTCATGATATGTTTGATATTCTGTTCTGAATCATCTATGATAATTTCCTGTTTCATTTCTCTCTTCAGCTGTCAGTGTGAAAGTAAAATTTTATAATGAATTTTAAAATTCGTATTCAATGATAGAAAAGCTGTAATTCAGTAGGAAAGTGCCACATTTGGTGTTTCATTTTTCAGTGCAGGAAAAAAATGTTTATTTTGTTTGGGGGTGAATGCAGATGTATGGTTTTCCATCTAAGTGACCTCCTGAGGCAACTCAGGACATACCACTGTCAGGTGAAATTCCTCGATATGGAAGCTGGAGAAGAGAGAGACATGCAAGAATGTGCGGAATTGATGTCTGAACATGAGAGTTATTGTAGGAGGCTGTCCTACTGCTGTGCATTATTTTGGTTTCAGTTGTGTAGTTTCAAATCTGGTGTATTTGATGTGGCTTTGTAGTTAGAAGGTTTTAAAAATGTTATATTAACTATATTCTGTGTTCTTGAAAATTTGCCACAGGCAGTGATGGTGCTATTAGCCATGGTCCGTGCCATGTTGAACCAGGAAGGAAAGAGTCCTGACAGCCTCCCTGAGTGGCTACGAGATTATCCAGTGACCATTATCCAGTTTCTGTTCTTCCTTTACCACAATATGGCAGACTTCATGCCTGTTTTCATGGGAGGAGATGTACTAGGTGCTCTAGCTGGCACATTGTTCCCTCGGCAACCAGGCAGTGAAACGGGCAGTGGTTCTTCAACTCCCAGTGATGAGCCCAAGGTATTTTTTTTGTTAATTAATTTCCTGGCTTATATAATATTCTGGCATCGGTGTATATGCTAATTTTCTTTTAGAGCTGTGCTAGAAGCTTATGCAAGCAGCTAGCATTCAAATTATATGAAAGAATATCAGGGTAGATAAAGGCAACATTTTTCTCCAAAGTGCTGGTAAATTTCTTTAAGACTACATATGATCACATCCTAGATGACAGTAGTGTTAAAGTGAGATTTGTTCCCCCCTCCATAATATGTTTAATAAAAAATGGCTTAACACATTCAGACCTAATGCAACTTTTCATCCATCATAAACTTATAATGGGCTATAGGGTCCAGATATTTGTGCTATTTTTTTTTTTTATGAAGGTGTAGGTAGATTGTGCCTGTGCACACAATGATGGCACCTGCTGGGCAAAAGTGGAGAGGCTGCAAGAGAAAATTATTGTATTTCAAGCAATGTCTAAATGTGTTAATAGTCTCGATTCAGCTACCCAGATGAACAACTGTAATGGTGCGGCGGAGGGGGGGATAAGAACCTCTGCCACTTAGAGTTACATGTGATTTTCTGTCAAGGTAAAAGGACTAAATGGTGCTCCACAGTGTCTTAAATCAACTTGGTCCTATAGTCTACCCGCATTTATTTCTGTGGAATTGATTGTAACAGAATACTGTGTTGCTGCCTGTAAAGGTGGCAAGGCAATGCCCATTCCAAATACAGTAAAATGGTTTGTGAGTGATTTAAATCGAGAGTTTATAGACTAGTTTGAAAAGTGACCTGAAACCACAGGAATAACATGAGCTTTGTAGGTTATATCATAAGAACATTTTTTTTTAAATGAAGGTGACCATAAATATTTATGTTTGTGCATTGTATGGGCTGCAGTGTTGATGTCTTCATTGTTTACTTGAGATCTGATTTAACTCTTTTGCTGCCAGTGAACCAATTCTGCTGGGCCTGTCATGATCCAATATGCATCATGCTTAGAGGCTTTATTCTGTTCTAATTAAGACATATGTTAAGTCATGTGAAATATTTTGTGTTTAACATGTGTGCTACATATGTTGGGTACAGAAATCTCTCTTCCAAGTGCTGTTTGTGTGGCAGTTCTTCTATTGTAGTATTGTTTATGACAATAAGAGGCCCAGCACTTGTTAATACATTGTATTTGTGTCCTTTCAGCCCTATTCTGGCCCTGAGAGTGCAGTTCTTGTGCGATCCCCTTCTAAAGATGCCAGTTTGAGCAGTCACCCAGCACGCAAGTTTGTTATGGACTTTCTTCGGGTGATTGTGGTGGATTCTCTGTCACTCCCTGTGTCAGGGAAGGGTCCTCCAGCAATTGACCTTGTCCTGGATGCATCTCCTGATACAGCAAGTATGGCCCAGCAGACACGCTTCCAGACCGAAGTCCTGGGTACTCTGATGGAGCACCTTCTTGCTGCCGATGTCTTGATTGGTGAACAGGCTGCTTTACCTGTAGTACCTGGCGGAAGTCCACAGTATATTGCACCCAATGTCTGCTACCTGGCTGCACGGATAGTGGACAAACTGTGGCAAGGTGATTGTCACATAATACATGCTTGCTGTTTCTGACATGTTATAAGGAAAAGAATTGCCCACAGAAATTTGTGTTTTGTGTGTCTGATGTGTGTTGTATGATTCTGTTTTATGTAACTAGAACATATGATAATTATAGCTGAACACTGTAGAGTTATTAGGAAGAATTCACTGTGTGTTGATGAAGAGTTTGAACTTATATTTCAGAAGGTATCAGAATCTCTCCGAGGTAAAGGAAATTTTGTAATCTGACCAGCAACTGGCTGTATCAAGACTTAAGGGAATTGAAATGCCAACATGGAGCTCTGTGTCATAATCATGAAAAGGTTGCAATAGTGCATGTTACAAGATGTCAGTATTATCGTATCAGATCAACACCTCCACTTTCACTTGTTCTGATCTGTTGTTTCTGATGTTAAGTTTCTCTGGCTGCTTGTAAGTTCGTTTACGGTTAGTAATGTTAAAATAATGAGAACAACATATCCCACCATGTGATGTGATTCTGAGCCACTTCAATGCCAACTGCATTGATGGGCCTGTTTCCCTGATGACTAGTTTAAAACTGTAATCCTGACTCCTGAGATAGGTTAACCTAATGGTAGTACCTAGACTTGTATTCAGAAAGTTTCTAGTTTTTATTCTTGCATGAAGTTAACTTGTTGAGGAAAATGCCAGGAATGTACCCTGAAGTAGGTTGTGACCAACTTCTTTGTCCACTTTTTACAATAGTGACATATACATCTTGTTTGACACTATATAATTTCTGCTAATGAAAAAGTGTTGCAGAGATTTTTTCTCATTATTTCCAATTTGTGCCCACAAATGTATTTTTAGGTTAGTGCTGTAATAATGTGTCAAGTGTAGTGTAATCAGTATAGTGACTTGCCACAGGCTGTATGGTCCGGAGATTGAATCCCAGTGGGGGTGAGATTTTCTGTGCTCTTCAGACTGGCCCTGAGGCCCACCCAGTATACTGTACAGTGGGGACTGGGGTTTGCTGGTTTGCGAATAGGTTGAAGCGTACTTCTGCCTCCCCTCTGTACCAGCATAGGCATATCCTGGGGTGACCTTAGCTTCTGTGATTTCAAGTTTCTTTTGGATTCTTTACCCCTGAAGATGGAACTGATAGGTTGTCCCAAAATGTCGGTAAGAAATTACCTCTACTTGCTGCATTATAACCCAGAAGAGCGCATTTCTCTTCTGACCTTTACTTGTTATTCTTTAATGCAGAATATGATATTGTTAAATGCACAGTTTTCAAGATCTTTTTTCTCCTTTTTGTTTTTGTTGGTGTTGCTGGGGGAAGGGGGTGTGTGTTGGTGGTGTTCAGCTGTATAGTCTGGCAGAAGAATTTACAGCGTATTCGAATTTAACCTTGAATATGGGTTTTGTTCCTCAGTTTTGTACCTTCCCTGCAATGGCATAAATAAATTGTGATTTTATGCATTTTATAATGTATACTTAACCATAAAGCAGTTTGAGGGGACCTGATAGTGTAGAGGTGAGTTGCTGTTCTTCTGTGCCCAGAGTCTTGTGTTTGAGACTAGCCAAATTCAGTGCAGATGTTGCCACATTCCTTTCCCTGTTTCATCTGTGGAAATGGGAGAACATTTTGATTGTGATTACAAGGAGGCCTTTATCATGTACTGCAAACCATACTGAGTTGCAGGTCCCATCTCCTGGATGTAATTTTATGCAGAATTTTGCTGTCAGTTTTAACTGAGTCTGCCTTGTAGGTTCTGTCACTGCAGAAACGACCTCCCTTTGTTGCTGAAGTGAAAAGAGTCCCAGATGTTGAATAGCCTTTTGGCGCTGGAATTTTTTTTTTAATTTTAGCACACACTGTATATAAAATGTGAATAATACAGGAACCAAATACATTAGAATTATGAAACAAACTGCATTTTGAAAAGGAAAAAACGGAGAGTATATACCATGTTTAAAATATTCAGTACTTGTATTTGTTGAATAAATATATAAAATGCAACTTTAGAGGTTAGCGTTGTGGTACGACCCCTATAGGGGTCATTAGGCATCAAAGGGATAGGTCTTATCTGCAGGCATTAGCCACAGCAATATCTTTCATGTGATTAGTTTGTGAAGTTCATGTAATATTTATATGTGTTAACAGGCACATTTGCAAAGGATCCACATGAAGTGTTTGACTTTGTAGTGAAACTGATCTCTCAAGCTAAGCGACGTTCTCCTGTACAGTTCCCGCTAGAAGGTTTGTAAAGTTCATGGAGCCTTTTTTCATTATTTGTATTGACATAAACTTTATGTGTGACTTTTATGTGCCTTGTATTGAAGGTGCTGTATGATTAATAAGTTTTACCGCTATTGTATAAATGTCCACAGTTCTCAGTATTTGTATCTTGAAGAATGAGTGGTTATTATATTGTACATTTTTGTATTCATCTCCAAAATATCTGGGTCAGCTGTGGCACCAACCCAGATCTCCTATTTATTGGATACCCAGGTCTCTTTCCTTGGTTAAAGTGGCCAGGGTGTGAGGCTGACCATTCACCTCTATCTAATGCTGAGGTTAGTGAGTAGAGCTATACCTCCACTCCCAACAACATGCCTTCATGGCATGCACAGGAACAACTTTGCTTTTACCTTTACTGGTTTTAATGTATTTAAAGTGTTGAGAAAATTGTTCCACATCAGGGTTTTCGAGTTGCATGTTCTGTTATGTTCCTATAGTATAGCATTAGCAAAGTCAACAGAGGATAAGTATGTATTTTTGAGTGAAGATGTTACAGGATTAATGTGTGTTGTCTTCATCAGGTTTGTACCATTGCCTGAATCGTACCACGCTTTTCCTGCTGTCACGCTCAACAGACAGCATAGCTGATCAGATGGCAGTGATGGAGGCCCTGCACAAGCTCACAAATCACCGTGGACTTGTATTTGGTGCTGGCAATCATGAGCTGGATTTTGTGGGCTGCCTCACCTACTGTCTTTTGCAGCTGACTGCTGATATGCGTATAATGTTGGACACCAACATACGCACGACTTGGCATGTTAATCCACAGATGGTAAGGCATGCCACTTATTCTTTTTTCTTAGGCTCATTCCTCCTTCTTCTTGTAACTCGTGTTTTCTTAATTGTCTTATGTTGACCCTTACCCTGGGGATTGGGTGTCTGGAACTTAAAAGACTTCTCACATGCCCATATTATTTTGAAGTTTGCAATTTCAGAATTTGTGTGAAGCAAACCATACAAGCAATATTATTAATATATGTTTGCTTTATTGTTATGTCTCCAAATGTTATTTTCATTAATTAGTAAGTTTTGAGTACCCTCTTTCTGATCTTTCACAAAAATTTTAAGTACCTGTTTTATTCCTACTCTCAGATGCCACTGAATTGACGTGACAGAATACTTCAAACACTTTAAATGTTGACCACACAGGACTGAAGTGTTAGCTATAAATGTGGTTGGATGTCCAGTAACCTGCTGGGATATTTCCCTGAGAGCGACATCATGGGCACTGTGATTCATTGGATATACGAGTTATGCTCCATTACTATTTTTGCAGGTCTTGAGTACCAGTCAGTGATTTCTTATACCTCTAGTAATGAATGTTGCCTCAGACCATGTGGACACTCTTGATTTTGGAACCCACATTAATTAGGTCCACCTTCTTGTCGAGCATAGAATGATCAATGATCTTTTAGTGCAAGTGATACCATGTGTGTAATTGTTGGTGACATGTTTATAGGATGAGAGTGATGACAAGTTGACATCACATCAAGGCCATAACCTGATGGCAGGAGCAGCTCGTCGTGTCTGGGAGGAACTCTATGTGTGCAAGAAGCCAGCCATTGAAGAGGTGTTCAAGATCACTTTGATGTCAGGACCAAACAATAGAGCACCAGACTTGGCAACAGTGCGTGAACAGGTGTATGAGTCAGCCAACAAATTGTGGCTGAACTATGTTGATATGGAGAGGAAGGCCTCCTACAGGGCTCCGTGGGAGTTCCACAATCAGATTCAGTCAGTAAGTTCTGTTATGTTTGATGATACTGTACTAGAGGATTATTATATGAAACATAATGATATTTATGTTGTGTGACTCAGGTTTAAAATTTATGTATATTTTCATTTCACTTAGAATTTTAAATGCTTTAGAACCATAAAGATTTGGATTTTCACTCTTTATTTCTCATTCGATGTATAATTCTGTACTTTAAAGTGAACTTCTTGTTGGTCATGAACACTTTCACAGCCTGTGTGTATTGTAGATTTTCCAGATTGTTTCCCCTTCAGACTGCAGTGTTGCCTTTTGTTTACCATCTAAAATTTATATATTACAACGTACGAAACTGTAATTTGGTTATTGTTTTGTATGAGTGTCAGAATTATTCTCCCACATTGAGGGAGGAACATAGCCTGAGGGTTTTCAAGAATGGTTGGTCGGTCTGTTTGTCTGTCCGTCTGTCTGTCTGTCTGTCTGTCTGTCTGTCTGTCTGTCTGTCTGTGTCTGTCATTCAGTTGATGGGTGGGATGGTGGGGGTGGGGGGTTGGTTGATCAGTCGGTTGGTCAGTTGGACTCGACAGTGCTGTGGCCTTCACCTGGCCTAATAAATCCGGATGAAGCTGTAATGTGAGATTCAAAATGTCAGAGGAATTTAAACAAGAAAGAAGCTGTATAGCTCTATTTAAAATTCTTTACTGTATTTATGCGATTTCTGATTACATATTTGTTCCAGCCTACAGGCAAAAAAGTGAGCTTTATTTGCAAAAGGTGTGCAGAGTTCTATAAATACATAAATTATAACCTTTTAGGACACTAAATAATTACTAAAATGTAAAAGCCATCTCTTTGCTGGCCTGGAATAGGCTGTAGGGGCTTCAAACGGTTGAGGCACCCAGAACTTCCAGAAAATTGGCACATGAAGTTGGCAAGACTCTCAGCCCTATGCACTTGCTGCTTTTACCCACAAAAGATACCCCTGGTACTCATTTCTGTTAGAGGCTGAGTCAACCCCAGGCCCATGGTGTGGCCGGAAGAATTAAGTTAATAAAAAATTCCAATGACCCCATTAGGAATGGAACCATGACCTTCCAGCTTGTAGTGCACTGCCTCAACCAACTGCACTGCCATGTACCCCAAAATATAAAAATGTGCTTTTTATTTTCTTGGGGCCCAAACTTTTAGGACATATTTATGAGAAATAAATTTATATTGACTTTTGCTTTACCAGATATATCACAGCAGCCAGCTGTTTTGTATTTTCCTGTAACTGCTGTTAACTGCTATTGCCTGCATAATGATACTGAAGCAATATCTGCTGTACTGAGTGGACTAATGAATGTTTTTCACTTTTATGGATATGTAAGTTCTGATAACAGGAGAGGTACTTGGTTAGATGTAGTATGAATTGCAGTAGTTTGAAGTCTGAGTTGACTGAAATCACAGTGGCAAGTTAATGATCATTGTGCATGGAGAAGTGGGATTGGTAGCAGAAGGATAGGTGGCAGCATATATGAAATACAGTATTATTATTTTGGCAGTATCAACATGATTGCTTGGTGTTGTTAATGACAGTTCCAGATTTCAATTCTGCATGTAATTCCAAGACCCATGCATTAAAATGGCGTTAGTCTATGAAAACAAGCCCTGATTGAGTGGGTTGGGACTGGACTCTTTCTGATAGAATATTCTGCTATGTATTCTTTGTGAAGATTGTGTACAATACAAATCATTCTGTCTGTTATCAAACTTCCTTCTTCCTTCCTTCCCTCCATTCTTTTTTCATTCCTTTTTATGTGTTCTGGTTACTAGGAAACCATATATGATTTGAAAGGAATCTTTGTGTACCGCTGCTTTAGTGCTAGGAAACCATGTGTGGTTTAACCATATTGTTGCAACCATCCTTTACTTATCACCTGTCATGTGAAGACTGTTGACACTGATGTAGTCGGCATTTTGTTTTTTAATGATATATTCATGTGGTCAGAAGATGCAGCAGATGTCATAGATTGATTGCTGGAAGAATGAACTTACTGTTTTTAGGTGTGTTTCTTTGTCAAATTTGTTTTAGGAAGAAATATGGCATTTGTAAAACTTAGTAGAGGAAAACATGCTTCATTGAGGATGTGTTGATTTTCACTCAAAATGGCAACATGGTTTAATTTCTTACAGACTACAGTCTGATAGTGAAATTGAGATTAATTTTGATAGTGGCAGCGTATTATCTGCAACAGCACCAAAAGCATCAGTGGCCAAGGCAGATGGAATGTTGAGTACAGAAAATTCATGGCATTGGGCATAGTTTATTTTATAGTTTCTGATGATAATAACTTGTTATCATTTTGTTTGTACTTCTCACTGTAAGTACTGTTAGTTTGAGATTCACATTAAAATGTTTAGTGCACAAAATGGCTGTGTTTGATATTTACAGCCTTAACACTCTGCAGTGCTGTGGTAGTAAACACTGTAACAGGAAAGTTGTGCTATGTCATATAATTTGAGTATTAGCAACTGAATTTCATAAATATGACTAATTTAGTATTTGTTTTTTCCAGTTCACTAGCATTAATAGGTAACTGAAGAAGCGTTACATTGTTTATGATGTGAATTGAAGCTTAATGTAGAAGGCTAATGTAGTTACAAACATCAACCTTTAGGAGACTGATTTAAATGGAGTTTCATCTCTTGAGGGCCTGAGTTTTTAGGTTCATTTGCAAAACTGTGAAAAGCAACTGTTAGCTTTGACATGTCTGTCTGTCTATCCGTCTGCCCTTTCATGTAGATGGAACAACTTGGGTCCCACTGAATGGAGTTTTGTGAAATTTGATATTGGAGTATTTTTCGGAAGTCTGTCAAGACTATTAAAGTCTGACAAGAATAATGGGTACTTTACATGAAGACCAATATGCATTTTTGATCACATGTCACTCATTTCTTCTTAGAATGAGAAATGTTTCAGACAAAACTTTACAAAACTTGTAGAGGAAATCAAAACACACATTTTATGTTCAATAACTTTTTTTTTTTGGAAAATCATGTCATTTATGAGATAATGTGGAAAATATTGTGAGAGCCAGACAGGTCACAGATGACAATATAACGCAGCGTATGCACATTGCATGCCATATACCTAAGGCTACACACACACACTCAGAATATGTAATAATTATTGCTTTGCCACTGCTAACATTTTTACATGAATGTGCCCTAGCATTGCATTATATGTAAGTTGCTACATGTCTTATCCTGGCTTAGCATGGATATTTGAGTTGCTACCAGGTAAGCACCAGGAGACTGGCATGTGGCATGCTAGGCCTTCGCCATTATAGTTTAGAGACCAGCATATTGTCTCATAGGACAATAAAGTATAAGTAAGAGTTTAATAAAAATGTGACACAGAAATAAACAATGCTATTATTTGAGTAGAGTTTTAGATAGATACTTGCTTGAAGAATGGGTCATTTAGCTGATATCTACTATTTCCAGAAAATCCAGAAAGTTACAGGCGGTTTGACCCGTCTGGCTAGTCGAACCAAGGTGAAGAAGGAAGAAACAATACGTATGCGGTACTCGTGCCTTCCACAGTGTGAAATTGCAGCGTGGACAATTGGCCATGCAGCACTGGTGAAAGATTTGGTTGAGGTGCGGGCAAAACAGCACCAACAGTCTCAAGTCCACATGCAGCGTTATGTTTTGGAGGAGTGGTTGCAGACAGAGACAGAGCTGACTAGGGAGCGAGGGCTCTGGGGTCCAACAATACCTTGCAGGTACACCAACACCATTACCAGAACATTTCTAATTTTAGGAAGTCTTATTACAAAGATTGATGGCAGGGTAGAGCTTGGAAGGAAAGTGACTCTAAATGTTGTACAGTTATAACAAAAACATTAGTGGGTCAAAATGCTTGATTTGATGTAGTTCACAAGTTTACAGATTTATATACCAGTTTATTAGTTGTACTAATTGTACAAAAGGCTGTGGCCACTAAGGCCTGGTTTTTTGCGTAATGCAACCTCCCATGGATCTCATATTTTAGTAGCAATATCAGTCAGCCAGACACGCCTGCTTTTGTTGTTGTAATTCTACCCTCCCTCCTCCTCCTCCTCCTGTTCCTCTTCCTTGTACTCCTCCACCACTTCAAATACTAGACTTCTCATTTATCCCCCCATTTGCATCTGATCTTGTACAAAAATTTTTGTAAGCTTCTGAAATTTGTAATATTTTAACATAGACATTGCTGTTTTCTTAAACATTACCTTTGCATTTTGGGCCATTTCCTATTCAAAAACATGTGTTTTTTTGACACTTTAATAATTTGTATATAAGTGCATTTAGCTGTTGATGCTGTGCCTCTAACACACTCTCTGCCCCCCCCCCAACACACACATATTCGTTTCTGTATACAGTAGGATTACTTTAATCCAGCACCTTCAGGATTGGATGTATAATGGATTGTTGCATATTCTAGACATCAGACAGTATAGCTCGTTCGGAATGTGATGGCACAAGCGCAGAAACCAGATTTCGTCTTTCACGCGAAACGGACGAGTCCATTTAAATCGGCGGGGGTGTCAGTTCAGTCGACTACTGGCAACCGAGGAGTGCGCATCAGCGGACAGCAAGTGTATTATCTTTAGCAAGTACGTTGATCACAGCTTGAAAATGTCGCTACAAGGCAGGAAGAAGCGTGTAAAAGGAGTGGTGAGCGTGAAATAGTTTACAATGTGTACAAATTCATGAAATCTGAATCTGAGATGGGTATCACAATCCCTCTTTCAAAAATGCAGAAGAGAGTTGCTGAAGCAATGCGTGTTAGCAGGAGAACTTTATATAGGGTATTGAAAGAAGGTGAAAACGTGGAAACTGGTGTCACAATGGCATTTTCAACTCTGCACAAACTCAGACCAAAAGTTTGCACTAAAAGTGTCTTAGATAATTTTGATGGGGCTGTTTTGAGAAGAATAGTTAATAATTTTTACCTCACTGAGAAACAACGACCAACTCTGTGTGTTTGTAATGTGTGGGTGTGTGTATGTGTGGATTTTGTAATGTGTGTGTGTGTGTGTGTGTATGTGTGGGTTTTGTAATGTGTGTATGTGTGGGTGTGTGTATGTGTGGGTTTTGTAATGTGTGTGTGTGTGTGTGTGTGTATGTGTGGGTTTT
>Ga0209755_10004953_pt1 | contig 15393 bp, 11 predicted proteins | sample TergutCo191P1_FD_187301 | JGI IMG/M metagenome (GOLD analysis project Ga0209755, IMG submission 187301) | Cornitermes sp. P1 segment gut microbial communities from Petit-Saut dam, French Guiana - Co191P1 (SPAdes) (version 2) | ecosystem: Host-associated > Arthropoda: Insects > Digestive system... | reverse complement strand
ATACGACTAAAACGTCACCAAAACAAGACCAATAACCGGCCGATGAGACCATTAAGTTTCCTATCTCCACTAGATTACCTTAAGAAGAATAAATAGGACTTTGTCCGATATGTATGTTTAACCTACAATTATGTTGTCACTTGGTGAGCTTGTAGGAAGATTTGTTGACGCGAGTGAAGAGAGCTTTGTTTTGGAGGTTTAGAAGGACGGTGGTTTCTTTGACTTTGCGGCTTTTTAGGACTTGCTTGACTATTTCTTCTCTGCCCATGGGGCCGTCGGCTTTTTCTAGGACTTTGGCGATGATGTCAGAGACGGTGCCTTTTTCGAAACCCCAATTGTCGAGGGCGTAGATGCCGCGGCCGATGAGGACGAAACGGCGATCTTTGATGAGTTCGTTGTGGATGGCTTGGATGGTGACGTCTTTGCGTTTGAACTGAGAGCTTTTGATGGCTCCGGCAATGTCGGCGAAGTGCATGGGTTCTTTTTTGTTTTCGAGGACGACGAAGATTTTGTCGCGGATGTTGCGGGGGTTGACGGTGGGCCATTTGGAAAGTCCCCAAAGTCCACCCAGAGTGGAGAGAAGTTTGCTGACGCGAGCGATGGCTTCGATGTGGGAGGGGTGCTCGTAGCTGAGTTTGGCGTCGAGTTCGTCGATGGTCATGGGTTTTTTGTTTTCTTTGATTAAGTTTACGACTTGGTCGACTTTGCCTCGGATGGATTTTTCGTCGCCGTATTCGGCGATGCCGACGGCGTTGTAATATTTGTCGTTTTCGTTGATGACAGTGAGGGTGGAAGAAATGGTGGCGAGGAAATTGAGCTCGGCGCGTTGCGTGGAGGTAAGGTCGTCGCCGAAGATTTTGCCGGCGAGGTCGGCGATGCGGGAAATGCGGCCGGTCTCGGTGAGGTTGCGGATGATGAGTTTTTCGGCGGCGCCAAGTTCGGTGATTTTGTCGTCGCTAGCGGCAATACGCAGGCGGATAAGGATGGCTTTTTCGAGCTGGCGGACGCGCTCGCGGGTGATTGATAGCATTTCGCCGATTTGCTCTAAAGTTTCTTTGTGGCCAGAAAGTCCAAAACGACGCGAGATGATTTCCCTTTCGCGATCTTGCTCTATAACGCTTAGGCTGCCGTTGATGGCGCTGGTAATGGTTTCCGCATTGTTCATGCTACTGTATCCCTTTACTTTCTCACCCCTTAAATAATGTTTAATTATGCTTATATTAGCATAAATGTGCATTGTTGTCAACAAGTATTTGTTGACTTTCTATGTTTTATTTTAGCATGTTTTTGGCGGATGCAATAATAAATTACATGTGAATTTTAATAGTGGGGTTTTGATGGCATATGACTTAACGGGTTTTTTTGGCTGACTTGGCGGTTTTGCGGCGTTTGGCGGGGCGGCGGGCACCTCGTTTGGTTGCCCGGCGGGCCGGCTTTTCGGCGAGGAGTTTTTCGGCCTGGGCCTGGGTGAGTTTTTTGGGATCGATATCTTCGGGGATCTTGGCGTTATTGCGGCGGCCGGGACCTTTGACGTAGGGGCCATAGGCGCCTTGGATGATCTGGATGTCACCCCAATCGGCGATCATGGAGTCGAGTTTGGCTTGGTGGAGGGGTTTGGCTTGGGCGAGGGTGATGGTGTAGGGGTCGTGGTTTTTTAGTGGGATGTTGTATTTGCCGGCTTTGAGGTAGGGGCCAAAGGGGCCGGCGGCGGCGATTAGTTCGGTGCCGTCTTTGGCCAGCCCGAGAGATCGTGGGAGTGCGGGGAGGGTGAGCTGCTGCAGGGCTTGCTCCAAAGTGACGGTTTTGACGGTGGTGTTTGCCGGTAGGGGTGCGAAACGGGGTTTTTGTCCAGTCTCTTTTTCGTTTTGTCCGAGTTGGATGAAGCCACCGTTTTTGCCGATTTTGGCATAGATGGTTTGGCCGGTTGCGGGGTCTGTGCCTAAGACTTTGGCGCCATTGTAGCGCTCAATGTTGTCGGAGCCGGCTATTTCTTTGCTGAAAGGTCGGTAAAAGCTTTCGAGCATGCGCACGCGAGCGAGCTGAGCGTTGGCAATGAGGTCGAGGTCTTTTTCGATATTGGCGGTGAATTTGTAGTCGACGATACTCATGAAATTGTCGACCAGGAAACCGGAAATGAGTTCGCCGACAGGGGTGGGGATGAGTTTGCCTTTGTCTGCTCCTGATTTTTCTTTCGTTATGAGGGAAACCACTTGGTTTATTGGGCGTAAATGTAATTCAATTATTTCCCTTTCTGTGCCTTCGGACTCGCCTTTGACGACGTAGCCACGGGTTTGGAGGGCAGTGAGGATGCCGGCGTAGGTGGAGGGGCGGCCGATGCCGAGCTCTTCGAGCTTTTTGACCAGAGAGCCTTCGGTGTAGCGAGCGGGGGGGCGTTCGAAGGTTTGGCGGGCGATGATTGATTTGGCGGTTAGTTTTTTGCCCACTTTGAGCTTTGGTAGTTCGGAACTAACGAATTTGCCGTAAACTTTGAGGAAACCGTCAAAGAGGACGACTTCGCCTTTGGCCTCGAAAAGATATTCAGTTGGTGTTGTAACTTTGACAACAGTTTTTTCTATTTTGGCGTCGGCCATTTGGGTGGCGAGGGCGCGACTGCGGATGAGCCGATAGAGGCGTTTTTCGTAGTCGTTCTTCCCTGCTGTTTCGGTGGTGATGTTGGTAGGGCGGATGGCTTCGTGGGCCTCTTGGGCGCTGGCGGATTTGGTCTTGAAATTGCGGACTTTCAGATAGTTTTTGCCGTATTTGGACTCGACGTAGTTGGCCATGCTAGCAATGGCTTGTTTGGATAGGCTGAGGCTGTCGGTGCGGTGGTAGGTGATGTGCCCGGCTTGGTAGAGGGCTTGGGCGGCTTGCATGGTGGTGCGGGCCGAGAAACCGAGCTTGCTGCTGGCTTCGATTTGCATAGAGGCGGTGGCGAAAGGTGGGCCGGGGCTGCGCGTGCCGGGGTTGACTGTTATGTTTGCGACGGAGAAATCGGCGTTTTTTAGCGACTGGAGGAACTTGGTGGCGGACTTTTCGTCGGGGAAAGCGTGATTGAGGGTGGCCGGAAAGCCGAAGTTTGCGGTGACTTTGAAGGAAAAACTAGAGGCGAAGGCTTCGATTTCTTTTTCGCGCTCTACTGTCAGGCGCAGGGCGGGCGATTGGACGCGGCCGGCAGAGATGGCGCCGGGGACTTTGCGGCGCACCACGCCCGAGAGGTCGTAGCCGACCAGCATATCGAGGGTTTGGCGGGCTTTTTGGGAGTCGACCATGTCCAGATCTAGGTGGCGGGGGTTTTTGATGGCGTGCTCGAGGGCGGATTTGGTGATTTCGTGGAAGGTGATGCGGTGGGTGTTTTTGGGGAGGCCCAAGACCTCCAGTAAGTGCCAGGAGATGGCTTCGCCTTCGCGGTCTTCATCGGTAGCGAGCCAGATTTGCTTGGCGTTTGCTGCGGCTTTTTTGAGGTCGGAGACGACTTTGGTGTGGTCTGGATCGATTTCGTAGGTGACGTCGAAGGTGTCTTTGTCGACTTTGGTGTCTTTGCGGATGTGGCCGACGCTGGACATGACTTTATAATCTTTGCCAAGGTATTTTTCGATAGTTTTGGCTTTGGCGGGGCTTTCGACGATGATTAAATTTTGCAGCATATAGATAATAATATCATACGGTGCAAGCATGAGGGGAAAGAAAAAGCCGGGGTTATGGTCCGGCTTTTTTAGAAGTTAGCCCACTTTGTGGGCTAACTTCTAGTACTAGAAGTTCTATCGTTCTTCCTATTGGTCTTCGAGGGATGATAGGAATTATTTTTAAGTCGTGTCTCATGATAATATATAGCTATATTTGATATAGCTGCTATTATCTGCATAAGTAGTGCCTCTGGTGCGTAGATGATCGTGTCGTAAACTATCCATGCTATGATGTTGGCCAAGATGATTATTCTGAATCTCGTCGTGTTTTTCTCCATCATTGCGAACATATTTGCGATGCCGGCAAAGATGGGGATAAGGTCGATAGAATCGTGGTACGTCTGGGTTCCGGCCAATACGGTTAGCGCGATGAAACCGCTGGCTATTGGCCACGAAAGTTCTTCGCGGACCAATAGGATTATTATTTGGAAAACTGCCAAGGCGTACATGGCAGCTGCGCTGTATGTTCCCGCTCCTAGTAATAAGAAATTTATGAAAAAGAATCCATTGAGGAAGAGGAATCGCCACCGTCTCTTCCTAGTGTCGTTGGTCATCAGTGCAAATATGGTTATTGCAAGCCCGATGATTCCTGCTACGTGGGCGTAGGGGTTTGCGGTGAAATCTGCTGGGTAGTTAGCAATGAAATTGACCAAGCCGGTAAAAATATCCATAAAAAATCCTCCCCGTTTTTATTTTTTTCGAAACTTCTAATATTTTAAGGGCGCAAGCCTGAGTAGGCCATACTTAGATTATAACATGCCGTATGATATTTTCAAGTCAAGCCACCAAAAAGCCCCGGTTTCCAAGCAAGGGTGGGCATCGCTCTTCAACTGGGGCTATTTGGCCCTTTAACACATCTCAATTGACACCGGGAGAACCCCGGAAGCGCGACCCACCTCACACAAGTTTGGGGCCCGCCGGTTAAAGGGGTTGCTAGCTCTAGAAAGGTCCTTTCTAAGTGGAGGTAATACTTTTCACTTGAAACTATAGAAAGAAAGTTTCAAGGCCGAAAGGGTTTTCTAAAGCACGCAACGATTATCTTGAGTAAAATACTCGCGATAATCATTTAGTTTTTTAGGTGCAGTTTAGGACAAGTTATGTCCTAACTGCTAGCATTATAGCACACCCGTGTAGTAATGTCAATACTTTTTTCACACTTTTTGCCAAAAGGCAATAAAATGGGGTGGTTTGGGACTAGATAACAGGGGTGGAGGGGATTTTTGGATTTTGGCTAGAATGTGGTGGAATTAAGCAATTTTGGCGGGTTTAGTCAAGAAATTGGTCAATTTTGGCGGTGGCGACCCCAAGGATTTGCGGGAGTTGCTCGCGCTCTTCGGGGGTGAATTTGGAGAGGACGAAGTCGGTGTCGCCCAGGGTGCCACGGAGGAGTGGGTTGTCGGTGCCGAGGCGGAGGCGGTGGAACTGGGTGGTGCCGAGGTGGGCGATGGTGGATTTGAGGCCGTTGTTGCCGCCGTCGGTGCCCTGGCTCTTCATGCGGAGGGTGCCTAGGCCCAAGTTGAAGTCGTCGCAGACTATCAGGAGGTCGGTGGCGGGGTCTAGCTTGTAAAAGTTGATGAGTTTGGAGATAGATTCGCCGATGTTATTGTAGAAGGTTTGAGGCTTGGCAAAGATGGCGTTGTCTGTTTTTGCGGTTTCGGCGAGGAATTTGGGTGTGGGCTGGAAGGAGAGGTCGTGGGTTTTGGCGTAAAAATCCAGGGCCAAAAAGCCGAAATTGTGGCGGGTGAAGTTGTACTGCCTGCCCGGATTGCCGAAGCCGATGATGAGTTTCATAGGGGTATTATAGCAGCTCGGCCTTTTCTTCGGAAGAAAAGGCCGACAAAAGAACCTAGGATGAAATCCAACCAAAAAGCGTGGTTTTTGGTTGGATTTGAGAAAAAACGAGGGATTTACTTTGTAAATCCCTTTAATGCATTAAAGGGATTTACTTTGTAAATCCCTTTAATGCATTAAAGGTCAATGTTTTTGGCGGGCTATGTAAATTCGCCCGGTTTCGTTGCGGTAGTGTTTGGCTGCATTAATTAACATTTTGATTTTTTTGCGGTTTTTGCGCGCCGAACACAATTCTTTGGTGATGGCTTTTCGTTTGCGGTAGAGTTTATTGATAAGTTTACATGATGTCTTGCGCTTTTTGGCAGCTTCGATTTCGCGCCGATTGTTATCGAGGCGTTCCTTGGCATCTTTGATTTGCTGGTCGAGAAGTTTCAGCTGTGGTCCGGCGTGATCGCGGAGATACCGGAAATATTCTTGGGCCGCGGCGTTGCTGTCAGACGGGCTTGTGGACACGAGGAAATCACTCCTTTAATTGTTTGGTCGGATATATTGTCGCGAATTTTTAAGCCATGAATGGTTCAATAAAAACGGTGGCTTTCGGCCACCCATTTTTATCTGGCTTTAGTGTAGCATAGTTGTGGGGTTTTGGTCGCGATTTTTGAAAGAAAATTTGATGGGGGTGCCGACAAAGGGGTGGGCGTCGCGGATTTTGCGCTCGAGGTAGCGTTTGTAGGACCAGTGGAGCTGCTGAAGGTCGGATCCGTAAACGACGAACCAGGGGGGGCAAGTGTCGGTTTGGGTGATGTAGCGGAGTTTGGGTCGGGTGTTTTTGAGGCCTGCCGGCTGGTGGTCTTGGCGGGCGTCCGTGAGGATTTTGTTGAGGTCGGAAGTTTTGAGGATTGTTTTGCGATTTTGGTCGATTTGGAGGCTGAGTTCGAAGATTTTGGTGACGTTTTGGCCGGTTGTGCTACTGGTGATGATTACTGGTGCGTAGGGGATAAAGTTGAAATCTTTTTCGAGTTGGTCGAGGAGGTGGTCGCGTTCTTGGGTGGCGAGGTCGGTTTTGGTGACGACCATGATGATGCCTTTGCCGGCCTCGACAATCTGGCCAGCGAGGGTTTGGTCGAGTTTGCTGTGGGGCTCGGTGCTGTCGACGAGGAGGCAACAGATGTCGGCTTCTTCGATGGCGGCGAGGGTGCGCAGGGCGGAGAATTTTTCGATGCCCACTTCCCTTTTGCCGGGCTTGCGTAGGCCGGCGGTGTCGAGGATTTCGAGTGTTTTGCCCTTGAATTTGATTTCTACTCTATTGATGTCACGGGTGGTGCCTTGGCGGCTACTGACGATGGCCTGTTGTTTTTTGGCCAGAGCGTTGAAAAGGGCGCTTTTGCCGACGTTGGGGCGGCCGATGAGTGCGATTTTGAGAGCGCTATCTTGAACAGCCTCTTTGGAATCTTCCGTAGTTTCCTCAGGATTTATATTTAGATTCTCTCGAATAGCTTTTTTTAGCTCGTCGGTTCCCTGCCCCGTGGTGACGGAGGTGCGGATGAGGTTTTTTTCGCCAAAGTTGCGGAACTCGGTGAGGGGGAGTGAGGCGCCGAGGTCTGATTTGTTGAGGGCGACCAGATACGGTTTTTTGGATTTTTGGGCCATGCGGACTAGCTGGGTGGTTTCGTTGTCTGGGTATTTGCTGCCGTCGATGAGTACCAAAATCAGGCTTGCCGAGGTGATGGCGTCTTCGATTTGGTCGCGGATGGAGGTTTCGAAGTCGTCGGTGGGGTCTTTGAGGCCGGCGGTGTCCACTAGGACGTAGCGGTCGTCGACGATGGCGACGACGTTGTCGCGAGTGGTGCCCTCTTCGCGCGCCACAATAGCCTCGCGCCGCCCGACCAGGCGGTTGAACAGGCTGGATTTGCCAGCGTTGGTTTGGCCGATGATGGCGACTAGAGGTAAGGTTTTCATTGCTCCAAGTATAACACTATTGACTTTTGCGGTCAAGTGTGATATAATGGAGGAGAGTTGGGGGATTTTTCTTGGGTGGCGTGTTTTCTGACAGGGGTGGGGTGAAAATGGGGTTGAAATTTGCGGTGAGGTATGTTGTAATCTAGGAGGACAAAAGCCTGGCAAATGGCAAAGATCTTTAAAAAATATGAGGATTTGAGGTGACAAGCGATAATGGCATTAAAAGAAAGAAAAGGAATTGGAAAAAATGCGATCCACGAGTTCACGAAAGTGGCAATAGCGGAACAATATGGGATCAAGATGCCGCTTATGCCCAATGTACGACTTTGTTTGACGGAAAGAAGCAGGAGTGATCTTGCTACTAAAGTTTCCGGACGCGTTGGAATTTCTGAAGAAATAGTAACCTATATTTTAAAGAGACTTATAGGGGCAGAAGAAATTGGAGGAGTTTTTTTACTCGACAAGGGCTACGATCCGGTAGACTTAGTTGAGAAAAAACTCGTTAGATGTTTCTTCTTGAGCTATTATGGAAGTTTGCGCGAGGTGACACCCTCCTGTTGCTCGAAGCGTGACGCTTGTGTTTACGCGATTCCGACAGAGGAGTTATTAGAGATTATAGCGGCGGCGGCGTAGGGTTTGCTAGCCAGTGTGGATAAAAAAGTGGGGGCTGTTTTGGTACGGCCCCCATTAAATTTTCTAGTGGTTTTATTTTTTCCGTTTTTTGCGGAAGTTTTTTATGAGTTTGGAATTGTCTTGCCAGAGGCGGTCGACTTGTTTGCGGCGGGCGGCTTTGCTGGATTTGGGGGCGGCGACGAAGAGGATAGTGGCTAGGATGGCGATGCCGGCGATGCCGGCGGTAGCGTCGAGCAGGACGTCGCTGACTTGTCCGGTGCGGCCGGGGACGAAACTTTGGTGGTATTCGTCAAGGACGGCAAAGATGAGCACGAACAGGAAGCTGCCGAAAGTGGTGAAGCCGGGGGTGAAGATATTGAGTGACCGGAGGTAGTAGTACCAGGACGCGCCGAGGGCGCCAAAGGCGATGAAGTGGGCGAGTTTGCGTACCAGAGAGTGGGACATGCCCAGAAAGTCGGCGATGGGCGAAGACATGGCTGTCGACGAGCCGGAGGAGGCTGACGAAAACCAGAAAATGATGATCATGACGATGATCGGGAAGATGATACGCCAGTGGCGTTTGATAATTTCGTTTTGCATATGCTTATTTTAGCACGATTTTTGGCTGGATAGTGGGGATTTTTGGTGATTTTTTTGGGATTTTGGGGCAGTTTTGCACAGATTTACAGATGCGAGAGGTTGTGTTAGGATAATATAGTGAGCTGGTCCCGTCGTCTAGTGGTCTAGGACGTCTGGTTCTCATCCAGAAAATCGCGGGTTCGACTCCCGCCGGGATCACCATTGATTGAATTGATTTTTTGTTCATGTTGTGATATAATGAGAAGAGTAGTTCCTTTGGGATTACAGATTAGACGGAGGTTCCGTATCGGTTTTTAAGACCCGTATACGGGTCTTCTTGCTTAAGCAAGAAGACTATCTCCATCACAGTCTATGAACTTTTACATTATGACTTATAAGAGGTGTTTTTGCCCTATTTGCCCATCTATACAAGGTGGGTAGTTGGGGCGAAAACACGAAGTTTCCGCCTAAACAAGGAGGTGAAATGAAATGGAGAAGATTTCTATAATGGATTCCGACAGAGATCCGGTGGATGTGAATGCGTTAGTAGAGAAGCTGTTCGAAGATCATCTTTTAACTTTCGACAAGGCGTCAGAAACCATTCTGGGGCAATGCGGGGACGGTCCGCATAAGGCGGAACTAGGAAAGAAAATCGAAAGTTACAGGCGGGAGCTTGTGGTTATGACTGCGGCTATTACTGCCGCAAGTGTACGCCCAAAATAATAAGTCATTACGAAAAACCGCTGGCGAATGCGTCAGGCGGTTTTTCTATGGCCTAAAATTTTTGCTGGGTCTGTGGTTGGGAATTCGTAATGCTATGGCCGTAGAGATAACTATTAGGAGTCCGGTGGCCAAGATTGGCAGTGACGGCGAGGCGTTGTCGTGGGTGGTAGTGGTGATGCCGGTGCCGGGTGCCAGTGGGTCGGGTGGTGCAAGTTTCCACTGAGCGTATACCGTTAGGTTTTCTTCTACGGCGAAGCTAGTGTTGAATTCGCGTCCTGTACCGTCCGGTTCGCTATTCCAGCCGACAAAGATGTAGCCAGCGCGTAAGAAAGTGGGCATGTCGGTGACAGTTCCGCCTACGAGTGTACGTCTGGGTATCTGGAGGTCCACTTCGAAGTTGGACATGAAGGTGACTGTGCGGTAATTTACCGTTTCGCCGGTGGTGTTGTTGATGTCCCAGTTGTTGAGTAGGTGTGATCCGGGCTTGGGTGAGCTGGTGCTGATGGCGCTACTGTCGTCGTAGCCTGCCCAACGGATGTTTGGATATGTGGCTAATCCTGAGGCGAGACCTATGTCGGTAAGGTTGGGTGCGTAGTTGCCGCGGAAGATGGATGTATTTGAGATGGTGATGCGAGAAAGGGTTGTGACAATAATGCCGCCACCTGTCGCCGATGTCGTATTGTAGCTAATCTCGCCACCGGTCATGTTGAAGGCGTTGACACCAGAGCTGGCGATGGCTATGGCCCCGCCGCCCGTTGGTGCTGTGTTTTGGGTGACGATGCCGCCGGACATATTGAAGATGCCCGTGGACACGCGTACGCCACCACCAAGGGTGTTCGCGGTGTTGTAGGCGATGGTGCCGCCGCTCATGTTGAACACGGCCTCGTAGTACGTTTGCATAGATACGCCGCCACCAGAGTCGGTGTTTGCGGTGTTGTAGGCGATGGTGCCGCCGCTCATGTTGAAGGTGCTAGCAGACAGTCGTACGCCGCCGCCATTGCTGCTGGCCGCGTTGCGGCTGACCGTACCGCCGGTCATATTGAATGTGTATTCGACGCCATGTACGTTTACGCCGCCACCGCTACTACCGGTGTTGCCGGTGATTTGCGCGTTGCCAGACAGGGTGAGTGTGCCGGGTTGTTTTATGAGTTCGGTACTGCCGAACCAGACCCCGCCGCCGGTTCCACCGGATGCGTTGTCTGCTATGAGTGCATTGCCAGTTATGAGTACGTTGATTTGCGAACCGGCAACCATGACCCCGCCGCCGGCACTACCACTGGTATTTTCGACGATTTTTGCATCGCCGGATATGGTGGTTTCGACTTTTCTGATCCATAAGCCACCGCCATGGACATCTGCTCTGTTGTCGCTGATGGTGCCGCCGGTCATGGTCAGACTGTTGCCGTCGGTTACTGTCACCCCGCCGCCTCTGCCGCCAGCTTGCTCTAGTGGGTTGGTATTGCTGGTGTCGTACGCTGCTCTGTTGTCGCTAATGGTGCCGCCAGTCATGCTGAAAGTGCCGCCGGTTACGAATACGCCGCCACCGCCAGCTACGGTGTCGATGACATTGTAAGTATTGCCTCCGTCAACTACCTGGTGACTCACACCAACTCCGTAAGCGTAGTTGTTTGTGATGATGCCGCCGGTCATACTGAAAGTGCCGCCGGTTACGTATATTCCGCCGCCGCTGTCTGCGGCATTGCCGGTGATGATGCCTCGGTTTAGCGTGAGCGTGCTTCCGGGGTTGGCCGAAATGCCGCCGCTGTATGTGCTAGAGGTTGGGTCGGGTCTGGTGAATGTGATATCGTAGGTGTCGCCAGCGGTACCGATGGTGAGAGCTCCGTTTACCTCGAAATGTCTGGTGTTGCCGTTTGTTCTGACTAGCATGACGTTTTGTCCGCCGGCTACTAGGGTGATGTCTGCGCCGGTTGGGATGGTTATGACAGATGGGTCTAGCAGGAAGATATTGCTCATTACCATGATGATTTTTTGTTCGGGCGTCGAGACTTCGTTGCGTAGTTGCTGTTCGGTGTAGACTTGCACTGTGACTGCTGCGGCAGAAACTTGTTGCGGAGAGGCTAAGTTGGACACCAAGCAACTGACGAGCGCAAAAAATGACACCGCTAGTGCCGCGCGCAAGGAAACCATGATTGTTTGGCTATTTTCTATGATGGGTAGATAAGAACGCCTTGTGCGAAACTTAAACTTTAACATAAAAATTGGCTCCTTAATAAATAATTCCGTTCCGACACTCAGTTTAAGTTTTGCTGTTGGAGTTCCTCGCATTATTATCATATGTGAAAGTTTTGTAGAAAGCAAGAGCGAAATCCCAGGCGGTGGATATTTGTTCTTATTTTGCTCTTGCTTTTTTGGGAGAAGCATGTATATTGGAGGGTAAGAGTGTCGTAAAAATAAAAATTTAAAACAAAATTGCGAGAGAAAGTCGATTACTTTCTATGAAAATAAAAGAAGTAAGCGCTTTTTGCTGGCCGACGCTGGTGTGGCGCAAAAAAATTATAACTATTGTTGCGGTGGCGGTGTTGATGGTGGTGCCAACTTTTGTGGCGCTAAAAAATTTCCATCAAAGTTTGGCCGCTCCGGGCACTACGTATCTGGGTGGCGTGGAGGACGGCGGCGACCTGCTGCGGCTGGCTATCACGAACGACGGCGGGGTCAATCTGCAACGCTACAATTCGGCGGGCAATTGTGGTCTGACGCCAGGGGCGACTGGTTCTTGCTGGACGAAACAATATTTTGCTGGTAACGGTAGCGGGTTGGTTTTTTACGCCAATGGTCAAGTGATGTTTTGGGGTGGCAATAGCGAGGCGAACTTCGAAAGTAAGTCTAGTAATGTGAATATTTCGGTGGGTAATAGTGTGGTCGCGAGTGGTGTTGAGAGTATTGTGCGGACATGGACGGGGGTTGGTCCGGCGAGCGGGATAGTGTTGAACGAGACCATTAGTTTGGCGAAGAGTTCGTTAGAATACACGCGCACAGTGGAGGTGGTGAACAATACTGGTGCAGCGCTGAGCGACGTGCGGTTGATTGTGGGTGGTGATACGCAATATATGGATAGCGATAATGGTTATGTGATGCATGGTACTCGCAATGGCGGCAATGCGGTGTATACATATACAAATTCTGCGTCTGACAAGATGATTTTTTCTGGGACTTCTACTACGCCGGCCGATCGATATTTTGCTGGTAATTTTAACGTGGGTAGGATTTATGCAAAGGTGGATGCTTGGTTGACTAATGAAGCGAGTGGGGCTAGCGAGCTGATTGATACTGGGTATTATTTGCAGTGGGGTAATGGAGCTCGCAATATCTCGGCGGGTGGGACGTGGTTGGTTGGTATGAGTGAGGAACTTACGGGCGGCGTACTGTATGGTGACGTAAATAACGATGCGTCTGTGGACGCGGCTGATATTACATTGGTACGAAGACACGTTGCTGGTTGGCCTGTCGCGATAAACCTTACTGCTGCGGACGTAAACGTTGACACATATACGGATGCAGCTGATGTTACGTTGACGCGAAGACACGTTGCTGGTTGGCCCGTGGTGCTTGGTGCGCAAAGCAGTCCGATCGTGCTAGATTCTGACGGGACGATGCCACTAGGGGGTAGGTTGACAATTGCGGCCGGGAATGTGTCGGGTAATCCTGGAGATGTCGTCGAGGTGCCGATAGTGATTTCGGACAATGGCCTGGGCGGCAAAGGGATAGGGGCAATAAGCGGTCTGGAACTAAGGTTTGACGACAGTCGTCTTGAGTGGGCGGGGACCGCCACTCAATCCATTATTGGTGGCGGGATGCTTGATTTTGCGGTGCCGCAGGGGGCAAACTTCTCAAGTTCGCATGCAAGGGTGAGTTTTGATTCCGAAGATGGTACGAAGCTAAACGGGACGCTAGTGACGTTTAGGGTCAAGATCAAAGATGGTACTCCTGCTGGTGATGTTCCTTTGACGTTGACAGTTGATCGGGTTAATGATGACAGTTTGATGGTTGTTTTGATACCTTCTTCTGAGTACGATATTGTTGGCGGCAAGATTGCGGTTTTGCCTCAGTCATCGAAGCCTGTTCCTACCGCTAGCCAGATAGATTTCGTTGTGCCAACGAGCGTCACATATAACGCTTCCGCCCAACCTATCTCAGCCCCTGTGGCTGCGCCTGGGGTTGTTGGTCTTGGCGCCATTACGGTTCGCTATGCTGGTACTGGTGGTACTATTTTTGCCGAATCTACTACTGCGCCCGCTAACGCCGGTAGTTATACGGTCTATGCAGATATAGCTGAGGGCGCTGAATATTCTGCCGCGAAACTTAGCCTTGGCACTTACACGATAGCCAAAAAATCTATCAGTATTTCTGGAGGAACTATTGTTCCAAAGACGTATGACGGTACTACTGCTGCTTCCGTTTCGGCGGTTGCGTTTTCTGGACTGGAGGGCGGGCAAAGTTTGACGATGGCGACTGACTATACGGTAAATAGCGCAGCGTTTAATAGCGCCGATGCTGGTACCAACAAAACTGTCACGGCTACTGTAGTGATTGTTGCTAATAGTAAGACTGGTAACTACACATTGTCTAGCGGTGCCCTGTCCGTTGGCTCGCAAACCATCGCTAAGGCCGCTGCGACTGGCGTGAACCAAGAGTTTGGAGCTAAGTCAAACATCGCGAATACCTACACCTTTGATTTGCGCACCCTTCTTCCTGGTGGCGTTCCTGCATCTGCCATTAGTTCATATAGTATAGAATCGACAGTGGGCAGCATTTATACTATGTCGCCCAGCATCAGCGGGTATGAGATCGTGTTGCCAATTGCCAGTACGACTGCTGGCAATGCAAAGTCGGTCATTACTATCGGTTTTGTCAGCAACAACTATAATGTTTCGAGCGCAAATATTACTATCAATATTACCGATCGTACGCCAGTTGCTATCAGCGGTGTGTCTGTCGCGAGCAGAGCGTACAACGGTAGTCCCATCGCTATGTCTGGTGCTCCGGTTTTTACGGATACTATATTGCATACTACCGTGAGTACTCTGATCCCTGTCTATACTTGGAAGACTGATGCTGGCGTGGTTTTGGGCAGTGCTCCTGTCGACGCTGGCAGCTATAAGTTGGTGGTTTCGGCTGACGGTGGCGCAAACTATAATGTGGCTGATCTGGAAATTGGTTTTAGCATAAATAAAGCTAACCAAAATATCACCTTTGTCTGCCCGGCGTCTGGCTATGTTGGTGACACAATTGCCCTTTCAGCTTCTATTTCTACTGGGCTTTCTGGTATTGTTTTCCAGAGTCAAAGCTCTACCCTAGCCACTGTTTCTGGCAATACGCTCTCTCTTGTGGCTGCCGGTACGGCTATTATTGAAGCTTCTCACCCTGGCAGTGCCAACTATAATTCTACTAGTAGTACCTGTAATATCCTCATTACGTTGGGGTTGAGCCCGGCATATAATGTCATCCAGCACTTTGCCGACTTTGACGGTGTTGGTCATCGCGTTGCTATTGTCGACATTGATCTTAGTGAATTTGTTAAACTTACCTTTAACGGTGCGGATGTGCATCCGGATCATCATGCGGTTACTTCGGGCAGTACCGTAATCACGTTAAATAGTGCCTTCCTTGCCACTTTGCCTGCTGGTACTCATACTTTTCTGGCTGAGTTTAATGGCGGCGTGACTGTTCCGCTGAGTATTGTTGTTCTTGCGGGTGTCGAAGTGCCACGTACGGGACTCTTTGGCCTTATCGCGGGCGATGGGTATTTGTCCGTAGGATTTGCTTTGTTGGCTGTTGCGGTGTCGTCTGTGACTATCATAAAGCGCAAGGGTTTGTTGAGAAGGGCCAAAATCAGACTGTAGGGATGGGAGCAAAAGCTAGTGCTTTTGTTTGCTCTATCGGTTGAACGTTAGGCTAGAAGTACCAGCAGTCTGTGCGGTATCTTTGGCAGTGGCGGTAACCTTCAGGGTATGAGTGCCAGAAACAACATTAGAACCTTTGACGAAAACATCACAAATACCATTCTTCGGTTCATTGCATCTGGCCA
>Ga0209755_10004952_pt1 | contig 15395 bp, 18 predicted proteins | sample TergutCo191P1_FD_187301 | JGI IMG/M metagenome (GOLD analysis project Ga0209755, IMG submission 187301) | Cornitermes sp. P1 segment gut microbial communities from Petit-Saut dam, French Guiana - Co191P1 (SPAdes) (version 2) | ecosystem: Host-associated > Arthropoda: Insects > Digestive system... | reverse complement strand
ATAACGTTCTAGGTAACTGACGTTTTGCCAGCCCGAATAAGGGCTTGCGTAGCAAGACCAGGGCTGGCAAAATGTGGGTGAGGGAGGCGTGGGAGCGAGCGTAGCGACCGACCTAGCCGACCGAACCCCGAGGACGCGAATAGCGCCCGCAACAGTTACCGTTTGTTAGACGAAGTAAAAACCTGCATTTTTATTCAACTTCTGAAATATATTTTAACCCATATTCTTTATTTTTAATATTCTTAACTATTTCTCTTATTGAATATGGTAATAAATTTTCTTTTTCCATTTCATCATCACATATTTTTAACCAATATATTTCCAAATGATTTTCCATTGATTTTATATTCATATTTTTATTTATTCCATTTACACAAAATATATGATTTATTTCCTGATTATAAATATTATTTTCTATCCATTTTGCTTCAAGGCAACCAATTTATTCTTCAATATTTCCTTTAATGCCAATTTCTTCAAATAATTCTCTTTCCAAGGCTTGTTTTAAATTTTCATTAAATTCTAAATGACCGCCTGGCAGAAACGTATTTTTTCCATTTTTTAATTTTGCAACTAAAATATAACCATCATCAATTATTATGCCCCTAGCCAATACATGAAATATTTTATTATTCTCATTTAACATTAATTATCTCCATATTTATTATGTATATTATTTTCTTTATTTTGTCAATATATCATATTTTTCAATATTCAAGAATAATCTCAGGTTTTTATTTCGTCTAACGTTACAGGTAACTGACGTTTTGTGGTTGCGTAGAAGGGCTTTGCGAAGCAAAGACCAGCAACCGCAAAATGTGGTGGAGCGAAACCGCACAAAGGGCGTAAGCCCGACTGCGGTTTTGCGTAGCCTAGCCGCCGTAAGGCGGCGTACAGTTACCGTTTGTTAAACGCCGTACTTGCGTACCCCACGCTCTCCTATTATCTGCGGTTATTTGGATATCATATATGATGTGATAACTATATTAGGGCGATCCAAATCAAGGACAGGAACACCTAAACAGTAGAACCGCGGAACCATAGAACACCAAAACAATAGAGCCGCAAAACCCTGAAAACCCAAACAGGCGGTGAGATCAGTTACCGTTTATCAAATGCCATCTGGTCGCTATTATTCAACAGTAACTTCCCGCAAATGCCTCTGGAGAGGTTTACCCTTCTCAAATATTGGACATTTGATGTCCCCGTACATTGACCAGTCGCCGAAACAGACTTTTTTTATACCAGGTACATCTCTTATGAATTATCCCATCAAAAGCGGATTGCGGCAACTACTAACCCTGCACTACATTTTAGTTGACGAAGCTATTCAACAAAACCAACAAAAGCATATTGATTTGTTCCAGGAGGCGATTCGAAGGCCATTTCCACTCTTAGGATATTTATGCCCTCTATGAGCAGGGAAATGCTTCTGGGTAAATCCCTGCCTCTTAGTTCATACTCGGCCAGTAAACGACCATCTCCATAAAATCTGACTCTTGCATCTACAATGGCAGAATTGTCAACCCTACCAACATAACCCGTAAGGAAACGATACCCTCTGTTAAGATTATGTACCGAAAACTGCCTTGTAGTACCTCCTGAGCGACTGTCAAACACTATCGCATTATTATGCACACTATTACCCATGCTAACGCTACTTACAATGCTCACATTCAATATGGGATTTCCGAAGTGGATAGCGCCATGTCCTACTGCGTACCTATTCCCTCCTCCCTCGGAAAATAATTCCGTAATTGGCGTACTCGTAGCAACCCTATTAGTTGGATGTTGCTGGTTGTGCGGAACTTGAGTTGGTGCTGGAACAGCTACTGTCGGTGGTACTGGGGCTTGTGCTACAGTCCCCCCACTCATTCTCATAAGTGCGGTTATATCCCTCTCTGTACCTATATTCTGATTGTACTGCCCCTGTACTCGGGCGGTCTGCACATCAAGGGCGCGGATTGTCAAACGGAAATGCCCGCCAAACGAACTTACCCTTCCTGACACAATTGTCTGTGCACCAAAAAAACGTCCGTATGCTGTGGCTGTGCGTCTAAGATGCCCCACACAATAACAGCGCCGTCATAGCCATGAGGTTTTGCCTTGTTATCCGCACCCTGTATCCAAAAGTCAACCATAATTTCCCTGATGTTGCGAAGGTGCAGAACATAGTCCACCATTTCCGTAACGACCTTATGATCCGTTCTGATATTGTCGTGATTGGGAACGCCAATTTCAGCACGATCCGCATTGGTAACAGGCGGAAAACGCAAAAATTGATTGACGAATGCTCGTAACAGCCTGACGCAATCGGCTTGTGCTTCCTGCCTGCGGATAATGTTTGCGTGGGTAGGGGCTTCAACGGCTACGGTAAACGCACTGGAAAAAGCCTCAAAACTGGTTTTCAGTTCCAAAAAGCGTTCATACGGAATGTTCGACCATTCCACACTGCCACCCCCGCCTGAACCTGCGTACACCTTCGGGTTAACGTAGTCGATTAGCCTTTGCATGAACACCTGAAACTGCGCTGGATTGGTTGGGACATAATCCCGATTAGAAGAAGCCATAAAACCTCCATTTTTGGGGCTTTTATAGCCCTTTTACTGGTTTTTGCCGTTCCAGCATACGCCGAAACCGTTTTTGCACACTCACAAACGGTTTTTGCACACTCACAAACGGCTTTTGTACACTCACAAAAAGCATTTGTACACCTAGAAAAACCATTTGTACCCGTACAAACCGCTTTTGTACACAAGCAAAAACCATTTGCACACATACAAACCGTTTTTGCACATCACGAAAAACCTTTTGCACACCTGCAAATTGCTTTTATACACCAAGAAAAAGCCTTTGTAAGCGTACAAAAACCCTGCGTTTCATAAATTGTACCAGAGAAAAGCCTATAAATAAAGTCTGAATTTAGGGGAAAAGTCCATTTTTAGGAGGGATAGAAAAACTGCCCTAACAATGCGGTGAACAGTTATTATTTGTTATACGAAGTTGGAGCGTATACCATTATTTTAGTAAATCAGCTGCAAATATTTCCGCATTTTTTATATCTTCATCATTTGGACTTTTTTTATTCATTCCAAATATTTTAATTCCAAAATAAAAAAATCCTTTACAGCCAAATTCATTTATTACATTAAACCCTTTATTTTGTAATAAATTTCTTAATGTTTCATGATTTTTTTTCATTTGTTCATTGTTATACTTTCCACTTGTAGAAAAAATGAATGCCTTTTTGTTTTGCACATTGGATAATGATTCAACATATTTAAGCATTTGGGAATAGTGTTTTCCACCAGAAATTCCTGCACCGAAACCGACTAAATCATAATCTTTTAATTCAACAGGCTTATTGTTTTTATTTATGTCAATTATTGAAGCATTTATTACTTTTGCAATAGCACTACCTATTTTTTGTGTACTCATTGTATGATATGAATACATAAAAATTAATGAATTTCCCATTTTAATCCTCCGCATCTGTTTTATTAAAGTATAATAAGCCCAAAATATTATATTGTCAACCCTAATTTATACTATTTTATATTTTCCACCAATCTAGCCCATATTTCACATAACGTTCTAGGTAACTGACGTTTTGCGGTTGCGAATAAGGGCTTGCGCAGCAAGACCAGCAACCGCAAAATGTGGTGGAGCGAAACCGCACAAAGGCACGAAGTGCCGACTGCGGTTTTGCGGAACCTAGCCGCCGTAAGGCGGCGTACAGTTACCGTTTGTTATGCGAAGTTAATTTTGTCACACAACAACTTTTAATATTTTTTGTAGTCACAGATGTTCAATTATAGTGATTACAAAAATAATCTTGTAATATTTGGTGACGGAATCTCCAACTACCACCATCAGTTTCCAATATCCGTAAAGATGTACAATGATTAAGAAAGGGAACTATCGGGAAAGCTATTGATCTTTCCTTCCATAACATGAAATTTAAAATTAAATGATCAAATAATGGAGAATAGAGTATAAATGCGTATACAATAGCGATAATTAAATTGTAGTTCAATGAAAAATTAATAACATTTGTTAAAACAAACACGAAGCCTAATAAAAGTGAAATATTAATAAATACATACTTCATATTCAACAACCTGGCGTATGGTTTTTTAATAATTACATAAGAACGAACGTCAAACCCATTTAAAACCATTAAATTCAAAACATAAAATAGAACTAAGGCCAAAGAAAAGGAAAAAGAAAAACCAAGTAAATTAAAAAAAATTACGAACGGTATTGAAAGAATACCTGCTGCAATTATAATTATTGGTTTTGGTTTTGCGAATTTTTTCCAATTCCATCTCAACATTTCATGTGTTTTAATACTATTGTCACTACTTGCAATAAATCCAATTAACATGCAAAAAATAATGATAATTATATTCGCAAGTATAATATTAATATTGTGAATTACAACAAGATTAATATAAAACCTTTGAACACCAACAACAAAAACTAAAGTGGATATCAACCACTTTGTGAAATGGAAGGAATATTTTTTTCTTAAGGAATTTGGCTGAAAGTCAATTAATTCAAAATTTACCTTGGATCCGTTTTTTGCCCAAATAGAAAGCCAACTTAGATATTTTTTCAATTTTTCAATGGTATATTTCGTTGATTTATTACTAACCAATTTTCTATTTATGAAAAGATCAACTATAAATTTCTTCAAATCATCCACATTGTCTGGAAAAATAACACTTTCATCTTTAGGTTCAAATAATATTTGCAATAGCATGTTATAATAAAAAGGAACACAAATACATTCTTGTAGAGCAATATTATCATTAATATGATACAGTAAAATTTTTGCAGCCTTTTTATCTGCATTTTTACAGCTTTCAGTTTCTATTTTTTCTAGGCTCTTTTTTATTTGTTTAATCTCTAGGTTTTTAATCTTAATTTGTGCTGATACTGGTGCAATATGTTTTGTTTGTTCATACTCTATCAATCTAGAACAGATCACAAATTGACGAGGATTTAATTCAGACATTTTAAATGTGTGGATGGCATCAATACATTTACCACGAAGTTTTTTCTTTTCTTCTTCACCTTCTAGATAATTTCCAATCTCATCAAAACCGTCAAGCAGCAGGATGATTTTATTGCTTTTTACAATATCACCTATCTTTTTAGATGGAAAATTATACATATTGACCAAATTATTTTGCAACCAATCATCAAATATTTTATATTCATCAGTGAATGTAGATAAGTTTAATATAATAGGTAATGGCTGTTCGTTATTTTGAGTACATTTTTCTAATAATGTTATTCCTAGTTTCAGTAACTGACTGGTCTTCCCCATACCAGGCTCACCCAAAACTAGTAAGAAAGAATGTTGTTCTAATAAATCAACTAATTTACCAGTAATATTTTTTTCATTTATTAAGTTAGTATTATTATCAAAATATAAATTCGACTTTTCATTGACACCTAGTAATGAATATTGAAACTCTAATTCAATAGGGAAACAATCATTTAGTTTTTGTTTAAGCCGCTCATTATATCGTGAGTCAAGCATACTAATTAATGCATTCCTATCTGAATCTGTTATAAAGGTCTCTTGTATGTTACTTTTTATTCTCTTACTTAGAAATAAAAGAGTAAGTGACAATAGTAAGAAAGAAATACCAAACAAAAAAAGCGTGTGAAAATTTTCTTTTATTGTAAAAATGATAGAGGATATAAATGATCTATTTTCCAATATTTCAGTAAAGGGAAAAAGCCAAAAAATAAATCCAGAAAAAAGTCCTAAACTGCCAAGTACAAGACCTATAATTCCTATTGTATCTTTATTATTTTTATCGTTCATTCAAGTCCCTATTATTTTTCAAAATCAATTCAAAATTAATTTCGCATAACGTACAAAGTAACTGACGGTTTGGGCAGGCAAGAGGGCGTTGCGTAGCAACGACCCCTGCCCAAACTGTGGCGGAGAAAAACCGTGCAGAGGGCGCAAGCCCGAACACGGTTTTTTGGAGCCCGAACCGCCGTAAGGCGGTGAAGCAGTTACTGTTTGTTATGCGAAGTGCCTTACAACATTATGTTTTAGTTTTCAATTGATTTAAGTATAAATCCATATTCTTTTAATCACTTTTTTGCTTTATTTCTATCCTCATCACTAAATAAATTATACCACTCATTTTCAAGTATTATATTTTCCATAGACAAATCAAGTCTATTTAATTCCCACAATTTAGTAAAACCATCTGGTGTTTTTATACTATTAATTAATTTTTTTACAGCATTTACTGTTCCATCATTTATTACCATTGTCATAAAAGCTTGTGGTTTATACCCAAGTGTTATCATTTCACGAATAGCATCATTTATACGTTGTTCAAAATTCATTTTTATTTTCCTTCAAAATACAATACCATCAATATTTTTTTTTGCTATCTCAATTCCAATTTGTTTAGAAATTATTGGATTTTGGTAAGTATAAACATTTGAATGATAAAAAATCAAATTGGTCTCTTTTTCTATATAATCTTGAAAACTAATACTAATCGACAATTCATCCGATATTGTACGACAGAAAATCAAACCTGATTCAAATGTTTCTTCATCAAGATTTTGCCTATATTCTTGGGAATTATCAGGCTCACCATATTTTTCAGTAAATTTATCAAAAAGCATTTTTTCACTGGTCTTATCTATTCCACTAAAGAAAATCATAACTTGAAACAATTTTTCATTGTAGAAATAAAAGACACGTTTTGTCATAATCCCTTTCGGAAATTCTTGGGAAAAATACAATATACCGTCATTACGATTTTTTCATTCGTTACATCTTCAAGTCCACTGTAAATATTTTTTACATCAGAAATAGAAAACCCCCACAAGACTTTATCATAACCGTTGTATATATCAAAATTAGCTATAAAATTCCTCTTATATTAAACTTATATCATAAAAAGCTCTTGGTCAAGTCTTTTCCGATAAATTTTCGAAAATATTTGGCATTTCGCATAACGTTCTAGGTAACTGACGTTTTGCGGTTGCGAATAAGGGCTTGCGTAGCAAGACCAGCAACCGCAAAATGTGGTGGAGCGAAACCGCACAAAGGGCGTAAGCCCGACTGCGGTTTCGCGAAACCCGAGCCGCCGAAAGGCGGCGAAGCAGTTACCGTTTGTTATGTGCTGGTTTTGCCTTTTTCAATATTATCCATTATCTTTTTGCATAACATACAAGATGAATAACAATTTTTTGTATCAATTTCCATCCTTTGCTCTAATGCAAAATTATATAATTTTTTAACTCCACCTTCAATAAGCATCCTTGAATATATATTTTCATAAGGATTATATTTTTCAATAATTTTTAGAATATTTTCTTTATATACATTACCCAACAAAAATGAACATTCTTCTATATTTCCATTTGGATTAATACTTATTGTAGTAATTTCATCCAATGATCCAGTATATGGCATTGAACCACAAGGAAGAAAAAGTTCTTCAATTTTTGGTTTTCGGAAATATTCCTTTAAATATTCAACCGCATTACCTCTGGGAGAAATATTATTCCCATCAGATGGCTCTATACCCATTTCAATGAAGATATTCAATAATTCTACAGTTTTCCTGTTATATATGTTATCATTATCTTTATTTATAACCCACGCTGGATGAGTGTTTAATCCATTAAAACCATATTTCAACAAAGCTTTTCCGAATTGCATTACAGGATCTAATGGAATACTTTCTTGATGAAAAGCGTCTACTGATAACAATATATTTGTGATGTTCGATTCATATAATTTTTTAGCTGTCTCGTTAATTATATCAATATTTTTTGAAAAATACCCATTTGTAATAAGAGCCCTGTTTTATATATTATTTTCATATGCGGTTTTATGTATTAGACAAACAGTTTCAGCATATAATAGAGGTTCTCCACCAAATGTCATTATCGAATCTATTGAATAATTCCTACATAAGTCAATAATTACATTTTTCGCAATTTCTGCATTTAGTGCTTCATTTTTTGACGATAATACAGCCGAACAATGTTTACATTTTCCACTGCAATTATTTGTAATTATAAACTCAATTCTGTTTACATTGACATATTTGTTCATTATTTGAATTTAATATATTCCATTTTTTTTGTCAAGAAGTTGGCAAAACTTGCACATAACGTTCTAGGTAACTGACGTTTTGCCAGCCCGAATAAGGGCTTGCGCAGCAAGACCAGGGCTGGCAAAATGTGGGTGAGGAAGGCGTGGGAGCGAGCGTAGCGACCGACCTAGCCGACCGAACCCCGAGGGCGCGAACAGCGCCCGCAGCAGTTACCGTTTGTTATGTGCAGTACATCCATTTTTTACATACTACTCTATAATTTTTTTTTCTCCTATCCAATAATTTATATATTTTTTTCCTCCTAATGTAGAATAAAATGCATCTAAATAAGTATATCCTATATGGCATATCTTATAGCCTCTTTTTTTTAGTTCATATAATGACTTGTGATATAATTTCATTCCGATGCCTTTATCTCTAAATTTTTTATGTACCCATATTACTCCAAAACTTCCAGTTTCTTTCAAACTCTCATCAAATATACAATATGATGGTACAATTACTCCACCAATTACTTCTTTATCTTTTATTGCAATTATAGCTTCAATGTTATCTTTTATATAATATTCTCCCCAACCGTTTTCAGTTTCATTTGCTGAATTATAACAAGACAAAAGTTCATCGTTATTTTTTTCCAACCATTTGAATACAATTCCGTCGAGATTACACCAAATATCCTCTTCTTTATATGGATATTTTTCTAAATCAACTATCATATCAAATGGTGTCCAATCATATGCAAAACCTCTTTTTTCAAACCACTTATAATAATTTGATTTTGAATCCATTGGAACGCCACATAAAAAACAATCAGGTGCAACTAAATTTATTTTGTCATATTTTTTTTTGATTTCTTCTTCTCCTTTTTGTAATAAATTAATTCCTATGCCTTTGCTTCGATATTTTTCATCTACTATTAACAATAATATTGAATTATTGACTATTATTATGTATCCAATTATTATATTATCCATTTTTGCAAAGAAATATATTTTCTTATAATTATTCCAAAAAAGCCTTTTGACAAAATTATCTTTTGTCATTTTAACCAAATCAAAACTACTATTATACAAATAATGAAGCATATTTATTTGATCTTGGTCAATAGTTTCATATTTTTTAATCTGTAGGTTTTCCATAATTTTCTCCTATTGGTATTTTATTATACCATATAAATATTATTTTAACAATTCTTTTTGGGTGTATTGCACATAACGTTCTAGGTAACTGACGTTTTGCGGTTGCGTAGAAGGGCTTTGCGAAGCAAAGACCAGCAACCGCAAAATGTGGTGGAGCGAAACCGCACAAAGGGCGCAGCCCGACTGCGGTTTTGCGGAACCTAGCCGCCGTAAGGCGGCGTACAGTTACCGTTTGTTATGTGCCGTTTGCACCCAACAATTATTATTTTATAAACCAATTTGCGTTGTCAATACTACCTATTTCTAGTTTTTTGTTGTTTTTGTGCGATTTTTTTATCTATCAAGAAAAACAAATATCCCATGCCAAACACAACAAACCCAATTCCCAATATCATAAATAATGTCAACGCACCAAACCTTGACCAATCAAGAAATGGATAGGGTGCCCAATAACTACCATCAGAAAACGGTGTATAATAGCGAACATCAAACACACCGAGAATGCCCGCTTGAATTGTATATGTTACTGGGTATATCAAAAACCATAAAGGGTCAAACTTTGTAAGTCGTCCCGCTTCGGAAAACATGATATAATCAGCAATTAGTAAAATCAAATGCAAGAGATGTGTTGCAAAATTACCATATGTCCTTATCTCTGGAGAATCCCAAACGGCAGGTGCAATAGCAACCCAAAAGACCACACTAACTAAAATCATGCTTGTTAATATTGTACCATAAAATTTATAGAAATAATGGGCACTACCCTTTATGCCATTTTTTCTTTTGTCTATTCCTGTCCTAATTGCAAGGGCAACAAAAAGCACAAAAGTTAAAAGGTTTGTTTGAAAAGTAAAATATAACATTTGGGTTGCAATAAACTGCCCATTGTGCAAATCAAGTTGCGCCAATATGCCCAACAAGCAACCTATAGCAGCAAGAATACGAAACCAAAAAGCAAATCGTCTGTTTTTAATCATGCAACAGTATAATAAAAACGAATGATAATTTCAAGCATTATCAACGGCGTGTGCAAATGGCACATAACGTTGTAGGTTGGCGACGTTTTGCCAAGCCCGAATAAGCAAATGCGAAGCGTTTGCAGGGCTGGCAAAATGTGGTTTCGTAAAACACCGCAGAGGGTGTTCCAGCGCCTAGCGCACACCTGAACGGTGTTTTACGAAACCCGAGCGAGCGTTAGCGAGTGATGCGCTAACCGTTTGTTAGACGAAGTAGGTGCGTATCCCATTATTAAATTATTTTTTCTTCCGTAAGTCTTTTTATTTTATCAAAAAATATCTGTTTTCCAAAAGTATATTTTTCTCTATCATTTGAATATTTTTCATATAGTTCATTTTTTAAGAGTTCATATTCTTTTGCATATTCTATATTAGAACTTATAAAATCTCTAAATTTTATTTTTTCATTATATATTTCAATATTATTTTTGTCAAAACAATGTATATGTTGCAAAGTATTTTCTTTTTCATCTTTTAAGACAAAAAGAAAATTTCCGTTTGTCACTTCACCATAATATTTATAATTATTTTTAACCATTATACTCAAAACATGTTCAGAATATATTTTAAAGATTATTGCAATATCTATTAATGGCTTTGCAATTATGTCCTTTATAGCTGTACTACCTATATGTTGTATTTCTAAAATATTGTCTCCATGTAATGTTTTAATAAACTCACATATTCTTTGAAATTCAATATTCCATTTATTATCATGATTAACGAGAATTACTTTACCTTTAGGTACTCCTAATATCATTCTTTTTCCTTATACAATTTAAACATATCTATTAAGTATATTTTTATTTGATTATTTTGTCAATATTTTCTAAAATCTTAGCACCTATTTCGTCTAACGTTACAGGTAACTGACGTTTGGGGCAGGTAATAGGGCAATGCGAAGCATTGACCCCTGCCCCAAATGTGGTGGAGCGAAACCGCACAAAGGCACGCAGTGCCGACTGCGGTTTTGCGGAACCTAGCCGCCGTAAGGCGGCGTACAGTTACCGTTTGTTAGACGAAGTAAAATCTGCTTTACTGTTTAGATTTTATTCTTTTTTACTCTATTTTTATCGTACAAAACCAGCAAAAACCCTAACACAACTACTAATAATAATATTATCGCAAACCAAATTAAAGTCATAATCCAACCAATTTCTGTTGGGTTCATAAAGAAGTACGGATAATAATCAATTATATCTCCGATAGATACAAACACAACCCAATAGATAAAAGGAAATGCCATTCCCGCCAGAATGTGTTTAAAAGTAAATGTTCCTTTTTTCTCAAAGAAAAAGTAATTGAATAATACCAGTAACATTGATAATAGATGCGTTACAAAGTTTGAATAATAAGAAAAAACCATTTCTGCTTCTGGTATTGATGGTACAAGTATTAAATTATATACAAGTCCCGTAACAGAAATGCTTACTAAAACACATGCGGAAATATAACTCCTAAACTTGCCTTTGCTGTTGTATAGAACCAGCATAAGCATAAAACCAATGACAACAAGGTAATTGCTTAATACCGTATATGCCCTAAAAGCCCCAACATCAAACGAACCAGTTTGGTGGCTCATTATAAGTATAGTGCCATGTAAAACAACAAGCGAACTTACCAATAAGTATAGTTTATGAATATTTTGTTTTGTGAACATCAAAATCCTCCTTTTAGGTATTTAAACAATAGGTTTTTGACCCACCAATTTCCACTGTTGTTCATCTGTATCATTTAATAGCATTAAAATAATTGGCGAATTATTTTTACATGATGAAATTGTAACATATAATTCCGTACCCCTTAACCGTATTAGGTATGTTTCTTCTGATTGTTTAATTAATTCCCAATATTGATAATTTTTTCCGCCAAGAGTATTTTGTGATAAATAAATACCCATTTCAGGTAATGATGACGGTTGAAATGTTTTTTCTGTATACAAATTTTTAAGTAGATAAAATTCATTTTCTATCTCAATAAATTGCCATGTCATACATTCCCAGTTTTTATGCGGATAAAGAATAATTTTAACCCCGTCATCTGTATTTGCATTATGAACTCTTATTCCTTTGTTTGTTTTTATGTTTATTATGGCATATGTATTTGCCCTATTCCGTTTTTTTGATATATCATGAAAAAGTCTTGGCAGAAAGACAATTCCACACAGAATGATAACAATTATTAACGATAAAAAAAGCCCTTCAAACATCCATTTCCACTCCTTCGAATCACATCATATTCTTACATGAAATAATGATTTCGTCAGTATTTAATTCGGGCATATTCAGATTTTATTTCGTCTAACGTTCTAGGTAACTGACGTTTTTTTGTGCCCGATAAGGAAAACGCGAAGCGTTTTACGGGCACAAAAAAATGTGGTGCAGAGAGGCGTGGGAATGGCTAAAGCCATGACCTAGCCGAACGAAACCCAAAATGCCCGAACAGGGCATTTTGCAGTTACCGTTTGTTATACGACGTGCCATCCGTTTTCATATTTCTATTTCGAATTCTATTTCGTCTCTTATTGGTATTTCATATTCTCCAATTAATGGTATTTCCGGTTTTAATTTTCTTGATTCTTCCATTGCATTTTTATAAAAATTTGAAATGCAAAAACCTCTTCTTTGATAAAATTTTATTGCGTCAATATTGTCATTTGATGTTATTAACCATATTCATTTACATTTATTTAATTTTGCAATTTCCTTTATTTTTTCAATTATTTTTGTTCCAATTCCTTGCTTTTGGATTAATGCTTCTAATAAAACTATTTCACATTCGTTATTTTTAATGTAATAGAGCCCTAAACCAATAATTTTTTTATTTTCATATGTTAATATTCCTTCTAAATCTTCAATTTTATATTTTTTACCCCTGCTTACGATAATGTCAGATCTCCAGCTTTGTTTTATTAATTCAGAAAGTGCATTTTCGTCTTTTTCTGTTTTGGTTATATATTCCATAAATTACATCGTTTCCAATTTTTCCAATGGAACCCAGCCTATTTCAGATGTATCCATGTTTTTTAACCAAAGCCAACCATTTAATTTCTTAATACCTTCAACTTTTGTTCCAATATCTATATCCAATTCCTTCGCAGAATAATTTTCAAGTACAAGTCCAAAATCATTTTCATATTGGATAATCTGTTTTGGAACCCAGCCACTATTTGATTTATCCAATTTTGTATAGAAAACCCAATTTGGCCAATCTTGGTCTGATTCTTCTCCAATAATTACTTTCTCGCCCTGGCTCAACAATATCGGATTAGGATATTCTGTTCTATGCTTTTCAATAACTTTATACTTCATATTTAATTTTATCACAAATATGAATATTCAGTCAATATTTTTTTAATTTAATTTTCTAACCAGTTAGGGTGGCATGTCGTATAACGTTCTAGGTAACTGACGTTTTGCGGTTGCGTAGAAGGGCTTTGCGAAGCAAAGGCCAGCAACCGCAAAATGTGGTGGAGCGAAACCGCACAAAGGCACGTAGTGCCGACTGCGGTTTTGCGGAACCTAGCCGCCGTAAGGCGGCGTACAGTTACCGTTTGTTATGTGACGTGCCTCTTTGGCAAATCATTAAATAAAACATGCTTCGATCATTAATTCTAATGATTGCTGATTATAATTTCTATATTTAAGATTATAAAATAACATTTTTAAAAACTGCATATAATTGTTATCTATATCTGATCGGTCGGATTTATTGATTGCTAAAATTCCAGATGCAATATATGAAGTCACAAATAATTCATTTATATATTCATTTCCATCAAATTCTTTTACAATTTGAATCGGTTTTCTGCGCAGGATCCAATATGCAGTATATGCATACAGTTTTGATATATTTACTTTTATTTTTTCAAGCTCAAATGATGAATCAAATATTGCTGTTTTTAAATTTTTAGTATTAATATTTACATTTAGTGATATTTTCTTTAACTCAATAAACAAATGTATTTGTTTTAAAATATGTACATATCTTTTAACTATTTTATTATAATCAATATTACTGTTGACAAAACGTTTTTCTTCAGCGTCAATATTACTTCCAATAAGCATATCGGAAGATAAGTACTTAGAAATAAATATTTCATATTCTTTCTCATTTGTATCATTTTTAATATAATCTAGCTTTTCATTCTGAATAAAATGTTCACGACTAACAAGTATATTTGATTGATATATTTTATCAAATCTTTTATGGAATATCAATAAAATCAATGAAATTGATATAAAGATAGAGAGTGTCACTATTGCAGAAAGAAAAAACAAATTCATTTTCTTACTTCCATATGATATACACGATAGACTGTTCCATATAAAAGGGTAGCTATCAATAATATAACTTGAAATTGTTTAGATATATTAATATCCAGTAATGGATCATTTAAATTAGAATAATGAACACCTGAAAGAAACAAAAACATCCCTGGTATCAATACAAATAAGACGCACTCTAGAATTTTTACTCCTTATTCTTAATGGACTACAAAAGTAATATTCTATTACCACACTAGCAATAATTGTACATGACCAAAAAAGTACAGCACCTTCTGTTAATATTCGAATAATCTGGTAATTAAGATTACTTGGTATCCATATACTAGAAACAAGAATGATAATAACTTGAATCAAACCAATAATCATTATGAGTACGTTATATGTGAAACTAATTAAAATTTTCTTCATATTTTTCCTGTATATATTGTCTAGATCAATATAACATTGCCTTTATAGATTAGATTCAAGTATAGTGTACATTATTCTCTAATATTATGCAAGCAACCAGCAACAGTAAAAAATTAAGAACTTTTATCTTTACTATACTTAAATTAAATTTCATTTGAATTGTATATTATTTATATACCAAATAGTTTGCTTAACCGTAGTCTTAAACTAACGGAATGAATATATATGCTAACTTAAATTGGTGCATGTCACATAACGTTCTAAGTATGCGACGTTCCAGCCCACCTTATAAAGCAAACCGCAGGTTTGCGGTGGGCTGGAATGTGGGTGAGAGAAAACCGCACAAAGCCGTAGGCGACTGCGGTTTTTCGAACCCCGAGGGCGCGAACAGCGCCCGTAGCGCATACTGTTTGTTATATGCAGTTTTGG
>Ga0209755_10004951_pt1 | contig 15396 bp, 10 predicted proteins | sample TergutCo191P1_FD_187301 | JGI IMG/M metagenome (GOLD analysis project Ga0209755, IMG submission 187301) | Cornitermes sp. P1 segment gut microbial communities from Petit-Saut dam, French Guiana - Co191P1 (SPAdes) (version 2) | ecosystem: Host-associated > Arthropoda: Insects > Digestive system... | reverse complement strand
ATTTTGATTGGGAAAATCATGAGGAAATTAATGTTCCTTCATCATGGAATTTAATTAAACCTGAATTGTATTATTTTGAAGGTTTTGGCGTTTATACAAAAACTTTTAAATATTCCGCGCAGGAAAAAAGCGGGCGTTTACTGCTTCATTTTGAGGGAGCGGCTTACAGCGCGACTATCTTCCTGAATGGAAAAATTATCGGAACACACGATGGAGCTTCCACGCCTTTTAACGCCGATATAACTGATATTGTTAAATCTGATAACCGCATAATTGTATCTGTCGATGCAAGAAGAAGTCCTTTCCGCGTTCCCATGGACAATACAGACTGGTTTAATTACGGCGGCATTTACCGTGATGTTTGTCTTGTCCGTCTCCCGTCTGCATATATTAAGGACTGGTTTGTGCGCCTCGATCCAAAAAATACTTCGGTAATATTGGCGGATATTTATATTACAGATGACGCAGAGGAATACGGAAAAGCTTTTATAGAAATTAACGAGCTTGGCATAAGACAGGAAATTCAAATTCTAGATAGCAGAGGGGAAGTAAAAATTAACGCTTCTTTAAAATTATGGAGCCCGGAGAATCCTAAACTTTATGATATAAATTTATCATATAACAACGGCTCCTGTGTAGATTCAATAAAAGACAGAATTGGTTTTAGAATAATTACAGCAAAAGGGCAGGACATACTGCTTAACGGTAAAAAAATATTTTTGAAAGGCGTTTGCGTACATGAAGATCATTTTGCTTTAGGCAAAACAACCAACGAGGAAATTATCCGCCAAACTATTCGCGATATAAAAGAAATGAACTGTAATTACCTTAGGCTTGCGCATTATCCGCATGATTCCCTGTTTACCCGCATTGCAGACGAGGAAGGCATTTTATTATGGGAAGAAATTCCTGTCTACTGGGCAATCGCTTTTGATAATCAAGAAACGTATGATGACGCGGAAAATCAACTTTCGGAATTAATACTCAGAGATAGAAACCGCGCAAGCGTGATTATTTGGTCAATCGGAAATGAAAACGCAGATACAGATTCACGTTTATCATTTATGTCATCCCTTGCGCGAAAAGCAAAAGCTCTTGACGCTTCGCGCCTTGTATCAGCGGCGTGTCTTGTTAAACATGAAAAATTATTAATAGAAGATCGTTTGGCTGAACACCTTGATGTTATCGGCATTAATGAATACTACGGCTGGTATGATCCGGATTTTGATAAATTGCAAAAGCTCCTTGAAAATTCCAATCCTGCTAAGCCGGTTCTTATCTGCGAATTCGGCGGGGATGCCAGACTTGGGCATCACGGAACCGAGACTGAGCTTTGGACCGAAGACAAACAAAAGCGAATCTATGAACAGCAGATTGAAACATTTAAAAAATGTCCTTACATAGCCGGAACCACCCCGTGGATACTTTATGATTTCCGCTGTCCTCGCAGGTTCAATCGTTATCAGGAAGGATTCAATCGCAAAGGTTTAATTGACGCTGACAGGAAAACGCGCAAACCGGCTTTCTTTGTAATGCAGGAATTTTACAGAACAATTAATAATTAATCTGTTTTATTGTAACAACTCCGCTTGTTTTTTGATTCAACTTTGGAGAGCCTCTATATTCCACAGTGCCTGCTCCTTCCGCGTTAATCTGCAGGTTATCGGAACAGTTTATTCTTATTGTGCCTGCGCCCGAAAGATTAATCATGGTATCCGACGTCCGAAGATCCAACGCGTCAAGCACGCCTGCGCCTGATAATCTAATATCCGCGGTATCTGCCCTGCCTGATAATTTATATGTGCCTGCGCCGACTATATTGATAAAAAGATTGTCCACATCCAGTTCGGCTTTACCCTCTGCGGCGCTTCTTACCAAAAGATGAAACACATCCGAAGTGATTTTATCCATCGCTGTAAATGTGCTGACGTTTCCAAAACCCCCGGAGCCGTTAAAGCCGTCGATTGTAACGCTTTCCAATACGGGAACAGAAACTGTAATCTGCGCTTTTTGCCCGGAACCGTAATGAATCCTTTTTGTTGTGCGGATAACAAGTATATCGTTTACAACTTCTATTACAAAATATTCCAGCAGGTTAGAATGAACTTTCAGCGTAACCGCGTCCGACGGCGTTGAATAATAATTGACATCACAATAACCGCTAATATGTATCCCTTTATATTCGCCGACAAGGAACGTGTATACTTCCTGTTTGCCCTGCGGTTTTGGAGTATTTACATCCGCAAGATTTACTACGATACAGCCTGAGAAACAAATAGAAATAAAGGCAAAAGTGATAATTAAAATTTTTTTCATATATTTATTTTCCTTTCGATTAATTTAGAAGTGATTAAAAATAATCCCGCCGCTTCCAGGAAAGTCAGAACGACTAAAATCGGGTATGCCGCGATGGTGTACGGTGAAAGAATTATTGTTAATCCAAAAATTTGAACATTGCTTATGGGCAGTAAAATAACCTGCAGCAAGCTGACCGCGTAAAAACATCCGCACGCAAGAAGGAAAGTCAAAAAACCTGACGCGGGAATTTTAAAAAAGATTGATTTTTTCATTGCTGCGCAGAACAGGATAATCATTATAAAAAGGAGATACGCCGCGATCATCATAAAAAAGCCGCAGATTGCATAGAAAAGAATATTGTTTTGCGCGAGTACCATTTCTTTGAATATTTCCCAAATGTTGTTTCCGATAAAATTAAAAGCTATCCATGTTATAGCCGTGACTGAAAAAGTTATTGTAATTAAATCCTCAGCAAGCATTGTAATTACATTTGCAAGCAGCGTTTTCCAGCGAGGCACAGGAGTCAGCGCCTGTAAATACGCCTCCGAAGAGGCAAACATGCGCCGTCCCATAATTACATCGCTTCCGATATTCGCAGCCAGCATAACTGCCGCCGCTATTCCGCCGAAAGTTATAAAAATAATATGAAGCGCAATCGGAACTTTGGATAACGAGCCAAGTATTATGAACGCGATATCCATAATAAAAACAACCGCAAACACAGGGCCTCTGATATGAAGCCCGGCTAAAAACGCGTATTTAAATTGAGCCTTCATTTAAAAATACCTCCAAATATGCCTGTTCTACAGTTTGACCGCGCTCTTCACGTAACGTGTCGCAATCGCCGTAAAACACGATCTTCCCCCTGGATAAAAAGTTAACGCTGTCGAATATACGCTCTATATCTTTGACAAGATGCGTAGAAACCAAAGTAGACGCGTCCTGCGGCTGCATGGCGATTATCGCGTCTATTACGCGCGTTTTCCCGACAGGATCGATTCCGTCAAGCGGCTCGTCAAGCAGATATAATTTTGTTTCGCGCGAAAATGTGAGCCCAAGCACAAGGCGCTCTTTCATTCCCTTGGACAGCCTGTTGATATGTTTGTCCTGAATATTCACAAGTTCCAGAATGCGCATAAGTTCATCGGCTCGCTCCTGCTTGTAATCGTCGTACATCTCACGGTAAAAAGTGAACGCGTCGCGCACTTTCATCCATTGATGGAATGACAGCGAATCGGGACAAAAGCCGATGGTTCTGCGCGCATGAGGTCCCGGCGCGGCATTGTTGAAGTAGCGAATAACGCCCGCCGTCGGCTGTAGCAGACCAGCCATAATTTTTAAAAGCGTAGTTTTTCCTGAAGCGTTAGGTCCAAGCAGGCCGACGATATGCCCCGCAGGTATGGACATATCAACGCCTCTCAGCGCATCGCATCCGCCAAAACTTTTTTCCAGATTATTTATTTCCAGAACTGTTTCCATGTTTTGCTCCTTTCTTTATAAATATTTGTAAATCACTGATAATTTCCCTGTCTGAACCGCCCAAAGCCCGCATTTCTTCTAAAAACCGGCGCTGTGAATCAATTGCCAAATTTTTGCGTATTTTCTCGATCATCTTTAAATCCTCCGTAAAAAAATAGCCGGTACCTCTCTTGCTGCTGATAAGATCATCCCTTTCCATCTCCTGATACACGCGCTGCATGGTATTTGTATTAACTTTTAAAAACGCCGACATTTCACGGATAGACGGAATACGCTCGCCTGGCTCAATATCCCCTCGGACAAAAGCCTGACTGAACATCAGAATTATCTGCCTGTAGATCGGCATCCTGTCATCGAACGCCAGCCTCCACTTCTCCCATAACGGCATATATCTCCTCCTTCCAGTGTACTATTAGACTAGCACACTGAGACAGGATTGTCAAGAGGTTTTTTCGATTTTTTTTATTTTTTTACTTCGATAACAGACGATTCAATCTCTTGACGAAGTCTACAGACTTCGTCCGCTTATTTTGACAGCAGACGATTTAACCTCTTAACGAAGTCTACAGACTTCGTCCGCTTATTTTGACAGCAGACGATTTAACCTCTTAACGAAGTCTACAGACTTCGTTCGCTTATTTTGACAGCAGACGATTTAACCTCTTAACGAAGTCTACAGACTTCGTTCGCTTATTTTGACAGCAGACGATTTAACCTCTTAACGAAGTCTGATGGGTCTTTCAATTTGATGCCCTCAACCAAAAGCGCCTGATCAAACAATACGCCTGAAATATCCGCGATGCGGTTTTCATCGTCAATGTCTTTAAGACCAAGAACGATTGGATGTTCGCCGTTTACTTCCAGAATTGGTTTTATATCCGGCATTGTAGTTTGACCCATCGCCTTCATCATCTGAGCCATCTGCATTGACGGATCGTTTTCATCAGCGACGATACACGACGGCGAATCGTGTAAGCGCCGTGAAAGTTTAACGTCTTTTACTTTGTCGCCGAGAGCTTTTTTAATCTTTTCGATAACGGGTTTTGCTTCTTTTTCGGCTGCTTTGTCTTTTGCTTCGCCTAACTCTTCATCCGCGCCTGAGCGGTTAACGGCTTTTAGCTCCCATGTTTGAGCTTCGGACTTGCCGTTCGCGCCCTGCGTTTCTTTGCGGTAGCTGTGCAATGTTGGAATTATCAAGTCGTCAATGTCGTCATCCATGATGAGGACTTCAATTTCTTTTGCGCGGTACGCTTCCAAAAGCGGAGATGAGCGCAGAGTGTTTTCATCGCCGCCTGTGATGTAATAAATGTGCTTCTGTTCGCTTTTCATTCTGCCAACATATTCGGAAAAACTTGTCCAGACGGATTTTCCGTCTGAGCCTTCTGTGGTTGTGCTTTTAAAGCGCACAAGTTCCTGAATCGCCTCACGGTTGGCAAAGTCCTGATAGAGCCCTTCTTTAAGCGGACGGTTAAACTGCCCGATAAATGTTTCCCATTTTTCTTTTGGCTCGTCTCCGCCCGAAGCGGCGTTATCTGCCATTTGTTTAAACTCTGAAAGCAGTTTTTTAACAGACGCGTTTTTGATGTTTAAAAGAATTTTATTCTGCTGAAGGATTTCCCGGCTAACATTAAGAGGCAGATCCTCGGAATCGATAACGCCGCGCACAAAACGCAGATACGTCGGCATCAGTTCCTTGTCGTCATCTGTTATGAAAACGCGCTTGACATAGAGTTTAACGCCGGGTTTGTAATCGACATTGTATAAATCAAACGGCGCTTTTTTGGGAATGTAAAACAAGGTAGAGTATTCAAGCGTTCCCTCAGCTTTTGTGTGAATGTGGTGTAACGGCTCATCGCTGTCGTGACCCAACTGTTTATAGAACTCGTTGTAATCTTCATCTTTAAGCTCATTTTTCGCTCTCCGCCAAAGAGCTGTGCCTGAGTTTATCCTGTCGGTTTTTGTCACGCTTCCTTTTTCATTTCCCTTATCGTCCCATTCTTTTTCTTCATAAGTCAAATAAATTGGAAAAGCAACATGGTTGGAGTAGCGTTTAATTATATCTTCGATTGACCAGCGGTTTGTATATTCGGTTCCTTCTTCGGTTAGGTTTAAAATAACTGTTGTGCCCTGGCTGTCGCGGGCGGCGTTATTGCCTTCGGCAATTTTTTCGATCTCAAAGCCTTCTTTGCCATCGCTTGACCATTTCCATACAGTATCCTCGGCGGCTTTACGCGAGATCACTTCGATTTTATCCGCGACCATGAAGGCTGAATAAAACCCAACGCCGAATTGCCCGATTAAATTAGAATCTTTTTTTGCGTCTTCGGCGAGTTTTTCCAAAAACGCTTTTGTGCCGGAACGCGCAATTGTACCGAGCGAATCGATTAAATCCGCCTCGTTCATGCCGATTCCGTTGTCGGAAATTGTTAAGGTCTTCCCTTCTTTATTGAAGGAAATGTCGATCCGCGGATCAAAGTTGAGCGATTTGTATTTCTCATCCGCGACTGTAAGGTACTTTAACTTGTCCAAAGCGTCTGAGGCGTTGGAGACTAGCTCCCTGAGAAAAATCTCCCTGTTTGAGTAAAGGGAGTGAATGATAAGGTGCAGTAAACGGCTTACTTCGGTTTGAAATTGGTGCTGTGCCATACAATTGGCTCCTTAATAAATAGTATTTATTCTGAGATAACATTTTTATTAAAAAACTTCAAGACAGGTAACATGTAAATTATCCTGCGGCGCGCCTCTTACGTTGAAGCCTTTGCGCTGTCTTCATCTTATTGATTTTATCTGGCGCCGCGTATTCTTTCGGGATTAAAGCCTCTGTCCGTTTCTGCCTCAATGCGTTTTATTTCAAAATAGCAAAGCGCGTTCGCCTGCAGAGGCATTTCCAATTTATAAGAGCCTCCAGTTATTTTTAATCTTTCTGTATAAACCTGAGGCTGAGCGCATTCGCGAAGCAACGCAAGCTGATCCTCCGTTGGATAACCAGGTGAGCCCATATCGATCCAAGATTTTAACGGGTTGCATACCGATTCATCGACAATTTTTTTAACCAGCAGATAATCGCCGTTTTGTAATTCAATCGAAAAATGAAGTAAAATATCATGATTACCCGAATCCTCCGCGGGATTCCACGCGATACCTTTTAAATTACCCTTTTCATCTTTTGTAATTACAAAAGACTCGTTTCGCGCAACCGCGTTTGTTCCGATTTTTCCGAAAAACTGAAAAGCCCAATATGTCGGCTTTGGTATCATTCCGTTTGCCAAAAGCCCGAAACACCCTGAGAACGGAGTAAAAGCTGCGCCTGCTTCTTCAAAAACATCGCCGAATGTCCAGTATGAATAAGAGGCGCAGACATCTCCCATTTCGCATAACAGGCGCGCTGTGTACGCGGCATTCAGGTTTGTGTCATGAATCGGATTAATTGGCGAGTATGAAGTGTTAAACTCTGTTATGTGCATTTCTATGCCATTGTATTCCGGGAAACTGTCAATTATTCCGCGGCTTATTTTTAACTCAGAAATAACATCCTGCGGAGGTCTTAACTTCTGATAAACATAATGCCCGTCGGCTTGCGGCATTTCTGTAGCATAGGCGTGCCGTGTAACAAAATCCAAAGGCGCTTTGTTTTTTGAGCAGAATTCTAAAAAACATTTAAGCCAGCGTTCATCATCAACGCCGCAAATCGCCGGTCCCCCTGCGCGAAGACGCTGACTGCATTTTTTTACCGCTTTGGCTGTTACTTCGTAGAGTTTAAAATATTCCTGCATATCAGCGTCTTTCCAAAAACCGCGAAGGTTAGGCTCGTTCCAAACTTCAAAAAGCCATGATGAAACTTCATCTATGCCGTACCGTTTAATCCAGTGGCTGATTGTCGCTTCAACTAACGCAGCCCATTTATTATAATCTGAAGGAGGGGTAACATTTCCTTTCCAGTAAAAAATAGTTTGATCGCCTGACGCAAGTTTGTAGGGCATAAACCCAAATTCCACAAATGGTTTTAATCCCAAAGAAAGGTAATCATCAAAAACCGTATCAACGTATCTAAAGTTGTATTCGATTTTTTCTTCTTCACCCTGTTTATATGATTGGTAAATTGCCATGTCATCGCAAAAAAGTCCGTGCCCGCGAATGTACGAAAAGCCAATTTCATCCTGAACTTTTTTTAACTGTTCATGGTACTCCAGTCTGAGCGCAAGATTCATGCGTCCTGTTCCAATGCAGACCAATGCGTTATTATTAAATGGAACAGTTTGAGCGCCGTTTATTTTATAGTTTTCCATTTTCATATGTTTTTTCAGTTTATTGCAAGGTGATGTATGATGTCAACTTGCTAAAAGCTTCAAAAGCGGTAATTTTACTAATATTGGCGGCAATTATTTATTGTAAAATAGAATATAATATTGTATTCTTCTTATGAACTAATATCAGGGAGCATAATCATGAAAAAATTATTTGATAAAATAACCCGCGCGATCGATCGCGTTATTTCAGGATCACTGGGTAAGCAAGTTTTATTTTTCCTTCTTATCGCGGCAGGCGTATTCTTAATATTATTCGCAGTAAGAATGCTGGTTATCGACAGGCAGTCAGAATACTCTATTGATTTTCTTGTTTGGGATACAATGTTTAATTTTATTGAACCTACAGGGCTTGATAATTTATCCGGTTTAGAACGTCTTATCGTATTAATTACAAACTTATGCGGCATGGTTATATTTGCCGGCGTTCTTATCGCCTTGCTCACTAATACAATTTATCAGCGGATAGAAGACGTTAAAAACGGAGAGGTTTATTATTCTTTTAAAAATCATATTGTAATAATTGGTTATTATCATATTTGTGACCAACTGATAGAACAACTTGCGGAAAATAATGAGCTGGTGCTTCAAACATCAAACGATGTTAATGATGTGCGGCATAAATTATTTTATAGTTTCAATGACAAGTATAAAAATAAAGTTACTATAGTAAGCGGAAGCAGAGTTCTTCGTCAGGATATTGATAAATTAAATATTGATAAATGCAAACAGGTATTTTTACTTGGTGACATGAATGAAGACGCTCACGATTCAAAAAACATCGAGTGTTTAAAAATTATCAACGAGATTGCTTCAGAAAGCACAAAAAAACAGATAAGATGTCATTTGTTATTTGAAGATTATTCAACCCATGCTGCGTTCCAGCAGCATGAGATTCCTGAAATACGAAATTATATCGATCTAATTCCATTTAACTTTTATGATATGTGGGCTCAAAAAGTTCTAGTAAAAAATGAATACGCTTTTAAAGGCGGTAAAATTATTTACAAACCTTTGGATCACAGCCCGATAACCGCAAGTTCTCAGATGAATGTTCATCTTGTAATACTTGGAATGACTGACATGGGTATCGCGCTTGGAATCCAAGCCGCACATATCTGTCATTTCCCAAACTTTATAACAAAAGGCATTAAAACCCGCATAACTTTCGTTGACGATCTCGCTGATATTAAAATGAATTCGCTTAAAGTCCGCTATCGCAGCCTTTTTAATGAAATTGATTATTCGTATCAGTGTTCAAAAGAAAATGTTAATTACAGCAATAAAAAAGAAAAAGTAAAATTTACAGATATTGAATTTGAATTTATCAAAGCGCGTTTTGAAGATGACGAGATTCAAAATTATATTGAACAGGCAGCATTAAATAAAAGCAGTTACCTGACATTAGCCGTCGCGCTGGCTGATTCATCCGCCGCTTTAAATACCGCTTTATATTTACCCGCTTGCGTATTCGATTCAGACACGAATATTCTGGTAAGGCAGGAACATTCTCACGCAATTGTATCGATGTTATCAGGCGACGACGGAGGCATTTACCGAAAATATAAAAAACTTCGTTCTTTTGGAATGATCGATAACTGTTATGAGTATACGTATGCCGATGATCTTCTGCCCATGATGATAAAATATATTTATGACAAACATGATTCATATGATGAAAAAATCAAGAACATAAATGAAAAAGAGGTAATAGAAAATTGGGAGAACAACTGGGCGCCGAATAATAATAAGTCCGCGCTTAAAGCATCCAACCGTTACGCCGCAAATTTTATATTTGTTAAACAGCGTTCACTTGACGTTAAAGAAAACGAAGACCTGAACATAAATCAAATTAATTTAGCAGCCCGAATTGAACATAACAGATGGGTAACAGAAAAACTAATAGTAGGTTTCCGCGCTCCAACGCCTGAAGAAGCCGCCGGAATTACAAAAGAAAAGCGCGAATATTTTAAGGAGCGTTTTATTCATGAAGACATCAGAGCATATCAGGAACTCGGAGAGAATGAAAGAGATTTAAATGTAAAAATTTACGATATTAACATTTCAAAAGCTCTGCCTCACATATTGAAAATATACAATAGAGAGAGATGAGTAAAAATTAAAAAATAAGCGTTTACTTAGGATTGTCAACTTCTATTTTATCGCCGTCTTTAAACGGCGCCAACGCCGCAGTCATACGCACAACAGAAGAGGACTTGTTCGCGACATAATGAACCTCTCCCGGTTCAATGTGAATAAACTGCCCCGCATGAAGTTCATGCGGCAATCCGTCAACATAAATAGTAACCGTTCCTTCAAGCACAAAAAAGTTTTCTTCCATTACTTCATGATAATGCGCTTGAAAATCCTGCCCCGGCATAAATTGCACAAGCGCAAAATTCATGCGAGGCCCCTGCATTAAATATTTCGGACCTGAGTCACCAAAACGGAATTCCTTGTCTTTTTCATTGATAATGAACATTTTTCCCTCCTAAAATTACAATCCGGGCGCAGCCCACATATGCTTGGTAACCCCATCATCACTTAACTTCAAGAGCGGCTGATATGCCGCTTGCCAGTTTTGATATGCTTTGTCATAGATATCGCGGTTTTCTTTGTTGGGTGAAAATATTTTTTCTATCTTTACCAAAGAGCGGGCTGCGTCTTTTATGCTTGGGTACAAACCCATTGCTTTGCCTGCCATTATTGCCGCTCCAAGAGCGGTTGCTTCTTTTACAGCCGGAACGTGTACCTGAATGCCAAGGACATCGGCGAGTATCTGCGGCCATAATAAACTTTTTGCAGCTCCTCCGGCGAATACAATTTTATCAGGTTTTTTTCCCGTTGCTTCGTGTACCAGGTGAAGATGCCCCAATGTAACAAGACACGCGTTTTCCATAATGGCGCGGTAAAAACAGGCTTTGTTAAATTTTTGCGGATCAAGTTCAAAATTTAAAAATGCAGGGGACGCGTGTTTCCAATTTATATAATTCATCACATCGGAAAAAGCGCAGATCATTCCATAACTGCCTGCCGGAACCGAAAGAGCCGCTTTGTCTAAAATAGCGTACGCATCTGTGTTTTGTTCCGCGGCAAGGCGTTTTTCTTCGGCGCAAAACGCGTCTCTGAACCATCGCATAACAAGCCCGGGATTAAAGGCAAGCGCTTCATATTGCCACATTTTTTCTATTGCATGACAGTTAACGCGCACATCACATTTTGGCGAACAATCCGCCGAAGCTGTGTTAAACTCATACTGCCAAAAACTTCCGCCGAAAACAACCGCCTCGCCTTCTTCAACAACTCCAACGCCGATTGTTCCTAGCTGGCAGTCACCGCCGCCTGTGACAAGAGGCGTGCCTTCAGCCAATCCGCTTTGCTGCGCTCCTTCTTTGGAAATTTTAGCCGCGACAGTTCCGCATTCTTTTACATCAGGAAAAATATCGTCTCTGATACCGCAGCGGCGAGCTATCTCAATATCCCAATTTCGGGTTTTTAAATCGAAAAGTCCTGTTGTTGAACCGTTGCTTGGTTCTACTGCAAGCTCGCCTGAAAGCTTGTAAATGATCCAATCATTAATCATGCCGATGCGTGTGGTTTTTTTGTATACATCGGGTAGTTTGTTTTTTACCCATAACAGCCGCGGCAGCGCGCCAAGAGCGAATGTCTGCCCTGATTTTAAATACAGTTCTTTTTCAAGATTCGGGTCTATTTGTTTGAGCTGTGTGACTTCATCTTTTGCTCTCGCGTCAACATTTGCGCACGCCCAGAGTTCACCGTCCGCGCCGTACAGGACAATTCCTTCCCTCATGCAGGTTGTGGAAACGGCGGTAATATTTTTAGCGTCAATTCCGGTTTGTAAAAGAACTTCTCTTATGCATGAACAGGTAAGTTTCCAGTTTACAGACCAGTCAAAATTCATGCTGCCGGGATATGCAGGGGCTTCCAAATGCCGCCATTCTTTCTGGACACATCCTTTTTGATTGCCATCAATATCAAAAATAACGGCTCTGACACTGCCTGTTCCCGCGTCAATTGCCATTAGATAATTACTGTCATGATAATCGGACATAATTCCTCCGTTAAAGCGTTGTTTAAGTATACATTTACATATTATAATATGTAAAGGATTTTTTAAGGAGGAATAACATGGCTGATAAAGAAGGAATCAAAATTGAAAAAAATTATTACACCGATGTTCCGTTTAAAACAAATGGAAATTTTCACGTAAAGGGAGCTGCAAACCTTGACTGGGGAATGAAAAAACACCTGACAAATATTTTCAATCCCAGAAGCGGCAACACAGTGATGTTCGCTTTCGATCACGGTTACTTCATGGGTTCAGTATCAGGACTTGAGCGGCTTGATATTCTCATCCCGCAATTAATCGATCATATTGATGTATTGATGGCGACACGCGGTGCGCTGCGCACTTGCGTTAAACCCAATTTTAAAAAAGGTATCGCCCTTCGCGTTTCCGCAGGCTCGTCGATGATAGACGAAGACCTCAGCCATGAACTTGTTTCCGTTGACGTAGAAGAAGCAATCCGCATGAACGCCGACTGCATGGCAGTGCAAACATTCATCGGAGCGGACGGTCAGCTTTCCAGCATCAACAATCTTTCCAAAGTGATAAACGCCGGCACCCGTTACAGCATACCAACGCTCGGCGTAATCGCCGTCGGCAAAAATATGGAAAGGACAAGCCAGTATTTTAAACTCGCGACGCGCATTGTCGCGGAACTCGGCGCGAACATTGTAAAAACTTATTACTGCGATGATTTTGAAGAAATCGCCGCCGCGTGTCCCGTTCCGATTGTTGTAGCAGGCGGAAAAAAACTCGCCGAAAAAGAAGCGCTTACAATGGCGTATAAATCAATGCAGGGCGGCGCGCGCGGTCTTGACATGGGCAGAAATATTTTCCAAAGCCATCACCCCGCGGCAATGGCGGACGCCATCGGAAAAATTGTGCATAACAAATACACCGATAAAGAGGCGTGGGAGTTTTTTACAGAGAGGACGAAGGGGAAATAGATTGAACTGCGATACGGGTGGTGTACCATTGTCCACAGGTACACCATAAAAATTGAGTGGCTGCTGCTGTTGTGTAACCTGTTACTGCTGCGATTAAAATAAAGTCCTTATTAATTGGAACAAAGCGGCTAGCGCAAATCCCCGCCGGCTCCGGGTGGCTCATTTGGTTGTTGCTCGCGCACTTCGTGCGGCGGTCTATATAGCCAAGTCGCCAGCGGGAATTTGCGCTAGCCGCTTAGATGCGTTTCTTAAGTTTTTGTTAATTTTAATTGAACTGCGCTGCAGGTGGTGTACCATTGTCCACAGGTACACCATTAAAATTGGGTGGCTGCTGCTATTGCGTTTATATATTATTATCCAATTTTAGTTATTTCTCCCAAATTATCCAAAAGATTATAAAATTCATTATTTAAATCAAAATCCACAAGATCTATTTTATTATTTAATGCTTTATCTAATGATGCCGAAACTCTAAAGAATTTTTTAGGGTTTAATCCGGTTATACCTATATCTATGTCAGAATTTTGATGAAATTTCCCTGTAACTAATGATCCAAATAGAAAAATATCCTTACAACCTTCATTTTTGAGTAAAAAAGCGGCTTTTTTATATCATCTTGATATTTTTTAGGTATATCTAATAAATACATATTCATATTTAAATATTTTTTATGATTTTGTCAATCATTTTTTTATATATTTTACAAAATAATTTACAACTGTAAAACTTGCACATAACAAACATTAACTGTATCGCCGCTTAGATGCGTTTCTTAAGTTTTTGTTAATTTTAATTGAACTATGCTACATCTGGTGTACAGTTGTCCACAGGTACACCATAAAAATTTGGTGGCTGCTGCTATTGTAAAGAATTTATAACCACGAACCACGCGAAGCAACACGAATCGTGTAACTCGGAATAAACGTTTCGTGTCGTGTGCGTTCACGTGGTCCGTGATTAAAAACTCCTTTATGCTTACTCTTTTGTCCATCTGTATGGACTACTACTAGTACCGGCGCCAGTTCTATTATAAGTTCCTATGCCTCCGGCAAAATATTTTTCTTTCAGGTCTCCCATAAAACCTTCTAATTCCGTAAAAATTGAACCTTCGAAAGTTACTTTGGTAAGGAAAATACAATCATTGAACGCCATGACACCTATACTCGTTACGCTGGCAGGTATCGTGATTTCTGTTAAGCCAAAACAACTACTGAACGCGTAATCACCTATACTCGTTACGTTGTTGGGTATTACGATGCTTGTTAAATTAGTGTAATAGAATGCACCATGGGCAATATTCGTTACGCTGTTTGGTATTGTAATGCTCGCTAAGTTGGTAAGAGCGAAAGCACTCTCACCAATACCCTTTACACCTTCGGGTATTATACTGGTTTTACAACCGGCTTTTAAAACATTATCAGCTTTTTGAATTATACAATTATTTTCGCTTCGATATACCGTATTAGCGCTATTTACAACAATGCTTGTTAAACTATCGCAACGAGCAAAAACACAATATCCTATACTTTTTACGCTGTCTCCTATGGTTATGCTTGTTAGATTATCACACCATTCAAATGCGTAATCACCTATACTCATTACGCTGTTGGGTATTACGATGCTTGTTATGACACAGCGACTGAATGCATAAGCGCCAATACTCGCTACGCTGTTTCCTATGGTTATGCTTGCTAAATTATTACACCATTCGAACGCAGAATTACCTATGCTCGTTACGCTGTTGGGAATTGTGATGTCTGCAAAACCACAATTGTAAAATGTGTTATTACCAATACTCGTTACTCTGTTAGGTATTGTAATGCTTGCTAAGCTACTGCAAGAAGCGAACGCATAATTACCAATACTCCTTACGCTGTTGGGTATTTCTATATTCTCAAGATATCCTCGATTAAAAAACGCACTATCACCTATACTTGTTATGCTGCTTCCTATTTTTACGTTTATTAAACTATAACATCCATAAAATGTATGATATTCAATGCTGCCCGTTACGCCGTTTCCTATCACAACATTTTCAAGGTTATAGCAATCGTAAAACGCATAAGGTGGTATATCTGTTATTACGCTATCAGGTATTATAATTTCCTTAAGGCTGCCGCATTGGTAAAACAATCTATCGCTTATATTCGTCAGGCTGCTTCCTAATGTAACATTTTCTAAACTATAACAATTAGAAAACGCTCCGTTACCTATATATGTTACGCCATTGCCTACAATAACCTCATTTAAATTATTACATTCATAAAACGCGCAATCACCT
>Ga0209755_10004950_pt1 | contig 15398 bp, 11 predicted proteins | sample TergutCo191P1_FD_187301 | JGI IMG/M metagenome (GOLD analysis project Ga0209755, IMG submission 187301) | Cornitermes sp. P1 segment gut microbial communities from Petit-Saut dam, French Guiana - Co191P1 (SPAdes) (version 2) | ecosystem: Host-associated > Arthropoda: Insects > Digestive system... | reverse complement strand
GGCCGTAACTATAACGGTCCTAAGGTAGCGAAATTCCTTGTCGGGTAAGTTCCGACCTGCACGAATGGCGTAACGATTTGGGCGCTGTCTCAACCATAGACCCGGTGAAATTGTATTATTCGTGAAGATGCGAATTACCCACGGAAGGACGGAAAGACCCCGTGAACCTTTACTACAGCTTGACATTGACTGTTGGTTCGATGTGTAGAGGATAGGTGGGAGACGTTGAAGCAGGGACGCCAGTTCCTGTGGAGTCACCCTTGGAATACCACCCTCATCGTATTGGCAGTCTAACGTGCGACCGTAATCCGGCGTGCGGACCGTGTCTGGTGGGTAGTTTGACTGGGGCGGTCGCCTCCCAAAATGTAACGGAGGCGTACGTAAGGTCTGCTCAGAACGGTTGGCAATCGTTCGTAGAGTATAAGAGTATAAGCAGGCTTGACTGCGAGACCTACAAGTCGAGCAGAGAGGAAACTCGGTTCTAGTGATCCGGCGGCTCAGAGTGGAATGGCCGTCGCTCAACGGATAAAAGGTACTCCGGGGATAACAGGCTGATCTTGCCCAAGAGTCCACATCGACGGCAAGGTTTGGCACCTCGATGTCGGCTCATCGCATCCTGGGGCTGAAGTAGGTCCCAAGGGTATGGCTGTTCGCCATTTAAAGCGGTACGCGAGCTGGGTTCAGAACGTCGTGAGACAGTTCGGTCCCTATCCTCCGCGGGCGTAAGAGAATTGAGAAGAGCTGTCCCTAGTACGAGAGGACCGGGATGGACGAACCTCTGGTGTAGCTGTTGTTTACCAAAAGCACCGCAGCGTAGCTACGTTCGGAACGGATAACCGCTGAAAGCATCTAAGTGGGAAGCCGACTTCAAGATGAGTTCTCTTTTTGGTAAGACCCCTTGTAGAGTACGAGGTTGATAGGACGCAGGTGTAAGTGCAGCAATGCATTCAGCCGAGCGTTACTAATTGGTCGAGCTCTTTATCCCAAATTGAGTAATCTTACGTGGATTGTGATTTATGAACGCTATGTAACCTTCAGGGTGCAGAATTTGAAAACAGAAGAAACTGTTTATAGAAACGAGTGGTTTCTATGAGCGCGACCATAGAGAGAGGGATCACCCGATCCCATTCCGAACTCGGTAGTTAAGCCTCTCATCGCCGATGGTACTGCGGTGTAGTCCGTGGGAGAACAGGACGTCGTGCTCATAGAGACCACTTTTTCATTTTCTTGAAGTTTTCCTATTTCGTTTGGACAAGTCTTCTATTAAGACTGAAAGTTTTTCCGTCCAGCCTTCTTTTCCCATATCCCAGGTTGTCCAGCTTGTCGAAGAAGAACGACGTTTATCGAGCTTCCCGTTCTTCAGCAGAAGCCTAAACGATAACCCGGTTTTATCAATAAGTTCGACGTATTCGTCTTCTATTGTCGCCTTGACTATTACTTCACTATGCATGTAATGCCATTTCATAGTTCCATCTGGGTCAAAGCAAAACGCCATGTTTCTCTCAGTTACTAATGCATGCCCAGAAAAGCATTTTATATCTCTCATTTTACGCAGCGCTCTATAGCTGCGCGTTAAAAGGCCATCGCGGATACAAAAAAGGTTATAGCGGTCGGACACAAAAGTACTTCCCGTTTCATCGCTAGAAATGAAGAGGTTTCCTTTGTGAAGGGGAACTCTTTGTCTCTGGTTTGAATATTCATTAATAACCAAAAGACTAAGAGTTCCCTGTTCTTCGCTAAAAAATATTTTACTTTTTGAGCCGGTTTGACGAGCACGCTTCAATACATCGGCTCCTTCCTGGCTTTGCTGAAGGGGGAATTACTTTGCGTGTTGAGCTATTTGTTGCTGCAACTCTTTTTCGGCTTTTGTCACGTTTTGCTGCCGCTCTGAGTTTCCAATGTTGCAATCGCCCTTAATAATGGCACCTTCTTCGATAATGATTTTCCCAGAGGTAATTCTTCCAACAAGATTAGCGTTAGAAGCTATCTCGAGAACATTTTTAACAAATATGGTACCTTCGTATTTGCCACTGAGCAGGGCACTTGTTGCACGCACTTCGCCTGAAAGAACCCCTGTTTCCCCCAAGACAACATGTCCGTCAACATTGATGGCTCCCGAGAAGTTCCCCAAAATGTGTACTGGCCCTTTTCCTTTGATAGTCGCACCCTCAAAAACTATCCCCTCGCCTAAGACAGTACCCGTTTTGCTCTCTTCTCTCGGTTGTACAGGGGCAACATAGGTGTTGTTTGCGCCCTCGTTCATAACCGAATTCGCGATGTTTGCAATTCCTTTGATCGTTGGTAATTTTTCGCGCATAGAAACGCTCCTCTCCCTTTGTGCAAGATGCCTAGTCTTGCACATTTTGTTAGACCTAACCTTTCCGTAAATTATACAGAATTTATAAGGGAAAATTCCCACATTTTTCTTTTTGCCACCCCCCTTGTCATCCTGAGCGAAGCGAAGGATCCATAAATCAACCACGTGGTTCCTTCGGCTGCGCCTCAGGACGACAAGAGGGGTAGATCCTTCGGCTACGCCTCAGGACGACAAGAGAGTTCCGTTTTTGTCATCCTGAGCGAAGCGAAGGATCCATTAGGTCCATTCGACTACGCACTGCGTGCTTCGCTCAGGAGGACAAGAGAGGTAGATCCTTCGGCTTGCCGCCTCAGGACGACAAGAGAGTTCCGTTTTTGTCATCCTGAGCGAAGCGAAGGATCCATTAGGTCCATTCGACTACGCACTGCGTGCTTCGCTCAGGAGGACAAAAGAAGCAGGTGCTTCGCTCAGGATGGCAAGATGATATCCAGTGAGGCATTAAAGGGCGGTCTGCGGTAAAATGGCTAATCGTGTATCATTAAGGCAAAACCAGGAGAAAGGCGCGGAATTCATGGGTTCATCGGCACTCATAGCAATGAGCGGAGGAGTAGACAGCTCTGTTGCTGCTTTGCTGACGCTCGAGCAAGGGCATGACTGTATTGGTGCCATGATGAAGCTGTTTTCCAATGATGACATTGATGCCTGTCGGGAAGATTCTTGCTGCTCTCTTGAAGACGCTGAAGATGCGCGTGCGGTAGCCTACAAACTGGGAATGCCTTTCTATGTTTTTAACTTTGGAGAAGATTTCAAAGAGCAGGTCATAGATCGTTTTATCGATACCTATCAGCGGGGCGAAACCCCTAACCCTTGTATCGATTGTAATCGCTATTTAAAGTTTGAGCGTTTACTGCATCGCGCAAAAGAGCTCAAGTGCGACTACGTTGTAACGGGACACTATGCACGCCGGGAAAAAGATGAAACCACAGAGCGATACCTCCTCAAAAAAGGACTTGATGAAACCAAGGATCAAAGCTACGTTCTTTATTCCATGACCCAAGACCAGCTAAAGCACACTTTGCTGCCTTTGGGGGGTTTGCGCAAAACCGAAGTGCGAGAAATCGCCCAAGCCCACGGGTTCGTAACTGCTGAAAAAAAAGAAAGCCAAGACATCTGTTTTGTTACCAAAGATGGTTACCCTGATTTTATTAGGCAATATACGGGCAAAGATTATCCTGCTGGAACTTTTGTCGACACATTCGGCAATGTGCTTGGCAAAAACAAAGGAATCATTCACTATACGGTTGGGCAGCGCAAGGGATTGGGCTTATCGGCACCAGACCCGTTATATGTTTGTTCGGTTAACGCAGAAACTAATACTGTCGTGGTGGGAACAGAGGATAAACTCTATGCCAAAGCACTTGTTGTGCGTGATGCAAACCTGATTTCGGTAGAAAATATTGATGCTCCCCTAAAAGTTGGGGTGAAAATTCGCTATAAGTCACCAGAGCAACCTGCTACCGTGTGTCAGCTTGATGCCACAACCCTTCGCGTAGAATTCGACGAACCACAAAAAGCCATCGCAAAAGGCCAGGCGGCAGTATGCTATCAAGGAGACAGTGTTTTGGGTGGGGGCACTATCCACGAAGTTTTGTTTTAGCAGTTGAGGGGAAATTCGGTCCCGATAGTTTCAAGGCTCTTAGCTTTTAGCCACGCAATGGGGTCTTCTAAATCGCCGAAAGCTTCATGGCGTGCTGCAAGTTCTGGCGAGTAATCTTTCAGAGCAAAAACGCGATAATTTCCTTCTTCGGCGTGGTTAACCAGGGGCGTCCAAGAAATGTTTTCAATACGTTTGCCCTCTTTATCCTTGACAAGATTGCACTGGAGCATGCCTTGTAGCTGCGTTTCGCTTGCAGGATTGTCAGAGTGGCTTAAGAAATTTCCCAAGGAATAAGCGACTAGGGTTTTGTTGCCCTCAATTCCTTCAACCCACTTCAGGGGACCAATTACATGAGGGTGAGACCCTAGTACGATGTCTGCGCCAGCATCAGCTGCAATTTGCGCATAGCTCAATTGGTAGTCATCAGGCTCAAAGCGATATTCGGTTCCCCAATGGAGAGCAACTAAAACAAAATCGCTTACAAGCTTCGCTTGTGAAATATCGTTTTTCAAGCGGTCTTCATGAAGATAGTTTACGGCATAGCCGGGAACATCGTCTTCCGCATACCCATTGAGCCCATAGGTGTAATTCAGAAGTGAGACTGTTATGCCGCCAGCTTCAAAAGTTTTGATCTCATCAGCGTCTTCTTGTGAAATCGCCGTACCCGTGAAAAGCACCGGTTTTTTCTTCCAAAGATTAGCTGAATGCTCAAGGGCACCATAAGCTCCCCAGTCGTAACTATGGTTGGTTGCAGACGCAATCAAGTTAAACCCCGTATCATAAACGGCATCGACCATGGTGCTTGTGGTATTAAAGGAAGGATAACCCTTAGGACCAATATCATCACCGCCAGCATGGGTTTCGAAATTGATGTAAGCTAAGTCGCTTTTGGTAATGTAGGACTTTATTTCGCTGAAAATCGGGTTGTAATCATAAACCTTATCGCCCGTTTCCCCCGCGCATGCATCTGCATATTTACTAATGACATCGTTGGGAATGTTGTCACCGACGGCAACAAAAGAAGCATGCCCGGTGTCGTCTTTTATCGGGGAAGGGTTATCTGAGAAATTTTCAGGAGTTGAAAAAGCCTTAAAAATGAAAAAACAACCGAAGCCGAGCGCAATTATAGCTACGCCTATGAAAATATTACGTGCTGAAAATGGCGAAGAACGTTTTTGCGGTCGTCGGTAACGCGGCCTATATTGTTTACCCATATAACCCCTCAATTACGTGATGAAGCGATTATACTGCAAGCGCTGGGTTTTGGTCGTGTTGATTCTGTTCTGCGGGGGTTTCCTTTCATCTTCTCTATGTATAATGTCTCATAAGAAAAATGTTGGAAGAAAACAAATCAAACACATTTTGGTATTTTGCCGTTGCTGTGTTTGAAAGGGGTTTCTAAGCTGCTCGGAAAGATGGTTCGGTGAGCGAAAAAGAACAGGATATACAAGACTTAGTTGCGCAGGCAACGGGCAATCCCAAGGCAATAGCGGAATTAGTGGATAACCTTAGTGGTGCCTCACGCCGCGTTCGGCAGCGTTCGGCTGCGTGTTTGGCTTTGGTCGCCAAAAAGGAACCAGAATCCATGGTTCAACATTGTGTTGCAGTGATTGACGCGCTCAACCGCCCCGAAGCACAAACCCGCTGGGAATGTCTGGACATCTTGACGAGAATTATCGACTTTGATTCTCGGGCTTGCGATAAGGCAGTAATCGGTGCAGAACTGGCTTTGTTTGATGAAGAAAGTGGGCTGGTTCGTTTGGCTGCAATGCGCTTTTTATGCCGTCTTGCGTCAACCACCGAAAACCGTTCCGAAAAACTCTGGCCCCTTATCGACGAGGGTATTCAGTGTTACCACGGCGATCTGGAATTCCAGGATATGCTCATAGCTGTTCTCGGCTTTTCCCAGGGTAAATTGGCGGCTTCGACAAAGTGGGCATTGGCAGAAAGAATGTCTTTTGACGCAGAAAACGCCAAGGGTACGCTGGGGCGCTACGCTAAGCAAATCATGGGGAATGTGACCTAGATTATTTGGCAGCGCATTTTTAATTTAGGTAATGCGTTCTTTACGTATAAGATAAACCATAGAAAAACGAATTTATAGGAGGTCGAAGTGGCAAAGCATACGGTTACCCTGATTCCTGGAGACGGTATTGGACCAGAAATCACGACAGCAATGTGCAAAGTGGTAGAAGCTTCTGGTATAGATATTGAATGGGAAATCGCCGATGCAGGCGCCCACCTTATGGAAGAGCAGGGAACTCCCTTGCCGGATAGTGTTATCGAATCAATCAAGAAAAACAAGGTTGCTATCAAAGGCCCCATTACGACACCTGTTGGTACCGGCTTTCGCAGTGTAAACGTCGCGTTGCGCAAAGAACTCGATCTTTATGCATGCTTGCGGCCTGCGTTTTCAATGGAAGGAACGGGCGCTCGCTACGAAGATGTCGATATCGTTCTCGTTCGTGAAAACACCGAAGATCTTTATGTGGGCATCGAATTCGAAGAAGGAAGTGAAGAAGCGGCAAAGCTGATCGAATTCGCACAACAAACTGGTGCGGGCAAGATTCGCCCTGATTCAGGCATTTCCCTGAAACCCATTTCAATTTCTGGCACCCAACGCATTGTGCGCTGGGCCTTTGAATACGCGCTCGCAAATGGCCGCAAGAAAGTAACGGCTGTTCATAAAGCAAATATTTTAAAGCACAGTGACGGATTATTTTTGCGCGAGGCGCGCAAAGTTGCCGCTGAATATGAAGGGCGTATTGAGTTTGAAGACCGTATCGTTGATGCCTGCAGTATGGGCATGGTTTTAAACCCCGAAAACTTTGACGTTCTTGTTTTGCCAAACCTTTATGGCGACATTTTAAGTGATCTTTCCTCGGGGCTCATTGGCGGGCTTGGAATCGCACCTGGAGCAAATATTGGTACTGATTGTGCTGTATTTGAACCAGTGCATGGCTCTGCCCCTACTCACGCAGGAAAAAATCGAGCTAACCCTACTGCGGTTATTCTTTCTGCTGTTTTAATGCTTCGCCACATTGGTGAAGAGGCAGCCGCCGAAAAAATTCTTGATGCCATCAAAGCAGTACTCGCTGAAGGCAAAAATGTAACCTACGATGTAAAGCGAACCTTGACCGGCTCACCCGATGGTTCTGTCGGCACCGCTGAATACGCAGAAGCAATTATTGCCAAAATGAATGCTTAAACGCGAGGAAGGGAATTTCATGTTCGAGGCTACACCGGCACTAACGGAAACGCTTTCTGTAGGAGAAAAGACCTATCAATACTATCCGGTTTCTTCTTTGCAGGGTGCTGAAAAGCTACCTTATTCATTGGTAGTGTTGCTCGAAAACGTTTTGCGGTGTGCTACCAGCGAAGAAGAGCGGAATCGTTATGCTCAGGCTGTGCTCGAAGCGGGGCTTGCTGGTTGTGTGGGCGAAGAAATCTCCTATTCGCCAGCTCGTGTGTTATTGCAAGACTTTACCGGTGTCCCCGTTTTCGTTGACTTTGCGGTTATGCGCGAAGCGATGGCGAAGTTGGGTGGCGATCCGGCCAAGGTAAACCCACAAATACCCTGCGACCTGGTAATTGACCATTCAATCATCGCAGACTATGCAGGGAACTCAGAAGCTCTCGACAAGAATCAAAAACTTGAATTTGAGCGAAATGAGGAACGCTATTCTTTCCTCAAGTGGGCTCAGAAATCTTTTGAAAATGTGCGAATTGTTCCGCCTGGTGGTGGCATTTGCCACCAAATTAACGTGGAAGAATTTGCTCAGGCAGTTATGGTGGCAAAAGAAGAAGCCGCTCATATTGCTTATTTCGACACTGTGGTTGGCACAGATAGTCACACCACAACCGCAAACGGCATGGGGGTTTTAAGCTGGGGTGTTGGTGGTATCGAAGCCGAAGCCGCTTCATTGGGTCAGCCTATTACCACGCTGGTGCCTCAGGTTATTGGCATTAAGCTCACGGGTAAACTTTCAGAAGGCGTTGCCGCTATGGATGTTGCGCTCGTGTTCGCGCAGATGTTGCGGGCGAGAGGTGTTGTCGGTGCTTTTGTCGAGTGTTTCGGTGAAGGGCTCGATTCCTTAAGCGCTACCCAACGCGCCTGTATTGCCAACATGACTCCTGAATATGGCTGCACTTGTACTTTGTTTCCAGTTGATGAAAAAACCCTCGATTATCTGCGCCTGACGGGCAGAACTGAAGAACAAATTTCCTTAGTTGAAGCCTATGCAAAAGCGCAAGGCTTTTGGAACGACGCGCAAGCACCAGCTCGGGTGTATTCCGAAGTGCTTGAGCTTGACCTTTCAACAATAGAAGCGAGTCTTGCAGGGCCTTCGCGCCCTCATGATCGCTTTGATGCGAAGAAATCCCAACAATACTTTGCGAAAACCTGTGAAGAAAGAGGCCTTTCCTTAGAAGATTGCGCAACGGTTGCCTTTGGAGGGAAAGAATATCACCTTACTCATGGCGCGTTGGCTATCGCGGCGGTCACCAGTTGCACCACCGCTACTGACCCCGCAATGATGGTTGCTTGCGGCCTGATAGCAAAACACGCAGCAGGCAAAGGCTTGCAGGCGAAACCATGGGTAAAACGCATTCTTGCTCCCGGGTCTCGTGCAACAGAGCTTTTGCTGGAACGTGCCGGCCTAGGCGACGGGTTGCGCGCTTTAGGGTTTTACAACTGCGGGTTTGGCTGCATGAGTTGCATTGGCAATTCCGGTTCAATCCTGCCTGAAATGCAAGAGCTCTCTACTCGTTTCGAACTCGCAAGCGTACTTTCTGGGAACCGTAACTTTGAAGGGCGCATTTCGCCTGATGTTTCCCAGAACTATCTTGCAGCGCCTGCAACAGTGATAGCCTATTCGCTCGTTGGTACGGTGGATTTCGATTTCACCACGCAGGCTTTAGGACAAGATGGTGAGGGTAAAGAAGTATTCCTGGCAGACATCATGCCCACCGATGCAGAAATTGCCGAAGTGCTGGACACTTACGTCACCAGCGATCTTTACAACGAATGTCGAGAAAGCCTTTTTGAAGGCAACAACCAATGGCAGGCTATAGATGTTACCTCGAGTGATACCTTTGGTTGGGATGTTTCTTCAACCTACGTTCGCCCTGCGCCTTATTTCGATGGTATGGAAAAAGAACCCCTTGTTCCCGAAGCTATTCAGGATGCTTACACCCTGGTTGATTTGGGCGACTTTGTCACCACCGACCACATTAGTCCCGCAGGCTCAATTGCAAAAGATTCTCCTGCGGCTGCTTATCTTACCAAACGCAATATAGACCAAAGTCAGTTTAATACCTATGGTTCTCGCCGGGGAAATCATGAAGTGATGATGCGAGGAACCTTTGCGAATGTGAAATTGCAAAACAAATTAGCGGGTGAAAAGCGCGGCTGCTGGACTCAAGATTTCGAAAAGCAAGAATTAAGCAGCATTTTTGAAGCCGCTGAAAACTATTCCTCAAAAGGCATTCCAACAGTGGTTTTGGCTGGCAAGATGTATGGAAGCGGTTCGTCTCGCGATTGGGCTGCAAAAGGCCCAGCACTTTTGGGAGTGCGTGCTGTGTTTGCCGAAAGCTTTGAGCGTATTCACCGTTCTAACCTGATTGGTATGGGGATTTTGCCTCTTCAGTTCCTGGAAGGACAAAGTGTGGCAAGCCTCGGTCTTGATGGCAGCGAACGGATCAGTATTCCGCAAATAGACTTTTTATCAGGAGTATCGCTGCCGCTTACCGTTCGTGCAATTGCAAAGCGCGCTGACGGAACAGCAACAGAGTTCGATGCCCTGGTACGCATCGACACACCCACCGAAGGTAGTTATTATACTCACGGAGGCATCTTGCCTTTTGTGTTACGCTCTTTGATGGAAAAATAAGCAACGACTAGGGGGCAACAAGCGAACGTTTTGTTCGCACTAAAATAAGTAACTCGACGATTTTTTGAACATATGATGAAAGGAGCATTGTGGCAAATAAATCAGGATTAGAACAATTATTGGATGCGCTGCGGGAATCGGGCGGCGGAGTTCCAGGCGAAGACAAGAGCCCGGTTGACGTTGATGCGGAATCGTCCTCACGCGAAGGTTCGGGCGGTTCGGGTCGTGCAGGCGGCGGAAGCGGGCAGCGCCCCGAAGTGGTAATTCCCTTTGCAGACAAAATTGCGCAATGGGGAAAGCGTGCCTTGATTATTGGTGCGATCGTTCTACTCGTTGTTATTGCGGTATGTTATTGGTGGTTCCATCCGCCCATCAACATTCACAGTGTTGATACGTGGTATTTCGTGGCAATCTTTGTGCTGCTTCCCGTTTTCATGGTGTTTTATGCGCGTCATAACGCCTACAAAAAGGGCGGCGGTAGGTTAGAACGCAACGAAAAGAAGGCAAAAACTTTCAAATGGCTGAGCTTTTTGCCTTTGGCAGTTGTGGTCGTGGGTCTTATTGGTGCGTTAGTGTCGATGCCAATTTTCCCTGGTAACGCTCAGAAATTTGCGAAAGTGCTCAATACGGATCAGCTTGAATTTGCGACCGATATTAAAGAAGTTGACTATTCGGAAATTCCCGTTATCGACCGCAACTCTGCGGCACTTCTGGGCAACAGAACCATGGGTGAAATCCCTGATTATGTTAGTCAGTTCGAGATTTCCCCGCTGTATAGCCAGATCAACTACAAGCAAGGCCCTGTTCGTGTTAGCCCTCTAGGATACGCAGACATCTTCAAGTGGTGGAACAACCGCGAAGCAGGCATTCCGGCATATGTAATGGTTGATATGCGTACGCAAGATACCGATATTGTGCGCTTGAAAGATGGCATTCGCTATTCGCAATCAGAACCTTTGGGGCGCAATATTGATCGTTATGTGCAGCTGAAATACCCCTTCTATATGTTTGACGAAAAATCTTTCGAAATTGATGACGACGGTAATCCGTGGTGGATTTGTCCCGTGAAGCAATTCACGATTGGTCTTTTTGGTGGGCAAACTATTTCACGCGTTGTTATGGTTAATGCTTCCACTGGCGAATGCAACGACATCTTGGTTGAAGAAGTTCCCCAATGGGTTGACCGTGTTTACCCTGCTGAACTGCTGGTTCAGCAATACAACTGGAGCGGTGCCTACATGGACGGATGGTTGAATTCATGGTTGGGTCAGCAAGGTGTAAAGCAAACCACGCCAGGCACGAATGGTATGTTGGGATACAACTACATTGCTAAAGATGACGATGTGTGGGTGTATTCTGGCGTTACTTCGGCAACATCAGACAATTCAATTATCGGGTTTGTGCTGGTAAATCAAAGAACGGCGAAGTCGCACTTCTATTCAGTGGCAGGTGCTACGGAAGATTCAGCAATGAATTCGGCGCAAGGCCAGATTCAGCATTTACGCTATAACGCTACTTTCCCAATTTTGATCAACATCAGCAATCAGCCTACTTACTTTATGGCGCTGAAAGACGATGCAGGCTTGGTAAAGATGTATGCTATGCTCGACATTAGGCGTTATCAGAATGTAGCAGTTGGCGATACGGTTTCAGAAACTCAAAAGGTTTACAAGCAGCTTCTGGCAACCAACGGCGTCTTATCTGAAGAAGAAAACGAAGATGCTATGGCTGACCTTAAAACGAGTGAAACAAAAGGCAAGATAGCAAGCATTGCTCTGGCGGTAATTGATGGCAATTCCCATTTCTATGTGCGTTTAGTGGGGGATAGCGCAATTTACGATTTTGCCTTGCCGGCAGCTCTGGAAATTGTTGCTTACCAAATTGGTGATGAAATATCTTTTAGCTACATTGAGCTTGATCCAGCGTGTCTGGTGACAGAAATCACTTCTGACACGCCTGAAAACCCTGCAGCACCCGCAGGCTAGCAAGATACACGAAAGCGACTGGTGCCTCATGTCATCCTGAGGCACCAGACTGTCGGTTGCTAGCGCAACCTCCCTAGTAATACTTCGTTCGCTTCGCTCACTCCGTTATGGATCCTTCGACTCTGGGTGCTTCGCACCCTTCGCTCAGGACGACATACTAGCGAGCCTTCTCATGTCATCCTGAAGCGCCCCCTGTCATCCTGAGGTACCCTGTCATCCTGAAGCGCCCCCTGTCATCCTGAGGTACCATGTCATCCTGAGGTACCCTGTCATCCTGAAGCGCCCCCTGTCATCCTGAGCGCTAGCGAAGGACCCAGCGCAGCGAAGGACCCATCCATCTACGCTCACACCTGCAATTCATTCAGCATAAAGGCTTGACATTTAATAAAGCTCAACTAAAATGTTTAGGCTATTAAAAATAGTTCCGCTGCCCTAGACAGCCGGTACCGAAAGGTTTAATCGCGAAAGCGGCCCGCCGAGGTGGTCTGTAAAGAACGTTAATGCTTTACGACTCCTTTTGTCTTGTGCACAAGGGGTCGTTTCTTTTTGGAAAGCAAGCGATCCACCCGATTTACCTGGGGCGGAACACGAGCTTTTTAAAAAAGGAGGTGTAACTATATAATGCCAAATCAGCAAAACCAAGATACCGTGGTTAAGATTAAGGAAGACCTGCAAGGTATTGGCGCCCTTTGGGTTGTCGATTACCGTGGATTGTCTGTTAAGGAAATCCAAGGGCTTCGCAATATCATCCGCGAATCTGATGCCTGTATTAAGGTTTACAAAAATACCTTGATGCGCCTGGCTCTTGCAGACCTCGAATTGCCTTCTCTCGATGAAGCTTTAGAAGGACCTTCAGCTTTTGTTTTCACGGGCGAAGACCCGGTTGCTTCTGCTAAGGCTCTGAAAGACTTTGCGAAGAAAAATAATGCGCTGTCTATCAAGGGCGGCATGATGGACGGAATGTATCTCAGTGTTGAACAGGTAGAAGCTGTTGCTTCTCTGCCTTCACGCGAAGAGCTCATTTCGAAACTGCTTGGTACGATTTCGAACCCGATGGCCAAGGTTGTCCGTGTTCTCAATGGTCCAGCAGAAAAACTTGCTCGCGTTTTGGGGCAAATCGCAGAACAAAAACCCGCTGCTTAGATGCAGCATAGGGGTAAAGTTTGCCCCAACATGACAATTAATAATACCGGCATTATGCCGGAAAACAAAAGGAGAAATAAAATGGCTATTAAGCGCGAAGACATTATTGAAGCATTAAAAGAAATGCCTGCATTAGAACTTTCTGAACTCGTAAAGGAACTCGAAGAAGTATTTGGCGTATCTGCTGCTGCGCCGGTAGCTTTCGCTGCTGCTCCTGCTGCTGGTGGAGACGCTGGCGGAGCTGCTGAAGAGAAGAGCGAATTTGACGTTGTTCTCGAAGGCTTTGGTGATAACAAGATCGCTGTTATCAAGGCAGTTCGCGAGATTACTGGTCTTGGTCTGAAGGAAGCAAAAGATATGGTGGAAGGCGCTCCTGCTCCTATCCAGTCTGGTGTTGCTAAGGACAAAGCAGAAGAAATGAAAGCAAAGTTGGAAGAAGCTGGCGCTGCTATTTCTTTGAAGTAAATTACGCTAATTTACTTGGACTAACAGGTTTTTATAAAAATGGCACTCGAAATAACGAGTGCCATTTTTTGTTATCCTGGCTTCGTCCCGTTCATGTCATTCTGAGGCCCCTGCCATCCTGACCTCGCCCCGTTCATGTCATTCTGAGGCGTAGCCGAAGAATCTATGGATCCTTCACTTCGTTCAGGATGACAAATACTCATTCAGGATGATAAATACTCATAAGGGATGACAAATACTTGTTCAGGATGATAAATACTCATTCAGGATGAGAATTTTGTAACGTTTTTCCCAAAAAGAGAAGAGTTTAGTAAGGAGCTTTAGGTATAAATTGATTTCTCTGCTAAACTGCTCTGAACAGGGTGAAGCGTAGGATTATGGGTGCGATGGATTCGCGTTCTCTTTTTTTTATGCTCCGACTTATTCTCCAAGGAGGTAGGATTAATGAATTTTTGGGTTTACGAGAACTACAGTACTAAGAAAACAACTGTCCATAAAGAGACTTGCTCTCACTGCAATTACGGAGAAGGACTCATTGCTGGTTATCAAGAGGAATCAGGAACATGGCATGGGCCTTTTTCCAGTTGCGAATATGCTAAACAGTATGCAAATTTCCTCGAAGATCGAGAACTGCATTTCTGTAAGATTTGTAAGCCAGAGGGAGACGATGCTTCAATTGTAGATTTTAGTGCACCTGCTGCTGCAGTAGCTCCCACAGCCGTGGCTCCTGCTTGGGAAAACGAAGGAATTCCCTCAGGGGTTTCAGCCCAGCAACAAACTGAAATCGAAGCGGCGCGCGAAGCTTTCGCGCGAGAAACCGAAGGGGAACCTTCTCAAGCAGATACTCCGAAGAAAAAAGGCGGCTGGGTGAAGTGGCTTTTGCTCGCTTTGCTTTTAGTGCTGTTGGTAGTTTTGGTTGTTTTCTTCGTTCAATCGTGTAACTCAGCACCGACTGAATCAAGAATAACCCCTATTGAAAACAAGACACCATCTGCGGCTCAAATGACCATAGATGATTTGGATTTCGAGGCAATCAAATCTCAGTTCCCTGAAGCGAAACTGGTAAACGGTAAGATTCAACTTCCCGAAATGACCTTTGCGGAATTCCAGAAAAAGTTCCCCAAAATTACTCAGGCACAATTGAAATCAAAATTCCCAGAAATAGAATTCCTGGCTCCAACGCTTACCTTTGACCAGATTAAGGCCAAATTCCCCAATGCAACTTATGAAGGTGGAAAGCTTGTTATTCCAGGTATTACCTTCGCAGACTTCCAGGCGAAATTCCCTGAATTCCCCGATCTGGATTCTTTGAAAGCAATATTTCCTGATGTAAGCTTCGAAGGCCCAACGGTTACTTTTGATGAAATCAAAGCCAAGTTCCCCGAGGCAACCTACGAAGGTGGCTTGCTGACTATTCCGGGTACCACTTTCGAAGCCTTCCAAGTACAGTTCCCTCAGTTCGTCGATCTAGCTTCACTCAGGACAGTATTCCCCAATGTGACTTTTGAGGCTCCTGCGGCAACATCTGCGCCGGTAGTTACTCCTACTCCTGTCACGCCTGTTACTCCAGAACCAACGCCTCCGGTTGTAACAGACAGCGTTGCGGGCGAATATAAAACTACTGCCAATCTGAATGTTCGCCCTTCTGCCTCTACGGATCAATCGCCGCTCGTGAAAATTCCTCGAGGCACGACGGTCACCGTTACGGGCGCTGCAGAACCGGGCAGCAAATGGTACAGAGTAAGCTATAACGGTGTTGAAGGATATGTTGATAGCGACTGGTTGAGTAGATTATAAAAAGTATTCTTACTAAAAGATGACTTATAGAGCGCGATCAAAAGGGGCTGTAATTGCAGCCCCTTTACTCTTTAAAGCTTCTGGTTCTTCGTGAAGATTTTGTGAAGGGGGAGGCTGCTACAAGTTTTCTTTGCGTCAACGGT
>Ga0209755_10004949_pt1 | contig 15400 bp, 14 predicted proteins | sample TergutCo191P1_FD_187301 | JGI IMG/M metagenome (GOLD analysis project Ga0209755, IMG submission 187301) | Cornitermes sp. P1 segment gut microbial communities from Petit-Saut dam, French Guiana - Co191P1 (SPAdes) (version 2) | ecosystem: Host-associated > Arthropoda: Insects > Digestive system... | reverse complement strand
TCCTACGCCAATTCCAGCTCTTTCCCATCATATGTACTTGGGAGAAAAAAATGAGGAGAAGTTTGTGTGTCATGAAGCACTGTTATTATGTACCAGTAGGAGCTAAAAATGTCTACTGAAGGTCACGATAAACCTTTTAAGGCTCACATTCATGCAAATAATATCTGAAACAGAACTTCTGCCTACCACAAAATCAAGTCTCCATTACAAAGACCCAAAGGGTGATAAAGTTCACAGAAATAATCTTTGCTTATTAATAATCATACAAAATCCATAACTACACTCCACAGGCAAAATGCAGAGTTTTCTACGGTAAAACAGACAGTGCAACACTGAGTTTTAACAAGGGCAAGGGTAACATAGAATTTGAAGAAGTAGACAGTGAAGATATGCTGGAGTTGCAGGATTTCATCACCAGAGTACTTATGGATTTACTTCATGCATCATTCATGGACTGCAAAGTAGTCTCAGTGGAATTTGAAGACAGACATGAAGACTAACCAAGGAAAACTACACACGAAATACAAAGCAAGATCAATGGGCTGAGAGTACTGAAAATACACACTGAATTATATAGCACCTTACCGCAGGAATCATTAGAAAGAGATTTCATATTTGGACTCTCAATTGAGTATATAAAGGCATTTAAATTTTAGGAAAATTATACAACTAGGTTGTTCCCATACATGGAACATAATGTCATGACAGAAATGACTTGTTTTAGTAATATGATTATTTAGCTACTGTATCAATTACCATGGTTATTCAGTTCTTATAACAATGAACAATGGAGATCATGAAAGATAGGCAAAATCCTCAAAACAAAAATTGATGGACATGGTCTTAACATGCCTTTATCACTAAAAAATCTCATGCTACTACAGCTACTGCCACCAGTAGCAGCAGTAAGGGTTAAGTTGTTCAGGGCATGATGTGAAGGAGGGAAAGGGAAGTACAATTGCAAGAGTGATCCAGTTCCTGCTGGTCATTTGTATAAAGGTGATTTTAGTGTGTTTGGATGGTATGCATCATGCTACAGGCATTGTTTAATGAAGAAGGTAGTATGTTATTTCATGAATGGGTTGGAGTCTGTGCATCATGTGGTATAAAGGAGAAGAATTATGTGGAGCTGAGAACAGGTAACATGCAATATGTGTTTTATGTAGGTCATGGTGGTAAAGATGAAGCAATGTGCAGTAATACAGAGTGGGTGTCAAAGTTGGGGAGTAATTTGAGGGTGTACAAGCTGAATCCCAGGAGGAAGCATAAGGTGACATGGAATCTGGGTTGTTCAGCAACAGTGAGTTGTGTTGGTCTAAGAAAGTATGAATTCTATGACACAACTGAAAGAATTACGGGAAAGAATGGTGTAAGCAATAAGGTAGTGCATACAGGACCTTTGACTGAGGAAGGGAAGAAAGATGCATCCTATTGTATCACCCACAGTGTTTATTTTAAGCTATCCCTGTGTTACTACATTATGTTGTGTGACAGAAATAGTGTATGCAGTCAATAAAGGTTTGGTAAAGTTGATGAATGTGTTTATTACTTTTTTTAGGGATTTTCTTCTTGTGCAGCCCATTTTTGTGTCTAACTTATACCATGACTCACATTACTTGCTAAGCTCCCACAGACTTCTTCAAATTAGAAGAGCAAACAGCAAGTGCATTACAGCTTGTTCATGTTTTGCACTGTACCACTTATTTATCTTAGCACTTGACAGACTTGTCGTCAACTTCTTTCTTCACTAAGCATATTACCTCTACAGTGTAAGCTGATGGGTATGACCCATAATAAGAATAACTGATTGGCTATATTCTGCTGACAGGCTACAACTAACTTCTTTCTACAAGCACAAGCCTCTTCCTTTTCATTGACATTTAATATTGCCATTTTCTCCACAACTAACTACTAAAAACAAGTGCCATAATAATTAAAACCACAATTCAATGTTTCATTCATATGACAGATTTAACAGTCATCTTTTAACCTTTGTATACTCCATGATTGTGAAATTACCCTGATTGTCATCTATACAGGCTAAGACTGATAACTTTAAACTTCTGATGGTGAGGAAGCAGGACAGTGGAGGCAAAAGGCAGCTGAGGTTATGATGTGAATACCTGCTTGAAACAAAGACATTTCTGTAGTACACAGTTGATGAATTCTTTTGCAAAAGTTAATTGTCAATGACCAGTGTCATGTCACCAATGTACACCACCCACATTTGACTAAATATCTTCCAACATGGGTTATACTGGATATTATTTAATGCTTATAGGTGTGTTTCTATCACCAAGTCTTTCGGAGATTGCAGATGGTGGCTGGCATAGGTGGTGTTACGGTGAGGGCCCCAACATTAAAATAATTGAGAATTTCTGCTCACAGACTTTCATCAGTGCTAAGAAGGGTGACACTATATCACTGGGTGCTGTATCAGGGTCTGATTGTACATTTAATGGGACAATGTTTTCCTATTCTTCCATAAACAGTTAATCTAATGAACTGGCAATACACTCATGTTTGTATTTTAAATGAGTAATGTGTCAATGTATGAAATTAACCTCATAACTCATAAAGTATCCTGATAGGCAATCAGATACATTATTATTAAGTACCAGTTCCAAGCAGCACTGCATAAATGTAATGCACATTCTCTACTGAAAATGATGCAATTGCAGTAAATGTAATAAGACCTACCCAGTCATAAATGTGATCAATGTGTGGTACTGATTGGTTCAAGAAGATCTTGCTTGCAACACATGGCAAACATCTGCATGCACATTACAAACACAATTAATGAAGAATGAATAAAAAAATAAGAGTGAGTTTGTCACGGCAATGTACAAACGTGCTCTTCTGGGCTATTATGCAGCGAGTAGTGGTAATTCCTTACCATTTCGGGACAACCTATCAATCCCATCTTCAAGCGACAAGAATCCAAGATGCAGATGGGACCAGCAGGTTGTCCCCCACTGTCAGTATGGAAATTACTACTAGTCACTGAGTAATAGCCCAAAGGAGAGGAGTTCTCAGACACTACAGGTAGTTATATGACACAGTAATAAAAGAGCTGCTGACATTTCCACTCTCAGGATAGAAGAGAAGCTGGAGGAAGCACCTCCTTCCGTACAATGAGGAGTGAATGAAAAGTAATGCCTCCAAGTATAACTTGCCAATGGATGGTAGTACTGAAGTCCCCTAAGTTGAGACAAGTTCTATAGGATCTGTCCTTTCACTTCAGCTGTCAGCAAGTTGCTGTGTTAAGAGGGTGTGTTGCTACTGTGAGTGAAATGGAAGCCTACACTAAACATTCATCGAGGCACTTTAAGCAACATGCTGTGATTAATTTTTGACTGTCAATGGAGTCTCTCCAATTGAAATTCACTCCCAAATACAGGTTGTTTATGGTGATGACTGTGTTGATGTGAGCATTGTGCATCACTGGTCCAAAACATATAAGGATGGTGCCAGGAACAGCTGATTTGCATGATAAACACTGAAGTGGATGACCTGTGACAGCAACTGATGAGTTTCACAAGAAAAAGGTTGATTAGCTGATTAAGGACAATGAACGCATCACTCAAGGAGAAGCTGCTGTCAAACTTGGCATTTTGCAAGAAAGTGTGGATCACATTATTTATGTCCTTCAGTATTGAAGGGTGTGTGTATGATGGGTTCCTCACATGCTGATGGTACAGATGAAAGCTCCAAGAGCTGAAATTTGCCAGCAACTTTTGTCACAATATAAGAATGAAGATGAGGAATTTCTTCGAAATATTATGACAGCTGACAAAATGTGGGTTCATCATTATGAACATGAAAGCAAGCATCAGTCCATTACAAAGCTTCACCCACAAAACAGAAAATTCAAAACCCAGGCTTGGGAAGGAAAAGTCAAGGCTACAGTTTTGGAAGGTTGGTGGTTTATTCACACAGACTACCTTGAAGATGGGACCACCATCAACAAGAGTGGTATACTGCAACACTCAAAACTTTGAAACAACAAATATGAAGAGCTCAGAAGCACAAAAAGACTTTGCTGCAGCTTGATAACACTAGGCCACACACCTCACAAACCACAATGGTGGCAGGCGAGAAGTTGGGTCTCACCATCTTACCACACCCACCACACAGTGCAGACTTGGTGCCATGCGACCTCCACTGTTTTCCATTCATGAATGAAGACCTTTGTGCACATCTGTATGACTCAAATGAAGATATGGAAAGGAGTCAGGACTGGATGAAAACACAAAGTGTGGCATTCTTTCATGGCGGCTTTGAGAAACTTGTCCATTATTGGTGGAAGTGTGTGTGCAGAATGGAGGTGATTATGTGGAGAAGTAAATACAGGTGATAAAAAGGCTCATTTTAGTATTGACTTTCATGTTTCATTTATTAAAAAATCCTTATTAAAACAAAAGTAATCGAGATGGAAGCATTACTTTTCATTCATTTTATGTATGTGGAGTCAGACTGAGAGAAGTATGAGACACAACAGAAGATACAATTTCAGGGACATAAAGGAATGTCAATGAAAAGCAAATTTATGTTCATGCAATTTTTGCCATACAATATAAAAAACAATACATTAAGAATACATGCACACACTTATGCATGCACATTCACTGTATGCACATATGCAAACCCACATTTCCATAACTACAAAGCATCAACAAAGTAGTACATTATTAAGAAATAATTTATTTATAAACCTACTTTTCTTACAAAGTTAAAGGCATCTGATTAAAACCATCTATGATTATGATACTATGACTGTATTCATAATATTTTATTTCAGTAAATATGAGTGTGTTCAGTTACATGATACTTTAAAAAATGACAACTGCGTGTTTTTGTCCTATTAAAATGTCACCACTTTCTAATTCACTTAAGCTCTAGAAAGTATACAGCATACATTACAAACAGATCTTCAACTGAATAACTCAAATATAAATACATACATATGGTAATGTTTGAATTGTCATGCAGCATACATATCGTATGAAATGCAGAATGAAACTTACATTTGGGTCAAACCTTAATGAAACAGCTGTAAGAAATGCTGCTCGACCATCATTCAGGACAACAGCAAACCCACCAACCAGTGGCGAGTATTCTATATCCACAATATACGTATTACAATCCAGGAGTGGTACTGCTGCAAATCACAAAACAAAAATATGAAACAAAACAAACAGCATTTAATATGGATGGTCAAAAATAAATGTTGTAATACAGTAAACGGATCCAGCATCAAATTCGGGATGTTCAAATAGATGTAAATGGACTTCCACAACCATCATCTCAATCATGGTCAATGCCACCTTATGCAAAAAACATATCAATTCCATTCTTGACAAAAAATTCTCAACATTTTATGGAAGTCAAGGGTTCATTACCATACTCATAAGATCCCACCAAATGTCCCTATTCCATACCACATAAATGTAGTAACTGCCGCCCCCACACATACTATTTCTTGAAGACCCATTTTAATGTCATCCTCCCACCTATGCCTAGGACTTCAAAGTGGTCTCCTTCTTTCAGGGGAAGAAAAAGATTCTGCAATGAGTGGAAGCAAGTATTTCATGATTTCAATTTGTTCCTAATTTCCTCACAAATTCAATTTTATTTGTTCTGTCCCCAAACACTTAAAATTTGCCATACTTTCATTTTTTTATTTTGTTCTGAATTCTTCTCACAAGACATAAATATATACTTAGAATTCTCATCATTTGCTCCTAACAGGTCACCTGAAGAGCACTAATACAACTACTGGCTTTCCTCTTTATGGAATGCATGCTTTCACCACATAAATAAAACAGAAGGTGATTTTAAACCCCTCCTGGTTTGCTACAACCTCCATAATGGCAAACAGTGAAACAAGTTGAAAAGTAGTGGCAACAGAGCATCTCCTTGTTCAGGCCATGTGTAACAGGAAATATGTCAGAAAAATGTCTTCCTACTAGAGGTCTGTTTCATGAGGTGACTGGTGTGACAACTGACAAGTAGCACCAAAACCTGTTTCATGAAATATTTTGCTAGACTTAGCACTAGTCATGTTCTCAATGACTAGTGTTACAAGTCCGGTAGTTGAAGCAAGGACAGGTAAAATGGTGACTGCAAACAAACGTGCTGCTCTGCAGAAGATAAAATGGGAGAAACTTTTTTTTTTGGCTTCATTTTCGAATGATCTCACAAACAAAAGAAATGTGAGAATTGGAAGTGACCAAGCTTGCCATGTCACAAGGATGGGCTGTGACAGTACTATCATGACACTCCCTGGTCAAGTTGGTGAAAGAGAACACTGGAGAGTAAGAAACGTTGTGTATGGGTAGGTGTGACTTGCATAATATATACTTGTGTTAAGTTCTATGATTCCAGTGGTGTAACCACATGCCCACCTATGTCAGTTTACTCAGTTTTGTAATTTGTTAACAGTCTGTTTATGCTGCTCAGCGTACAAGACATTGAATTGTATTGCCCTTCTTTCTTTTCTAGAATACTCTGGATTGATCAATAAATCACCTTTCCTTGTTCATTTCACACTTTATAATTTCCCTTTTAACTAAATATTCACCTATCTCTTTTCTTCCTTCATTTTTTTAGTTCACTCAATAAATTCATAATGATGCTTTTGAACTAATATAGCGGTTACTAACCACCAGTATGGATCCATGTAAATGTATACGACTGGCATAATATACCAGTCATAGATGTGTATAAGAAACTTGGTGCAGTATTATATTTCAGGCAAACAGAGACAATAAAAAATGAAAGGAACAGGTGAAGGTGATGGCAAAGTACAACAAAATGAACCTCCTCATCCTAGATATCCCTGGAAAGGAAAATTCTTCTGTAGAAGGTTGGATGCTGATAACTGTTTTCAAAGACAGTTGTAGATTAGCAACAGTCACAGTAACCTGCATCTGTACTGCCGGCAGATATACTCTCACCATCTTCTGGCAGAGATGAAAACAGGAATACATAATCTGGCCTTAGACACCATGCATGTCATCCACTGAATGATATTGTCCTCCTGTAAATAGCCAACACAGTGCTATTTGTAGCAACTGCTTCTCACTTAGAGAACAACTTCAGTTGATTTTCTGATGAAATAGAGGGTATGACCATGCTGATAAGTTCTTCCATCTTCAGTGCAGTTATACAGAACCTGTCAGTATATTTGTAACTGCCCTCCATCTCACCTTAATTCACTGTGTTTCTGGAAATTATGTTCCCATATCAACGCAAGTTCATTCTCAAATTCCTAATCACTGGGCCACATACTGACTTAATTTTAACCTCAACAGAATGTCCTCACAATCCTTCTGCATTACACGATCATCTAAATTTGACTAGTCTGACCTTACTCTCTACCTCAGTCAAAAGACACTATACAATGACAAGTGACTGTGACAGTAAAATGTCTTTGTGAAACAAACACTTGTCAAACGGCTCAGATTTGCATGCCACTCTGTTCCAGTTCACTTGTTCCATGCAACAGACTCCAGTCAGCATTGTCATTCTGACTTGTATTTTCACCTATAATGACAGGACTTCTCACTTCCTGAAAGAGGCTCCTGGACTCTACCATATGGTTCATTTAACACATATATATTAACTTTACTAGTTCCACAAGGATACCAAACACAGAGAGAATACTACACAAGAACTCTGTGCTGACTGAATTATTGGCTGTCTTGAAGTCTGATGCACTGTCCCACTGTATTCCCAATTTTTCTCAAGTATTTGACAAACGTAAAATACATTATCAGTAGTTGATCTCTTACATAAAAATCCACACTGAAGAACCCCAACAATTTCATCTACACATGGAGTTAAACATTAACCTTGACAGAACGATGCTGGATAAAATTGTGTATGTACAAGATAAGAGTGCTGTGCATTGATAATTACTGCAGTCTCTTTTAACACCCTTCTCAGAAACAGGTGCAATTAGTGACTCCTTCCACTGCTGGGACAATGCTACCTTATTCCAAACAGAAGTATTAAGTTAATGAAACTCAGAATCAATTGTCCTACCTCCTGCTTTAATCACTTCTTCAGGAATTTGATGAATATCTGGTGATTTTTTTTTAAACAAACCTTTTCAATGGCCATCTCAACCATAAGGGCACTCAGCTCAGGTACTAGAGGCTCTGCTGAATGTATTTCAGTCTGCCTAACATCATTAACCCCATGTACATTCAATAATTGAGAAAAATGATTCCTCCCCCTATTTAAAATTTTGTGGGAGCCTGTAAGCACATCACCCTTCTCATTTCCTGTGTTAGTTCCAGGCTAGTCACCCTTCTTAAATTCACTGATGACCCTAATACAAGTTTCTAATTTTCTTGTTCTAGATTTCTTTTTAAGTTCATTAAGTTTACCTTACAGATATTCCCTATTGTGTTCCTAAAATGGCTGCTATTTTCTGGTCTTAAATATTTCAGATTATCTGTATTAATCTGGCTTTGATCCCATAGCCATTTATGTTGCTTCCTTTGGTCCTCAAATGTTGAACATTCTTCATCAAACCATGGTTTACACTGCTTTTGTACATAGCAACCATGACCGTTTTAGCTGAGAATTTGAAAATATTTTCCAAAGCTCTATTTTATGTCCCCTGCACCATCTGAGTTCTCGAAAACTGCAAACCTGTTTGGATTTTAAACTTCTATTGCTTCATAACATTCACCTTCGTTAGCTCCTTGAGAATGAATCTCTCCACTTATAGGGGAAGGACAAAATAATGGAAACAATTGTGAAAGATACTCATTTCTTTGTAACTATGGAGTTGGCCCACCATTTGCCTGTAATAAAGCATGTATCCTTCTTGGAATAGACTCAAATAAGTTTTGAATAGTCTCTAGTGGAGTACTGTACCACTCTTAATGAAGAACATCTAGTTGCTTGAGATGCTGGAGGAGGGAATCTGCTTCTTACCCTACTCTCTGAAAACTGACCACAGTAGTTTGATGATATTTAAGTCAGGTGATTGTGCTGGGCAGGGAAATGTTGAAGTGCATCTTCATGCTCCACAAACCAAGGACGAGCACTCCTGGTTATGTGTATGGGCTGTCATCTTGAAAAACTGCATCACTGTTAGGAAACAACACTGAACCATAGGATGCACCTGGTTACATAAAATGTCCATGTAGTCACTGGAGATAATTCAACCATTCAGAGTAAATTTAGGACCAGAAGAATACCAAGACAGTGCTGTCCAACTCATCACCTCCATGTTTAACTACTGGAACCAGGCATTCAGGATTACAGGTTTCCTTGGGCATTCTCCAAACATAAACCCAGCCTGCTGTTGGGAACAATGTGAAGGATGACTCATCTGACCATATTATGTATTTTGAATCATCAGACATCCAGGTTTTACGATCATCACACCATCTTTTTGCCTTTTAGCATTGTTTTCAGGAATCAGAGGTTTAGCAATTACAGCTCTACAGTGACTGGTAGACTTGTGAAGCTCTCGCTGGACTGTGTTTGTGGAAACAGGGTCTTCGAGATAAGTATTGAGTTCTGTCGTCACCTTCGTTGCATTAGTTCTGTGATTTTCTGACACAATCTTCTACAATGTATGACTCCCTTGCATTTACCTTTGTATTTCAGTCACTATTCCTCTTAGTTGATGATGTCTTTCCACGATTTGTGTATGCTGTCATAGCCTTGGAAACTGCCGCTCTAGATACATCTCATAAAGTGGCCATTTTGGGTAAAGATGCTCCAGCTAAACGCACACAAACAATCTGTCCTTTCTGAAAATCTGTAAGTCTCCCATTTTGCAGTACTTTCATACGAATGTTAATTAACACAATCTGTAATGCAATGACACTGGTACTACACAGCATAAACAAACAAAATAATAACAAGACACTCATAACTAATCTTCTTTCAGTGCAACCAACACAAACAGTTCTATTCTTATATTACCTAGTGTTTCCATTATTTTGTCCATCATCACCTGCATGACTTCTGTGCTGATGATTTACTTATAGTACAGTCTCCTCATAAATTTTTAACCACCAAATAGTGATCAGCAACAGAAACAGCTCCAATGAATGATTGGGCAATAAGTACACTCAAATGCCATCTTCTGTCTGTCAAAACATTATCAATCTGACTGTACATTTTCCTATCAGGAGGTGTCCAACTCTATTTTTGAAAGATTAAATGTGGGAAAACTGTAACCTTGACAATAAGATTTTTTTTAATGTGGTGAAGCTGACCAATCTAAGAACATTAACAATAATATTTTATGTACATTCTCATTCCTCAGCTGTCAGTTTGAAAATATCTTCTCTCCCAAGTATTACGTTGAAGTCCCCTAATAGAATTTTAATATCGTACATAGGAGAGTGATCTAACATCTGTTCTTATTCCTCACAGAAACTGTCCTTTCCATCCTTACTTTCATCTTCAGTGGGGCATAAGTGTTCAGAGCAATAATATCAAACCAGCAAACCTCTAAGCACAAAACAGCAAATTTCCATTAATCCAGCACACACAAGACCAGACAGATGCCAGAATATCAAATATTCTGGATTATCAGATGGTCCCAATACTAATGTAAGGTCCAATGTGTAATTTTTTGTTAATGCCCCTTTACTTGGACCACACAACTATTCAAGGAAGTATTCCATTTGGATATCTCCTTCACCTGGTGGTTCAGGGTCATAACCAACCTCTTTTGTGATTTATGGAGTCCTCAAAGCTAAATAAGTTGGAGTAGGATACATTAATTCAGGAAACACCACAACAGTTGATGTAGAGAAAATCTTGGTGGCCTTTCTGAGCACTGTCCCTGAGATATGCCTGTTTCATTGATGAAACCTCTCGCTAATTCTCTGGGGGTGGGGGGGGTAAAGTATTCAGACTACTGTCTTGATGTGCTGGATTATCACACTATTCAGATTACAGGATGACAGATTAAAAGGAACTCTGCTGTGTGTCCATATATATATATACTGGATGTCTCATACAGTGAAAATCTCTCAAGACTTTTTGAAAAAACAAAACAGAAATCCGAATTTGTGTAATTTGCAGCATTCTCGTCTGTATCTGATTATTATATTCAGCTTTTCACATTATTGACAGTGGCTTGCTTTTTATGCCCATTCTTGATGGGGCCATGTTCTGCAAGTTATTTAATAAGAGCAACAACAAAATTTAATGAAAGAGTTAACTGATCTTTAAATTTAATTCACTGAAACATTCAGTTCCCTATTAGCACAGAAATGAAACAACTGCAACAAGTTGCAGAATAAAAAACCACACTGCTCTATCCTGTAATTTTCCCTGCACATTATGGGAACCCATACACAATTTCAATACTTTATGTATCCAGCAATGGATGTTAAACACAGATGATGAAAACATCTTGCTAGATTAACACCCATTTTTTATGAGTGATGGTAGCCATGTTGATAATTTGATCACTAATTAATCACTCTACATGACAAAAACTTGCACACATATACGTGATGTCAATGCAAAATGTCTGAGTATGTAGAGTTTGTACAGAGAACACTTCAAATTACTGAAACAGTCAAAACAGTTACAGTTGCAATGCACTCCATTACATGACACTGCAAATCAGTCTGCTACAACATGGACAAGAAGAAGTGTAAAAAAAACAGGCAGGGGGTGGGATAAAAATGACCCTACTAGCAATCACAAAAAACTTTGCACTGCATGTAGCTTAGTCACTGAAAGCTAGGATCAGAATGCCTGGAGAAAGATCTGTAATTGACAGCGGGCTTGGCTCAAGGCAATGAGATGGGACTCAGGCACCATGTTTACCACATGGTCAGTCTGTCTCATGTTTACACACCAGTAACATAGCTTAAGCATATTACATGTGGAAAGCAACTTCCTCTGAGTTAATTTCCAGTTGACATGTTGCCAGGCCCTGCACAGACCAGCCCTTCAATGCAACATTGCCACGCTGGCATGACTTCAGGAAAAAGACTTTCCAGACATGTACACTACTAACATTAACAGCACTGTGACTAGAAATATAATGACTGATACTGCAACTATGATAGAAGAGTAACAGAGGCCAAGTAGTGGGGATGGACTAACTCTGCAGTGTCTGCATCACAGAAGAAATATGTGGATGGACTTCTACACCCACACACCACCATGAGGTTGCATCATTCTGCTGTGTGAAATACATGTGTGGAAATGACCTTGTAAATTAATATATATAAACTGAGAGCACTGTTCCAACACTGCAAATTGGGAACAGACTGAAGAAATGGAGCCTTGGGGAAAGCGTTTAAGTTTTTTATGTCAAGGATGTATGACACAGGTGAAAATTTACATGTTAAGGTGGTACATATTACGATTAAGGCCTTCTATGATATAAAGAAATGTAGTTGGGCAGACAGGAACCTGCTCCCTCAAGCTACATGCAAGTCCCCAGAAAGATCCATGTGGATGTGGGTTCCTCCAAAATATTGGTACTGAGCTATAAAGTCACATGTTATCATCCCCTTAATACCTGACATGTTTACATAAAGAATATTTTAGCCTCATTCCCTGTGTTATGTGGTCTCTGATAATAATACACCAGAACATCAGTACAGTAAAACCTTTTTCAGATGACTTTTTCTTGCCTAAGACGTTAGGACAATTTAGCAGTAAAATGTTCCCATTAGTATACACTTTGCCCTATTATATATTGCCCTCATAAAAAGAATTCCTGCCTAAGATGCACTGAAGTTTCACAATCCAACAAAAATTTCACCACATCAGTATATTATTCTCAGAAAAACAGGAAACAACTGTCACCAACTTCCCATTTGTTTAAGTTGTTTCAAACTTGCAGTAACAAAATGACACTCTCAGTTACTAAAAGGTCAACATCCAAGGTTATTTCCACACACCTGCCCTTCACAGGACACAGTCTATGTGGCTAACTTGTCATGTGAGCTGCCTGTCATACTGGTCAGTGAGTGAACCTTGTTTGTGAAGCCTGTTAGTGTTGAGAAGCAATTATTATTATTATTGTTATTATTATTATTATTGGCTTATAGCTGATTAATGTGACAATACACGTCTCTGTCAACCATTTTTAAGTTAATGCTAGAAACCAGTAAAGGAACTGAGGTTCAAAATATTGTTAATGCATTTTCAAAACACTTAAAATTTGTGACGGTAAACTAATGATGCATTGGCAGTTCACAAGATGATGAACCTGTGTTATATGTAACACAGTGTGACTGTGTAACTCTTTTACTTTAATTCCAAAAATTTGAAGCATTCTGCATGCAAAAATTTATATAGATTTTGCATTCACTTCACACTGCATATGTGTGTACAGTTTTCATTCTGCACAGCAATAATGCTTAGCCTTTTTATTTCACACTACAATTGAAGAATGATGTCCACATAAATGACACACTTTCAACAGAACACCAAAATTTTAATCAATCAAAAATAAATAAGAATGAACCATTTCTATTATTAAAAAGTGTCATACATTGACACACCTTTGTAGGAATACCAAAATATTAATGACAAAAATAAACAAGCATGACTGAACCACTTCTACTATTCAAAATACACTGCAATAATATGAATTGGGTTACCTTTATACCACATCACTTTGGGATCTGTGCTGTGCTTCAACTGCACATGATGCACATGCACACAATTCAAACGTGTGTCCGCCTTCCCCCAAATGTGAGTTTGAGTTTATGCCATTCAGCAATCGAGAGTGCCATGATAATTTTAGTATTTACCTCATGAATCACATTGTGGATGATCAGATTTCCATGACATGCTTAGAAAATTCTTGCAATATGCCATCTGATAAGCAATGTTGTATGGCGACTAAACACTAAACAAGTGATCAGAAAGGCTACAACATCAAAAACAAAGTGCTTCATTCCAAAAGCTGAACATTATAAACAAGGTGCACATTATTTCAAATACTCTTTGAAAAAACCCAATAAAAATTTCACAAATGTGTCAACATTAAATGTGGTTATATAAAATCAAGATACAGTACTCAATATGTAAGTGAACAAATGAGCAACTGGAGGATGAAAACAGCTAAATATGAGAATAGAACATTAAAAAAAAATAGGCTTAATAAGCCTAATAAGCACAATTTGTTGAATTACTCCAAAGAGATCTCAGAAATTGTATGGTAAAGAGAACTTGAATATATATATATATATATATACATACACAGTGAAACCTCACTTTAACACCAGAATATAGAAGTTTCATTACAACAAAACCCTCTTCTATACACCTTTAAGTAAAAATACACCTTTAGCAAATGCCACAGCAATGAACATTTAGTTTAACACAATATAAATTCATCCTGCCAGGAAAAAGTATAATGAATATTTAACACAAACGTTTCTTTAACAAATACCATTGTAACAAAAATGTCAACTTAATGTAACATAAATTCATCATGCTAAGAAAAACTTAAATATATATCATCAAAATTTGTAAAAAAAAATCAGTGGGTCATGCATACCTTAAAAAAAATCATTCCTTCAACTGTGATGTGAGACACAAGTTAGAAAGAAGAGTTATGAAGAATCATTAATGTATGCTCATTATGGAGAGCCACAAAAATGTATACAATGGTAGTGCCCATGGTGCTCTGTGGCAGGGATCCCACAAAAAAACCCCAAGACAGCAAGCAATTTGCTGACTCAACCAAACCCATTAAGCACCAGCCAGGCAACACATTCCAACCTGCTACTGTAGAACTGTATCACTTACAGCACATTTACACTGGTCAACAAAATTTAACATTTTTTTGTCCCACAAACTTCAATATATGAACTTAGCAGTACTTTTTATGCTGAATTCAGATATGTATACAGAATTTTTCTATAAGGCAGGGTTTCAAAGATACAGAGGAATTTGTATGTTCAAAATAGTACTTTACGTGCTCATTAAACAGGCAGAAACTTTCCTCTAAAATGTAGAGGCGTGAGACTTTCACCAGTATTTGGCGTCAGGTACATCCCTCTTCAGTGTCCAGCAATAGTCTACCAATGTACTTCAGGTCCACTTGCCTTGGTATTGCTTTTCCACAGCCATAATATCTTGGTGAAATCTTTCACTGCGTTCATCACTGACTTTGCCGAGATTTTCTGGCAATATATCCAAGTGTGACTCCAGAAAGTGGATTTTCAAACTCATATTGCATCCCATAGCTTTGTACGAAGTTAACGGGTCCTGCAGAACATCCTGATAGCTCGCTGCTTTGTGATTTACTAAGACGTCCTTGCTAATCCTCTTAAATGACAACCACGCATTTCTTTCACTCTCATTCAGGTCTTCATCAAACTGTTTGTCTTGCATCAGTTCCCTGATCTGGGGTCCTATATATATAACCTCTTAA
>Ga0209755_10004948_pt1 | contig 15404 bp, 4 predicted proteins | sample TergutCo191P1_FD_187301 | JGI IMG/M metagenome (GOLD analysis project Ga0209755, IMG submission 187301) | Cornitermes sp. P1 segment gut microbial communities from Petit-Saut dam, French Guiana - Co191P1 (SPAdes) (version 2) | ecosystem: Host-associated > Arthropoda: Insects > Digestive system >... | reverse complement strand
AATAGAAGTGTGGGTGCCCACACTTCTATTTGATGGGTCCCAGACATAATATAAGCTATCAAGTGACACACATTGATGTGATTCTGTTACTTACACAAGGATAGTATTTTATCCAAAAACTTGCATCCTCTCTCTCATCAGACCACTCTGTGATAACAGGCAGTGCAGAATTCACTGCCGTTCCCATTTGCTGTGAGTCAGGGTTTATGCATTTTAGTTTAATATACTGTAGTTAATATGAGGTTTTTACTCATCTGTTTATCAGGCACACATCACATCTAACCAACATGTTGTTCACCATACATACAGTTCTACTGCATTTAGACAAGTTAAACCAACTGCAAGCAACTAGTGACAGTTGTCAATAAAACAGTGTCCCTACAGGATAAAGTCCAGTACTTTTAACACCTAAGGCACACAGACCAGTATGATCTGTGTCCATAAACTTAACTCAAGCTGGATACCCTATGCAGGTGGAAGAAGGGTCATTAAACAAACACAGAACCAAGAAATATAAACTTCTGTCACATATGTCCTCACATATAAAAGCACACGCTTTCATATACAAAGAACATGATCACTGTTCTGTAGTAATCATTCACTGATGGGATGAAGGCCACTCACCTCCAATAATTTTTCAGCGTACAAACTATAAAAGCAAATGAAACTCTCTCCTCAAGCACTTGTACAAAGAGATGATATACAGTATTGTTCACACAATTCTACAACAGTTTCTGCTATGAGTACATGATATGGATGATAACTTTTCTTTTATCAGAACTAGTTTCAATCTCCCATCACTATTTTACATATTTCATTCCTGTGTGACTACATGTACAGCAGCTCATACTTACTGAGCTAAAGCATAAGAAAACAGCAGACTTTGCAATGAACCATCGTGTCTAGCTTAAATGTGAACAGACATTACAGTTTAAGCAAGAGACTAACAATTTTTGTTGCATATAAACCACAGGCAACTGTATCCACTGCACAGCTGTGTGTGCATTAGAATGAAAACTCTACTAGAAAATTCCTATTTCACAAAAACAAACATAAAGCAGCAACTAATGTAAGATTAAATACATGTCATTTACTATATTTTGACGGCCCTAAGAAGTAGTTATGCCCCTTGGACAGTTGTAAAACATATGAAAGTACAGTAAGATAGTATTTTAGAGTGGTATGTCATCACACAGCCAGGAGTATCGTGTTTTACTGTTACATCCAGGCACAAGGAATTCCCTTATTAAAATTAATTTCCTCGCTTATCAAAATCATCCAATATCTGAGCAATGAAAGTGTATTCTTAAGTGGTACTAGGGACCTTATGGCATGAAAAATGTGAAAAGACAGTGAAATCAAGTTCAAACTGTACCAAAATAATATTTAAGCATTTTAAGTTCGCATGATAAATATTTTGCACACACAAAAGTTAAAGATATGAACAAAAGACATTCTCTAAGATTTCACACATCAACTGATGGCATATGCACTTCACACAACACAGGACAAAGCCTCTAAGAATGTGTGAAAATGCTGTGAGAAAAAGCAGTGTTCATCGCATTAACCATAATGTTAAGCGGAAATTATGCTTACCAAGACAACTGCATGTTAAAAATGATGATGATGATAATTCATATCAGAAACCCTGGGGGGAGTGATGCATGATTCTGAATTTGCCTATATGGCCATATCACATGCAATAGACATCCAAGTGGGCCAGTCTGGTGTATCATCATTATAAACAAAGAAATTACATTTATGGGGGTGAACCACACATTTGCTACCTTAAGGTCACATTCACAGCAGTGGGATAATGTGCATATGCTTTAATATTAAATAACTGAATAAAGTGTGAACATATTGTGAAGTAAATTCTGTACAGAACAGAGATGAATGTCCATTTATATTCTATTGTGATCTTGTATGTTAAAGAGTTAATTTAGAATTTTCAATTTGATATTTTAATTCCTAGGTAGGTCCTCACTTCCTCTAAAAATTACTTACTACACTAAAACCCATATCTGACACACATATTTTAAATTTAATTCTACAGCTTCTTACAGAGTATTTCAAAATTAAGTGCATGTTCCCGCAGAATGTGGCTTGTGTCAACTGATGGTCTTCTGTGGTTGCAGTGATTCAAGTGATCCAATAATGGAATTACTTGAGACACTGAATACCTGCCAACTGCTCAAAGTAGACCCTGAATAACGCAGATAGCACATGCACACATATGTGAGTGTAAAGATGTGTGTGTTTACCTTTAAGCAATCTTAACTCAGTCTACTCTTAGTTAGCATCTTCCTATTAAACCTCCACACAATTCCAGCATGAATTCAAGAACAAAAAGAAACAATGAAGATAATGTGTGCCGGTTGTACATGTCACAAAAACAATGCACATGACCCTTGTTAATATACATATGTTTGTTACTAGATGAACCAAATAAGTACCTGAGAATATGTCTGAAATGTAGTAAACTTGTATGAGCAATTCTTACCTGACAGGGGCCATCATGCTGCTCACACCACTCTCATGAAAGGAGCTCCCATACCCTGGTTTGTTTTGTACACCTGCTTACATTTGTAAAAGTTAATCACTATAACAAATCATTACTAATATTCACAGGAAGGTAATTTTTCCACAAGGGGTGGGGATAGTAAACTACGTAATTTAACTGAAGGGCTTGTAGACAAGCGTTTTCAGATTTTTCACATTTAAGTCCCATATGTGTATATAAATTTCAATGTACACTTGCACACAGTAGACCTATGTATTAAAGAAATGAAATTCATTGCATTACAAATGCAACATATGTAACACAAAAACAATGACACAATAACAAATATACTACTGTAACTTATGCTAGGTTCTAGTAAAAATTTAAGATTGCTGTCTGTGTTACTATATTAAGAAAAATAGCAATCTCTTTCCTCCAATACTCTGCAGACTGTTGAGGAAAGGTTCACAGCCTGGCAGAAGTCCATGGCCCACAGTTTGATAAATATTGTTCTAAATCTGAAATTAGTGAACATCCAGGCAAATAGGTGGAGGCAAAATCACAGAGAATGCAGTTGTAAAATATGTGCATTCCACATGAAGTACACCTCTCAATTCTGTTTACATTTTACATGTGATAAGAGAAACTTGCTCTCTTTGTGTAAACTGCTTTAAATGTCGACCGTAAATTGGTGCCAGGAATTTACAAACAATGTCAAGTATGCACAATATGCTGGCATCAAAATTTGAAACAGTTTACCATTTGGTCTCACAAGTCTTATAAATCAAAAGGTACAATTTAAAGTAGCATTCAGAAGATAATGAAGCACACACTCCTTTCAATCTGTTGAACTTTTTTATGTTTACAAATGATCCATAATACTATGTATGAAATCTTCACAACACTTTATACTGTAATATTTAATATTTCTGTATATTTTCTATACTTAATACATTTATTACTTATTCCATATCTATATATACATATGTGTGTGTGTGTGTACAAATTACCTTCTGATCCTTCTTCCTGCTGCATAATGCCAACACCCTCCTGGGCACTAGCACCACTGAGGTCCATTTTCTTCTTTACGACTGTGTCTGTTACAGTTGACCCCCTGTCTCCCTCAGCCACTGAATGACTTTGACCTCTGGTACTGATGTTGCTCCTCTGATCCCCTACATGTACACAATCAGCCTTTCCAGCAGTTACATGTGGTTGTGACAATAAAGAGTATCCAGCAGCATTCAAATCACTATTTGTCTGCATATGATGGATCTGTGTTTGGGCAAATGTTTGTGATTTGGGATTGCACGACAATGTATTCTGTTCTAATCCCTGTGACAACATATTATTAGTCCACAGCTTTCGTAAACCACATCCCATATCTGGCACTGATGGTAAATAATCACCCTGTACATACATATTTTTACTAGTGAAAGACACAGCTGATCTCCCATCACTTGAATGTGATGGAATTACATGATCATGAACAGAATGCAGAACATTATTAGAATGAAAAACAGATTCAGAAGAACCATTTTTATTATTCTCTGAGTTATACCACCTTTTAAGACCAAGACCACAATCTGGGATGGTAGCAGCATTATCTCCTAACTCCAGTTTACGTCTTGTAACTGATACTTTGGTTAAGTCTTCTTGGCCAGCAAAATAACTGGAGGCCACTTGAAGAGGTTTTTCAGTTTCTTCATTAGTATCTGCATCAGACATGTGAATGTTCTGCCTGTCTGTGTGTTGTTCAATATGTTTCTGCACTTGCAGACACTTGGTTTTATCAGAAGCTACTTCAGTTCCAAGAAGGCTAATATTTTTCTTTGTAACCATTTCTTCATGCACAGGAACACTTGCTTCATTACATGAAGTTTCACTGTGTACTGGAACTGGTTTTGATGAACTCAAGACACCCCATTCTCCAAACCCTTTGTCAGTCACTGAACCAATGGTATCTGCAGCAAAAGGTGTATTCTCTGCAGTTGGAACATGATCCTTTTCTGAAAAAATACTACTTGTTTTAATCAAAGATTCCCTATGTTGTAGCTTCTCTATTTCATGCTGTGTAGCCTCAATTCGTTTAAGAAGTTTCTCAATATCAGATAATTCCAAACCTTTCATTTCATTAATTCCCAAAGGCAATACAGTTTTCTGTTTTACGTCCTCTTCCCGAACAGGTAGACTATCAAAAGATCTCAGTCCAAAGGCCAGATCTGGCACAGATGTCACAATGTCACCACAGTGGTACCCCTTCTTTTGCTGGCAGAGCTGCTTAAGTATTGCTTTAGGAGTTGGATGTTTACTACCATTCAAATCACTCTGACCCTCGTGGAAAAGTTGATCAAATTCATGAAGATCTGTATCATTGATAGACATTGTTTTTTTTTTCTCCAGTGGAGCAATGTATTTTGATTTTACCATCTCCTCTCTTACAGGTACATTATTGAAATCTCTAAGCCCTAAACTCAGATCTGGGATAGAAGATGAATATTCTCCACAGTTACAAGTATCTGCCTTTTTGTTACATTCAACTGTATCCATCTGACTTTGAACTTTGGAGTTTTTTTTCATACTGTCCAAAAACTGGTCAATCTCTCCAATTAAGGTGGAATCTTGATGCAGATGATTCTTTTTACTACTGTTGCTGGGGTAATGCATTACATCAATAGTGGTGGTGTTACTGGATGGGGCACTGTTGCCTACAACTTCATGAGACATGCTTAATATTTCATTTAGAGTCATAGGTTCAATAATTATTGCACTTTTCTCAGGTGATAAGCTCCCCCTGACCAGTCTTGAGTTGGAAAGAAAATCTGATACATTTGTGTTGATACTAGGTGTTGATGGAAGAGAAAAGGCCTGCTTTTGTTTCACTGGAGTGCTGTGTAAACTATTGGTACTACAGCTGACACCCTGATGTGTCCTCAAATTATCACAACTGCCACCAAATCTGTGTTGAGTTGACATTGATTCAGGCTGTAATGTTGGATCGTTCTGTTCCAACTGCTGATAAGCACTGAAACCTAGATATGCTGTACAATCAAAAAACTGGTGCAGACAACTTGTTTCCCACACATTTCTTGGCAAGTGTATGCTGTTCTTGTTTTCTATTACACTGATACGATTCTCTAATTCATTTACCTGAGAGATAAGGTCATTAACAACCAATTTTTCATATTCGCTGTATCTCTCTTGAACTTCTGGACTAATGGAGTCCCCTGAATCAGAAGCATGAACTAAGAAAAAGTCTGGTGGAATAAGCAGTAAGACATCTGTGTCATCTGAATCACTCATAACTTATCGTCATCTCAGGTTTCTTCTTTGCTATATGTTTATCATTGCCAGTAGAAGTATGAATATTACAATATTTCACACAGCATCAATTGGTAAACTGTATCACCATTTTCTTAATTTTCATACTCTTTAGTTTGCAAACACCGCAAGGAAAAAATTTCCATACAACACTGTCATGCCACAGCTAGAGTCTTTTTCAAAAATGACAACTCTAAGACACGTGTAGAAGTATTACTGCAATACTCTTAAGTCATGTTTTACTCCCATCAGCAATCATCATCTGCAAACAAATAACAAAGAACAACAAACTCCTAACATACTTAAAATAAGGCTACTATAGATCTTCAAGAAGACCCCAAACAGAAATTTCTAACATTTCATTAGAACACATAACAAAGAGATTTTAAAAAATTAATACAGTTACATCAAGGCCATCCTTTTTTTTTACCTTGAGTCTTAACTGTAATACATGAGTTTCTATATTTGCCCATTTGCAAATGAAATGTCACTAATATCATGATACTGACTATTCACATACATGTCATGACCTTCCCAAATAATATCAGCTTGGCAGTAACCTACAACACAGTTGTAAATTTACACATTAAGTAACTATGAGTTAACATAATGACAAAACATGTTTAGTCCAGATGTGTGCAGTATAAATGCTGAAGGTAACTGTACAATAAGGATCAAAACACTGTACACACACAACCACACAATGTTCCAAATTCTTATCTGCTATCCTGTTGGGATACTGTTGATCCAAGTAAAAAACAGACTGTGCATGTAGTGTGACTAATCTGAGATGAACCTTGAGTAGGTTCTGTGCATGAATGGCAACAACCGTTTTCTTGGTGAAAAACAATAGATGCATTAGTATTCACTGTAGTGTTATTGCAGTTGTGCTCTCTGCACTTTCTCAACATTTTGGAAGTTTGAAAAAGGTGCTACTGCTCACAGGGAGGAGACTGAACTGTTTCTGCAAATTATCTAAGTGTGATAATAAAGACGCACCTAACAGAACTTGCTTCAAGTCAGGAAGGCAACTGTCACAATTCATGACGAAATACACAAGCTGTCACAATACACTATAACAAACAAGCATCTTGGACAAGTCACTAACATAAAAACATTAAAGACTAACCTTGGTGAAATAAAATCTTCAATATAACCCAACCGGAAAGTGTAATTATGTTAATATGCAACTATAAATTGAGTTTCTGTCACGACGGTGGAAACTCAAAGTCTGGGATTGAAGTACTAACTGCTTCTGATTCGTCACACATCTTGGTAGCGTGCTTTTTTTTTTTTTTTGACTTTGTGTGTGTTTTATAAACCAATGTTCAATTCATGATACTGCGTTCTAAACAAATAACAGAAATGTGTTTTTGCGTTACAGCCTGTAAAGACTTACGTCTCGTAAGGATCAGTCACGCGCCCATTCTGTTCACGGTTCATAATTTTCAACACCAAACCCAAAAGACTGGTGTCATCTTCCTCGTGACAATGCAATCTACTGTGTACAGGCGGAGATAAATACGTGATCAGAACACAACTGTGGATTGGAACCAATACATTCTAGGGACTGCACTAAATTACGATTGCATTTTCATTTATAGGACTGAAAGAGAAACTTACATAGTTTTGATCACCTCAATAGGTTTTTAAGAGCATACATTAGACGAACTTCTACATTTAACAACACATAGCCAAGACAAACAAACACTGCGCCTTGCATACATAATTTATTTTAACACAGTTTGAAATGAAAATTCTCTCAGTCTGTTAACCACAGAGCATCTAGTTACCATGGTCTTTTCTTTTATCTGTTGTCATCTGCTGGGCGTGCTCGCTAGTGTGGGATTTATATCTGTGGTAAATATTTTTCACAGATGAAACACACTTCCTTTTCCTCGAAGAGAAGCGACGTGAAAGAATGGTAAGTATACATTTTGGTGTAGAATTTTTTACGTACGCTTTAATAATTAAGAAAGTATTTATTATGTCCTGAATCTGTATGGTGCATGTGGTTCAGTCGGCTGCCATTAACACATAGGGTTAATATGATGCGTGATGTTGGGGGGTCATGTTTTCCAGTACCAAGCAGCCATGTGGTTTTCTGTTCGGGGTATGAATGTTACAAATGTGTGTATTAACCGCGAACGTAGAAGACCGTTTTGTTTTAAGAAACGTAGATGACATTGGACATAGTGTTCGTCGCCTTGTAAGTAATACCGAAAAAATCAAACGTCTTTCTGGTTGGCACCTTACGTAGTGGAGCCTGGCTTCAAGTCTCGTCCTCAAAGACGTTTACTTTATTTACCCCAGTCATGACGGAATATCAGTTGAAATTGGACCGGAATTGCATATTTGACATCCTGTTCAATTCCTACATACATTCCATGGATCTGGAAACTTCCAGTGGTTACAGGATTTGAAGTCGTAGAATGCTAAGCATACAGACAAATACAGTTCAGAATATTTTTAAGTTTGATGTTCTTGACAATTTTGTATATTTGCAAAATATGTAAATACAAAACCCCTTAAAAGTATACTATTTTTAAACAATCTGCTCTGTAAAAATCTTTACTGCTGCTGTCATATGTTCAATCATCATACATTTGAGATCATATGATGTGCTGTTCAAAGTTGTGATATAAATATCGTGTAGACTTCTGAACACAGGAAGTGTTGATAGTTTGTGTGTGAAAATAAGACTTGTTCCTTGTGTTAACAAGAGTTTACATTGGAATTTTTGTGGGGTAAAATCTTTGTTGATTATAATAAGTTTGTATAGGTTTGGCACCAACCATATTCTGATAATTTTTCAGTAATTTTGCCGTTTTGTGTGGTATAGTCTGAGGTACTGACAGTGGCATTAAATAAATCATAAGTGAATAAATACTGCTATTGTATATATTAGCAGTGTATGGCTGTTGTGAAGCACATTTCTTAGGTTGAAGTAATTTATGTGAAGTTTGTGGTTGCCAAATATTCATAATTTCCACCACGTATCTATGCATTGTTGGGGTGTACAGTCTGTAACACACAAAAATTAAGTGAGAAACTAATTTCATGTAATGTTATCATAGGCATGTTGCCTGACCTATATAGCTCATGAAACATGCATTTTTCAGACTGGCAAACGCAGAAATAGTGGAAGATCTAAACATGGCCGTGGCCATGTGAACCCTGTGCGCTGCACCAACTGTGCAAGGTGTGTTCCAAAGGACAAAGCCATCAAGAAGTTTGTAATTCGGAATATAGTCGAAGCTGCAGCTGTTAGAGACATCACTGAGGCCAGTGTTTATAATTGTATGTATTCTTTATGGTTTGGGCATCTCAAAATTCCTATTCCATTCCTCTGTTGATCCATATTTGGCATTTACCTGTTAGGAGTTCTTCATATGGTAATGAAGTAGTGGGACTTGACAGAATATTTTAAAACATACTGGTGACTTGTATATGGTATGAGATAGTGCATGTTATGTTTTAGATACTTTACAATTAATTTTCAGAAGTCTCTTCTTCATAACAATTCTTCCATCATTTCACTGTGTGACATGTTTTTTTTTTTTTTTGGCTTGTGACCTTTTCCAGTCTCATATCTGAGTTACCTAAAAATATTCCTTTCTTGAGACTTCTCACAACCAGTACATCTGATCTGAACTGTCACATGTGCATTTTTTTTTTAGAACTGATGTACACTTCATTTTTATTGCAAAGAGGTTCCTTGAAATTAAATTTAAATTCATTCATTGCAATCTCCTTTTTTTTAAATTGCTTCCAAAATCCATTTGATATATGATTATTTTCATTGTATAATGTTCTAGCTTATCAACTGCCTAAGCTGTACGCAAAACTGCATTATTGTGTATCGTGTGCAATACACTCCAAGGTAGTGCGTAACAGATCAAAGGCTGACCGTCGTATCAGAACACCACCAGCCCGCAACTTCCCTCGTGTAAGTATGTTTTGATCTCATAACTGGCTGGTTCTGATTTTTTATTTTAACTTTTCCTTATAGGCAGATGTTTCCTGTTAGGTCTAATACAATGCATATGTATATGGGACTTTGGACAGTATTGGCATATAGAAAATTGTTAAAACCTTGTAGCTATGTCACAGTGCTCATATCAAAATGTGATAGAAATCAAAACTGTTGGCTGAAGTCAAAAAAAGGCTTTTTTATTACACCATGTTATTGAGATAAAATATTGGACTTCTTTCCTCTTCTTGGTTTTAGTTAAAAGTATTTTGGAAGCTTGTCCTGTTTCTGCACCAGGTAAAAACATCATGAAACTTCTTATTAGGGTTCATCAATTGAACCTGGGACTAGTGATTAAATCAGTCCAGTTGATGAAGTATAATTTATAATTTTGTTTTTACCTGATGACACAAGGAGAGCCTTAACTGTTGTTTAGAAAATGCAGGCTGTGTTGAGTCTATATGTTCTATGAAGTTAATACAGTGAATTCAGGATTTTGCAGTACCACTACAACAGTTGCGAAATGTTAAGCACATTCTAGAATTTTTGGTACCAATTTACATCAAGTGCTTCAGATATTGATCAAAAACATAGGTTTCTTTGGATTTTGGTTAATAAAATTTCTTTTGTTTCAGGATATGATGCGACAGGGTGGCCAGCAGGTTAGGAAGTAATTGCTTCCAATTCCATGTTTGCTAACAAAATAAAGTAACTTGTAAAAAGACTGTGTTGTAATTTAAGCACCCTTTTTTTGAATCCTTCGCTCATGAAAGTCCAGAAAAAAAGTCAGCTTCTCACAACCCACAGAGTAACATTTTGAACTTTCATTTTACCCAGGATGTTATGATAGAACACAGTGCATTGAATGTTCATTGTGATGGGGTTAATGTATTGTTTTACAGGCTGTAATAGTGATGGAATCTCAAAGACATTTTAAGTTCAGGTACAAAGAAATGGAGTAGGTGTAACAGGAGTAGCACTCGTTTGTATTTGGGATGCTCAAAGACATTTTAAGTTCAGGTACAAAGAAATAGACTAGATGTAACAGGAGTAGCACTCGTTTGCATTCAGGAGGTTCCAATTCTAATCTTGGCCCAGGAGCTAGATGTTCTTACATATTTCTGTGGTCTTCCTCAGTTCCTCCAGTTAAATGTCAGGTTAGTGTCTCCAATTAGTCTATGACCACTCTTGCCTTATAATTCCAAATTTATTATTCACTAATTAATGAGTGCTGGATTCCTATTGAAACCCTTGTTAAATGCAATAAACATTCAAGATAAACCAGGGGTTGACATGAAACACAGTACACACACTGTTGAGTGAAAATAGAGTTCTGGAGAGAACTAGGATGGATCAAACTCAGCATATCTGTGGTTTCCCATGTGTATGGTGTGTTCAGCAGTCTGTCATTTATGTAATTGCTGTTTTACCCATGAATGACACTGATGGTAGGAGTGGCACATACCATACTTGACTGATAAAGATGGAACTGCAACATGAGAAGGGTTAAAAGGATTTCATCTGTACGTAAGCAAAATAATCTAGTGGATACGATTATCAAGATGTTCAGTAAGTGCAATGTACTAATCCAATTAAAGGGCCTGTAACTTTGGGTTGTATACAGCCAATTCAAATGTTCATTCTTATTTTTCAATTGCCTCCTATATAAATGAGTATATAATATCCAGATACAGTACATGCAATGAAATGGCTTACTTACTCCATGGTGCAGAGTCCTTGAGCAGCTAGCTGGTTTGCAGCTAGTCAAGAAATTCCCTGCATTTCATGGAACCTGATGGTTCATTACCGCACTCACGAGCGTCTGCCACCTGTCTCTATACTGGGCCAGCCCAATCAGTCCATATACCCACATCCCACCTCCTGGAGATCCATCCTAATATTCACCCATCTATGCCTAGTTCTCCCCAGTGGTCTCTTTCCCTCCGGTTTCTCCACCAAGACCCTATATGCGCCACATGCCCAGCCCATCTCGTTCTTCTCAATTTTATCACCTGCACAATTACCATGGTTAAATCTTGAGCACCCAGCCATATCAATCTGGAGCACAGGTTTTGTTTTAGAGTGTGCCTCTTCTCTCCTATTGATGAATTATGTGACAGGTTAACCACTATTGGAGAGTTTCACACGGTTTTCAACTTTGAAGATTTGTGAATCAGTTTAGTTGCATAAAAGCTATATCCTGCATACTTAAACAGTTCTCAATGTCTGCAAAACCATGAGTTCTTGCATGCTCAATCACAACCTTGCATGTTGTAACTTCTGTATACAGATAAAATAAATGTGGTTAAGAACATTAAAATGGATCTTAAAGAAATGGTGTATGTGGACTGGATACATTTAGCCTAGGACAGGACCAATGGCAGGCTCTTACGAATATGACAGTGCCATAAAAGGTGAGGAATTTCTTGCAGTCAAGGACAAACCAAGAAGCACTGCTTCATGCACGTAACAATACGTGTGCATTCAGAAATGAACATTTTGTATAATTAATGGTCACTTTTGGCCTCATACTTTGTAAAACGGGGATCTGTCAGTCTTATATTTTCAGTTCTCTGATACTATGTGACACTGGAATACAGAAAGTAATAGAATTACTGTCAAACTTTTGTTTATGAACGTACATCTTCAGTGAAAATACCAGAATCCAGACATGTCAGTGAAGGAAAATATTTGACATGGCACACTTTGTTGCCAAATGTCCCACCTGAAAATGCACACAAACTCCATAGTAAATGAGCTGGTATGAATACAGCTCTTTAGAATGTGGTACATTCGATATAGCTACAAACTGTCAAGAATGCCAGAAGATTCTGTGGTCTGTCTTGGATGGATAAATAACATGAAATCATTGTTGGTACTCTCCTGATAAAAAATTTGAAAGTTTATTCACATTTTCACAGCTCACATTTGAATCTTTAAAATCACTTTTTTTTTTAATTATATGTTCCATATTATTTCCACATCTTTCATGATAAAATATCTGTTACAGACAGTTGACACAGAACTATAATATAGTGACTCAGCATTTATGTTGAGTAAAATGGTTCATATAGGATGTGACAAATTCTGGGTGCCAGGCTGTCAGAGCACCTGATGTCTGCTTCTACTCACTTTGAATTCCCATATCTACATTGACTGTGCCACAGAACTGCTTTTCTCCAGCAGCAAACAATGTGAACACTAGAATTTTCAGTTGGCCATTTGTGTTTGTCAGTAGTACACTTTTTGTAGTTTTGCTTAGTGTCTTCAGGCACATCAGCCAATACAGTACCTCAAAATAGACCTTCACCACTACTGTCTCAGCTATTTATACCTTCACAAAGTCAAACTATTAACAGCAATAATAATGCTGTTGCAGTGTGAGGTTTTAGTGACTAGTTTTAGAGTAGGCACATATGTACTTTTGCATGAACTAGAATGCATAAGAATTCTTTGTTTCATAAATGTGGGCTTTCCACTGTAACATACTGTTGATGAAATGGTATTAAGATAGTGCAGGCACAACAGCCCAAAGCAATTTACATAGGTACAAAAAACAAATCAGCAGAAACTTGTTAATAACTTAACAATTCTAATTTTGTGAATATACAACATGAGAATACGTGAGAACATACAAGTGTACATACAGTTAACATGCATTATTTCTGAGGCCTGTTTTGTACTGCACAGGAATTATCAAGTATTGGTGATGGTGTGCGCACTAGGAACACCATTAAAATATTACTCAAAACACTGTCATGTTTGTTGGTAATTCATGTCTATGCAACAGACTGCGAAACTTAAGTCACTGTACAACAGGAGAGCATAATCAATAAATGACACTGGAATACATGCTTCAATTGGTATTAATTGTACTGCCAACCTTTGTAAAAAAAAAATAGTTACCCCTTGCACAGCAGTGCTGCTTATTCTATATATTTGGGAGGGCAATATCAAAATACACTCACAGCTCATCAAGTACTAATGTTTCAGTCAATATTAGTCATCTTTCAGTACTACTGTACTGACCTTTGTCAAAAAGAAGGTACCTTAATCTGTTATTGTACTCATTCCATCTGGCCATCTTTCCAGAAGTTTCCAACTTTACAGCACGCATGTTCAAAGAAATCCCTCATGGGCTATTTATAATGTGTAAGGGTGGATGAAGAGAAGGTTATCTGTGGAAACCACCACTACAGATTGGGGTATGTCACATTTTGCCACTGAATATTCAATAGGTATTAAAAAATAGTAATTATAAAAACTGTTATCATCTGCATGGACAACAGAGCACTGAACAAAGATTTACTAATTACCCTACCACTATACTTATCAAATGCACAAATTTGTACTATAACAAAAATGCATTTATCTATGCAAATGCTACTTCTTCCCAAACACCATGATACAACCCGTCTGTGTTCAATTAATGGTAAAAGTTTTTTTTCCAGTAACACTGACCAGCTGCATTTATCTTTATAACAGCATCTTATTCTTCATATATTTACCATCATTTTTCTGGTCATTCTGATGGAATAAATAAATCCCTAATGCTGTTTGAAATTATGGAGAACAAATTTTACTTTCTCATACACAGAGTCTTCTTCAAGCAGGATCTATCTTGTAAACTTGTAGTCTTTCCAATTAAAATGTAAAAAATAAATACATGTACAGTACACTTATTAAAGAATGCTAGCTGATCATACAAAAATCATTGCTAGAACACATATCATTTCATATTTTCCCATCAGTTGGTCATTACTCTCCACGTAGAACAGAACTTTACATTGAAAATATCTATGAATAATTATAACATAGAAACTGCACAATACATAACTGACCATACACAATAACAAGGTACAAAGCACAGGCACTGCTCACAACCAGCACATGCTTAAACAACAAAACATACCCCTCTTCATATATTAAAAACAGAACAGGAAATGCTAACATTTATTTGTCTACATGGTATAAGGAAGTGCACAAAAAATATCTCAAAACCTCAAGAAAAAAATTCCACCCATTACAGGTTAGTGGCCTGAAGACTTACACACAAACAGTGTCATCCAGTCATTGCAAAGAAACCTATAGTATGAAGAAATTAAAATTTTACTTTGTGCATAGTGCAATATGGTGCGAACAGGTAAAAACATGACACATATCTGTTTGTGTAATGTGTTATAAAAGTTCCTATCAAGAATCTAACCTCTATAAATAATTTAGCTTACATAAATGACTAGTCTGATACTGCACAATTCATATGGGATAAATTCAATGATGACTTTACAAAACATTTAATGGTAAAATTTAAATTCTATTTTGTGTGAACAAGGACCAGCAGACTTGAAAACATACAATGCTGTTTATTCTATCAGTTGCAAATGATTTATCTTGAAGATTGCAGTCTTGCTGATCTTCACCCAAAATTCTGTAAGAACCACAAATATCACATGTATTATCCTATTTAATGTACTTTCTTTACAAAAAAGGAAAGTAGAAGAAAGTGGATCAATGAGATCATCATACACTGTGTGTGTGTCTCTGCCTTTCCCACTTCAACATTTAATCAAGCTGAGCCATTAACATCAAACATGATATGAACATCAT